>ASRL01000094.1_pt1 | contig 17587 bp, 19 predicted proteins | sample 692978 | NCBI WGS metagenome assembly ASRL01 (sample SAMN02169241, study PRJNA158439) | bioreactor metagenome | isolation source: day 67 sample from continuous culture bioreactor inoculated with sediment... | place: Germany: Bremen | reverse complement strand
AAAGAGGTTCAATGGCAGCAGCCATTCGATTAGTAGCAAGCGATATTCCTTCACCGGAAGCACTTGGTTTACCTGTTTCAGTCATTGATCTTTACAAAAAAAAGCGAGGTCTTGTTTTGGTTACGGGTCCAACCGGAAGCGGTAAATCAACGACACTGGCGTCATTAATTGACCAAATTAATCGAAATCGTAATGCCCATGTTATTACCCTTGAAGATCCAATCGAGTATCTTCATCGTCATCAACGGTCTATTGTCAACCAGCGTGAAGTCGGTGTCGATTCCGATTCCTTTAGCCATGCCTTACGTGCAGCCCTTCGTCAAGATCCGGATGTTATTCTTGTGGGAGAGATGCGTGATTTAGAAACCATATCCATTGCAATAACAGCCGCAGAAACCGGTCACTTAGTTTTATCGACCCTACATACCATAGGTGCGGCCAATACCATTGACCGTGTCATTGACGTTTTTCCACCCCATCAACAGCAACAAATCCGTATTCAATTATCTAGTGTTTTGGTTTCGATTGTATCCCAACAATTACTGCCCAATTATACGAACTCCGGTCGTGTAGCAGCTTTTGAAACCCTCCATGTGAATCAAGCCATCCGTAATCTGATTCGTGAAAATAAAACCCATCAGATTAACTCAATTATTCAAACGAATCGTGAGATTGGTATGCAAACCATGGATGAATCCTTGCTTAATCTGGTCAATGAAGGTGTGGTATCCAGAGAACAAGCCCTCATTTTTGCGACAGATCCTAATGCATTGGAGCGCCGTTTGTTACATTAATTAATATTTGATGAGAATTAAATAAGAATAAAATGAAAATAATATGAATATACTATGAACAAAATATGAATAATTGGTTGAATTACGCCTAATGGCATGGTATAATGTCTTTACTGCGTGTGAAAAAGTGAAGAAAGGGTATAAATATGGCTAAATTCAATTATCTTGCATCGACAACGCAAGGGAAAAAACAAAAAGGTGTGATCGAGGCATCGACTCGACAAAGTGCCATTGCAAAATTAAAAGATAATAATTTATACCCGGAATCGATTACGGAACAAGGGGCCTTACATGGTGAGATTGTTCTAGGGAATCCGGTTAAAGTCAAAGACCTTACCATCTTTTGCCAGCAATTCGAAGCGATTTTAAATGCAGGTGTGAGTGTATTAGAAGCTCTTTTTTTATTAAAAGAACAAACAGAGAACAAATACCTATCGAAAGTTATTAATAACATGTATGAACGTGTCGAGCAAGGGGAGGCCCTATCTGCGACCATGCGCGCCAATAGTAAATATTTTCCGGAGATTCTCATTAACATGATTGAAGCCGGAGAAGTATCCGGAAGTCTAGAGATTGCCCTACATCGTATGGCAGAACATTTCGAAAAAGAGTACAAACTACAACAATCTGTTCGAAAAGCAACCACCTATCCGGCGGTTGTATCGATTGTCGCATTAGGCGTTGTTATACTCCTAGTTCTTGTTGTTGTACCGACCTTTGTTTCCATGTTTGATGGCATGGGAATGGAACTGCCGGCAACGACCAAGGCCTTAATCGCCATCAGTGATTTCGTTAAATACCGATGGTATATTTTAATTCCGTCAATCATCGGACTCATTATTGCATTTCGTATATATGTAAAATCAGAAGTCGGCTCCATTACATTATCACGATTAAAGTTAAAACTCCCTATAATCGGGCCTGTACAGACTAAAATCGTCGCATCCCGCTTCTCAAGAACATTAAGTACACTCTTAGCATCCGGCTTACCTTTACTCGATGCCCTAAATATTGTGGCTAAAGTTGTCGATAACTATGTTGTAGAAAAAGGTTTAGAAGATGCGAGAACCCAAGTGAGCGAAGGTACAGCTTTGTCTAAGCCTATACGTGAGTTAGGCGTGTTTCCCCCTATGATTACCCATATGGTAAAAATCGGTGAGGATACAGGACAGCTGGAACCTATATTAAATAAAGTGGCTGACTTCTACGATAGTGAAGTAGAATCCGCCGTGGCTCAAATGACGTCCTTGCTAGAACCCTTAATCATCGTCGTTCTGGCATTGGTCGTTGGCTTTGTTGTCATATCCATTGTACAACCCATGTTCGGTTTGTACCAAGGCGTTGGCAATTTGTAAACCCCACCCGTAAGGGAACACAAAAAATATAATAATAGGAGTGTAGAAAAAATGAGAAAATTATTCGAAAACATGAAAAAGAAACAAGAAGGTTTTACATTAATCGAGTTAATCATCGTCATCGCTATCTTAGCCATCATCGCAGCCATTGCAATACCTAATATTTTAGGTGCAATTGATAATTCTAGAAAAGCAACGGATGTTGCGAATGCAAAAATAATAATGAATGCAGCAGCCCAAGTAAAAGCGCAAGACCCAGATGCAGTTGCAGCAGATGTTGACTTTGGAGCGACTCTTACTGGTTTTGGTGCAGATATTGAAGCGCAACTTAATGGTGACGTACCCACACCAAAATATAGACCTAATGATGCCGATGCATTCGAATTAGAAATTTCTGGCGATGATATGTCAATTATAACTGGGTTAGGGCAAGTATTACCAACTCCAAGTAGTAATTACGTCCAAGACTAATGCATTTTTTAATCTTCATCCTTGGTCTACTTTTCGGATCTTTCCTAAACGTATGTATATTTAGGATTCCGAGACATCAAGAGATTGTTTACACGCCATCCCATTGTATGGCGTGTGGGCAATCTATAAAATGGTATGATTTGATACCGGTATTTAGTTACCTAATACTTCGGGGGCGATGCCGAAGTTGTAAGGAACCGGTGTCTATTCAATATCCCTTAGTCGAACTTGCTAATGGTTTAGCTTATGTATGGATTTATTTTGTCTTAGGATTTACACCTGCGGGGCTAATGACAGCCATACTTTTTTCAACATGTCTTGTCATTTCGCTCATTGATCTACAATGGATGATTATTCCCAATGGAATCCTTGTTTTTTTATTGATTGTTGGTGTGCTTTTTCAAGTGTTTTTTGAAAAAGCTTTTATAGAAAGTAGTATTGGATTTTTTGCAGTCAGTATACCTTTATTATTCATCCATGTGGTCACAGGTGGTCAGATGGGCATGGGTGACATTAAGTTAATGGCTGTCACCGGTTGGATTCTTGGCTGGCAAAAGATTGTTTTAGCATTGTTTTTAGGATCTATTTTAGGATCGGTTATTGGTGTATCGTTAATTGCATTTAAAGTCATGAGTCGAAAGCAAAGAATTCCATTTGGACCTTTCTTGAGTGGTGGAATTATTCTTGCGGCTTTATATGGTGAACGAATGATACAATGGTATTTAGATGTAATACAAGTTGCTTTATAAAGATATAATTTTTTAAGTATAGGGGGATAAGGATGTCACTTCCAAAGAAACTCTTGTCGATTGATATAGGTAATGAATGGATTAAGATTGCATATGTTCAGCGTAAAGGTAAAAAGATGCATTTTTTAAACGGAAAGAAAATTCCGACACCTGAGCGTGCAGTTCATGATGGGATATTATCGAATCTTCCAGAGATGGCTAAGCTCATACGCGAAGTACTTGATCAAAATCAGATGAAGGAAAAACACGTTGCATTTAGTATTGCAAGTAGTAAGATTATTACGCGAGAAGTAGAACTGCCCAATCTATCCCAGCAAAAGTTACGTAATATTATTGATCTCAATGCGGATGAGTACTTTCCGGTAAATTTAGCTGAATATAGTGTAGACTATACAGTGACGGAAGTGATTGAGTCAGACGATGGAAAAAAAGCAAAGGTTATTATTGTTGCGGCGCTTAAAAAACTTGTACAAAGTTATATCGATTTAGCCGAGCTTTGCCAACTAGAAATCGTCAATGTTGATTTTGCCGGTAATAGTATGGTGAATTTTATTCAACATGAAAAATATGAAGGGACCAATCTTTTCCTTGATATCGGACCGGAAAGTACAATGGTTACCATTGTATCCAATAGTGTTGTAAAATTTAGTCGGAATATTTTATTTGGAACAAAGGTCATTCATGACAGCATTTGTCAACATTTTGATGTGGACTATAAAGAGGCTGTTCAGATTGCTAAGGAACGTCAGCTTTTAAATCCCGACCACAAAGAGAATGCCTATCTTCATAACGATGTCACCAGTGGTATGGAACAAATTCTTAATGGGGTTACGCGCTTAATTGATTATTATAGTTCTCGTAACCAAAATCCAATTGAACAAGTCTATATTATGGATGGCGGTTCGGAGATTTTTGGTGTTGAAGACTATATTTCCCGTTTTTTTGGCCTTAAAGTAAAAAAAATTATTGGTCTTAGAAGTTTTATTGCCCGAGAAAGCCATGTAAATATGGATGAGATTCATTATTACCCCATTGCCTTAGGGGCAACATTGGCGACAATGAATTTATTGCCGGCAACGATTAAGAATAAAGACGAACTTCGAGCAAAGAAACGTATCCCAATACTTATCACGATATTATTACTTGTATCAATCAGTGCTCATTATTATACAGGATATGCAAGATATCAATCGTTAGAGAGAAATAAAGCAAATATTCAGAATGAGATTAATAGTATGGTGGATATATATCAGATCATGGACGAACATCAACTTGCATTAAGTGAGAAACAATTTAGAGAATTCATTGTTGATACAACAACAACGAAATCCGACGAATTTTTAGCCTTTATTGAAGAGCTTGAAGCAACTATGCCGGAGCAAGCTTTTTTCACGACCATTAATGTATCAAATGATGGTGTTACTATGAGTGCATCCTTTCAAGACGAAGAAACATTAGCTCAGATGTTAACTTATTTAAAAGGATTAGAGACAATTGATCCAGAGGGGAATATCGAACCTATGTTTGAAACTGTTTATACACCTGCTGTAACTCGTTTTGGGGATCAAGACAGCCCAGTGTCTTATGTTTCGGTGACTATTCAATGTACATTTACAGTACAAGAAGAGGAGGAGACCAATGACCAATAAAGAGAAGTATCTTTTAATGTTTTTGGCAGGTCTTATTGTAATAGCCATTTATTGGTTTGCTCTTTATTCACCTCTGCAAGACAAAACAGCTCTTTTAAAAAATGAAGTTCAGGACTTAGATAGTGAGTTGAGTCTTATATCCATTGAGTATGCGAATAAGGAAACCTATATCGAAGAAACTGAACAAGCAAAAGAATATATAGAATCGATAAATACACGATATCCGGCTGGACTGAATCAAGAAGGGGTTATTTATACCATGCTGTCTTTAGAAGACGCCGTAGATTCCTTGACGATTCAATCCTATACCATCGGAAATGTTGAAGAAGTTCTTCAAAATGATCAGTTTATCTTAGCAGAAGAAACTGAAGACGAAGCTTATGAACGTGTCATAAAAGTTCCTGTGAATTTAAGTGTTCAAACATCATACAATGATTATAAAAAAATATTAGGCTATATTGGTGACTATCCAACCCATCTATCGTTTGACAATATGAATATTAATAATGATTTGACCAATAGTCTGGTTCAATCTTCCTTTGCCATTCACTTTTATGCGATTGAGTCATCAGAACGCCCCTTTGAACCGACAGACTATTTCGGACCTTTTGAACCCAAAGAAGATTCGATTTTTAAACCCTTAGATATGCTTTCCATAAATTATAATGCAGGTAGAGATGGGGAAATCCGAGAACCGGATGACCTTATTATTGGATTAACTTCCCTTAATTCAGCATTAGAGACCGTAGGAATTTACCATACAGCCGATGAAGAAAACACTCGAATTAATGCAGATAATCCCAATAATGAACCCATAGAAATTCATGTAAGTCAATCGGAAGGTATCTATTATTATCGTTATAAAACAAGCACAAGTGTATACCCGGCTGACTATGACTCGGGACAGCCCTTTGACCCGGGAACCATGATTGATTTGAAAGTGATTTCAAGTCGTCGATATGATGACAATGACTTAAGCGGTGTAAATGCAGTATTAATCAATGAGACAGACTTACCGATGAATGTTCGGATTGAATATGAAGATGCAAATCGTCCTCGATTTAATGTTGTTGAACAACGTGGAAATATTGTTTTCAAATAAATCATATTGCTGTGAAGATGATAGGTGATTAAATGATGACAAAGGATAAAAAGAATAAAAAGCTAAAATCCCAAGGTGGATTTACATTAATTGAAGTCATCGTAACGGTTGCTATCATTGGTATCGTTACAGTTCCAATTGCTTTAATCTTTCAAGGTGCATTGCTATCGTCGATTGAAACCCGACAACAGCTCATTGCAACACAAGTGAGCCAACAATATGTGGAAAAAATTAAACTCATGAGCATGAGCGAATTTAATGATTTAGATGGTCAGGTTTTTGATGAATCCGGATATGATGTGGCAGTTACCTTATTAGACTTGTCTAATTCAAATGAATTTGGACAAGATGCCTTTAAAATGCCGACGCTGTCAAGTAGTAGTTATGGAGATGCTGATCTTAACTTAGTTCTTGAAGATTCAACCTCATCAGAGACACATGTAACTTTAATCAAGGATGACGGTAACACAGAAGAAGATACTATGGGGAATGATACAGATGGTGATCGTAATCTTAGCCTCGACTTTCAGAGAACGAGTCCGTCCCAAGTCAATATTCAAGTGGGATTAGGTGCAGAGTCTGAATCCATAACAAAAGCACTTAAAGATCAATATATTGTCTATGTCCATTCCAATGATACAAGTCCTTCATCTTTTTCTACAAGGATAACGGTCGATAACGCGACGGGTAAAAACCTGGAAATCTACGTTTTTGAAAACCCTTCAGACCAAATTAAACCGGAAATCGTTTTGAATACAGGAAATAATACCATATATCGAAATATATCAGAAACTGAGTTTTTTGAATATCGCATATATGCCTTTGAAATACGTGTGTCAAAAGATGGCGAAGAATTATCAAAAGTTGTAACAACCCGTTTAGCACAGGAGTAGGTGGTGAATCTATGCAATTTCTACAAGATGAAAAAGGATCAACACTCTTAATGACTGTTATAACAATTGCTGTTTTAACAGTTTTAGGTACAACCGTTCTATCCTTAAGTATCATGAACTATAATATGAAATATACAGATACCATGCTAAAGCGGACACAATATTATTCGGAATCAGGGATTGACCAAGTCTATTCTATTTTAGGTGATTATGTTGATCAAGCACTCGAAGAAGCCTCAGATAATACCACAAGCGCTGTTGACAGTCGAAAGACGATCATGTCAACAATCTTAGGAAAAGTGCGCGAACTTGAGAATGATTTTGGACGTCAATTAACCATATATGAAAATAGAATATTGGATGGGTCTATAACAATGGAATTTGATGAATTCGTGGAACGTAAATTGTATTTAAAAGACTACTTAAATGGATTAGCTGAAGATAAGCGAAAAATGTTATTTTCAGAATTTTCACAAGACATTTATTATGAAGGATGTTTTTTAAAAGTCATGTATAAATCAGGTTCCGGTGAGTATCAACACTATACAACCACCTCACCGAATCCAATTACGGATAATAATTATTATTCACTTGTGATTGATGAAGAAAGTATGACGCGCTATTATAATGAACGAATGAACTATTTCTTTAAGGAAGATTTGGATGCAAAAATTAATGAAATCAAATTAGCAATTACTTTTTCTGAACAAAAAAAGAGCGATGCAGGAAGCTCCTTTGTTTTTTTAGATGCTGAAAATGTCACCTTAAATGAAATTACAGTTGAAGATTTAGAGAGTTTTGATCGTAATACAGATGGAACTATAGAAAAAAGTGAAAATGAACTTATTGTTAAAAATCTTAAATCAATGTTTACCTATTCTAATCGTACACGTAAAACCATAGAAACAGATATCTACATCAATGCTCCTGAAGAAATGATGCCGATTAAATTAAATCAATCCAAATACGTAACAGTTGATAATCCACTATGGCAATATGCCTTAGTCACAGAAACCGATATTTTATTTGATGAGGTGACGAGTGGTATTACAGGAAGTATCTATGCATTAGGAACAACAGCCAGTAATCTGCGAGATATTACAGGCTATAATGGTATTAAGGTAATGAATGATGATAATGACATAACCATTGATGGTGATGTCGTGACACAAAGCTTTGTTCAACTGGCAGGAAGTGCGAGGAATTCAATTTTAACTATTAACAACGGACATATATATAGTGATAGTTTAGCCATACAGTCCGATTCAAGTAACAATACCATTGAAGTGAATAACGGGAACGTCTATACGAAAAATGATCTAGTTTTAAATGGAATCCATAATAAGATTGACATTGATGGCAATTATTATGGATATATCGGTCGTGCCAATGAATATTATTTAGTTAGCTCTATCGTTATTAATGCGGATATTAGTGCAGTTTCTAATCCTTCGGAGCTGTCTATAACAGGGAATACTCCAAATCATCCAAAGGGCGTTAAAGAAGCGATTGCAGTGGGTGGAGAGATGAAAGATGGGATTATTATTGCCGGAACGTCGTTTGTAAATGATGTTTTTAGTCCAAATCCAAATACCAATAAAGGAACAGGTTCATTGAGTGATGCGGATTTATTTGAGACCGGTGAAAGTATGGGAATCAAAGGAAATTATTTGGCCTATGCCTTTCCGGATTCAAATCGAGATATGAGAGATCCGGCTGTTGGAGCATCATCCAATTTACAGTTGTATTATCAATATGACACGGACACTGAGCCCATGTCTGTATATGATAAAGCATTGTATTTTATAAACAACAGTAAGGATCCTTCGATTGAACCCTATATAGAAAACGGTTCTGGAAATATTAATATTAATCATAATAGCTATCTATATACAGAAGGCGCTGTTATGGGCGTAGGAACAGAAACAATCCAAGTGCATCATGATAATCCGAATGATATACAGGTGCATACTGAAGAAAATATTTTAAAAGATTATATTGTTTTACTCAATTACCTTAAACATTTTGATGAAATAGATACATTGACGTCGATTCATGGATGGACAGGGGTGGCTGACCTAAAAAGTATTATTACCGGAACCCAAAATGCTCGTGTTGTGACCAATTATTCGACAATTTCAGATAGTAGTGATGTGATAGAAAATACGGATATTCGTGAAGCAGATAATTTAGTGGATTCAAGTGAGACAGTGAAGGAAGTTGCTATATTTCAAGGAAATAGTGCGGCTAATGCCTATGATATATTACTTCTTGGGGATAATTCCGGAATCAGTGTCAATGACGGCCTTCGTCAAATTGGTGGGGAAACCTACTATGTTATTAATGCTGTGAATGGAAAAATGCAAGGAATTATTTTAACAAATAAAAAGGTAGATGTTATTGGGGACCTTGAATTTAGTGGTTCAATTATTGCAAAGGACACGATTGGCCTTGAGAGTGGGACAATAGATATCATTAATAACGATTTAGCGGTTAGAGACTATTTAACCCAATTAGTTATGGAATCACCGAAATTGAGTGAAGCCTTTAATCCAAACGTATCAGATTCCTCACATCCGTTAAATGGATTGTCTCTTTTGTCAATTCAATCAAGTGAAGAGATTGAAGTCGGTTCAGGAGATGTAACGATTATGCGTAAAAATTATGATGAATACATCGACCTAAAGAATTGGAGAGTTGCAGATGACCGTTAATAGTGAAAGAGGCTTTACGCTCATAGAAATTATTATTGCAATGGCTGTGTTTTCGACGATGTTAGGGATTGCAAGTATGAGTATTCATATCATTTATAGGAATAGTATAGAAGCCAATGTTCAAGAACTAAGGGCTGACCTTCAAGACATCCAATATCGGTCAATGACAGAGTATAATCAAGATTATCAACTTAAGTTTACTTATGATGCGACCAATCAAGAATATGGTTATATTATAGAAACGAAGAGGAACGGTTCGCAATATATAAGGAAAACTAAAGTTTTTCCAAAGCACTTTATTTTTGAAGTTGATAATGGAGGATGGACTGCTTTTCCTACGAGTACAAGCGATTTAGAAGATAATTTCACATACCGGTTCTCTTATGAACTTGGGGAAGGGCTTGATACAGATTTTGATGGAGATTCTCTAACGACATTTACGACGAACGGGATATCAAAAATTCGTGTGCGTAGCAATAACACGAGCAAAGAAATGGAACTGACAGTTGTACAACTTACAGGACGGGTGATTGTTGATGAGAATTAAGAAGGCCTTAGCTAAAAATCAATCAGGATTCACCTTAGTTGAAGTGATGGTGACGCTTGTTATTGTTACTATGCTTGTTGGCGTTATTGGATCCTTTCTAGTTATGCATTTAAAGTCTTATGAAACAACAAAAAGTGTAATTGATATTCAGTATGAAGCCCAACTTGCTCTCAGTCGATTAGGTAAGGTTGCAATGGAGTCGGCAGGAGTATATAATGTAAATAGTGAATCGAATCCAACCTTGATTGTGTTTGAATATAATGATGATTATCATGACCCAAATAAGAAAATGATTTTCTACTATGATGGGATTATGGTTTTATTCAAAACATTAAACAAGGAAACGCTTGACGCGACGGATTTGAGTTATGATTCGGATGACTTAAATAGTAGCTGGTATGTTTTTGCGAATTATGTGGATAGTTGGACGATAACACCCAATGCAGGGGTCACTTTTGATGAAAGCACCGGTATTAATATCACCATGAATTTCAAGAAAAATGATGCGGTTATCACAGTAAGTAACTCCTTTAAGTATAGAAATAAGTATTAGTATAGTTGCATAGGCTATATAGAAAGCAGGTGTAAAATGAAGCAATTTTTCCCAGATGAATATGTCTCTAGTATTCATAAAATTAATTATAAAGAATTAAGACGGATGGGATATGAGGGGCTCATGTTTGACTTGGATAATACATTAGCACCCTATGACCGTGCACATCCGGATGAAGAGCTCCTTCGACAATTTTCCTATTTAAAAAAACTAGGATTTAGACTAGCTCTTGTGTCAAATAATAATCCCAAACGTGTACATGCATTTAATGAACGGTTAAAGGTGGATGCATATCCGAGAGCAAACAAGCCCTTAACGCGACAACTTCGACGTGCTATTCGTAAAATGGATATTTCGCCAGAAAAAACAGTCTTCATTGGAGACCAGTTGTTTACAGATGTTTGGGTGGGAAAACGCTTAAAATGTCGCACCATTTTGGTTAAACCCATTCAAGATAAAGAACAATGGGTTTCGCGGATAAAACGTGGCTTAGAGATGATGATCTTACGACGATATATGAAGCATCGCAAGAATGAATAAGCGTAACGGAGGCAGAATTTATGACACAGATTACAAAGTGTATTAATGGTAAAACAAAAATATTTGGATTATTAGGTAATCCGGTTGAACATACCCAGTCCCCTTTCATACATCAACTATTTTATGAAGCCACTGAGTTTAACGGAACCTATAATCCTTTTTTTGTTCCGGTCGGGCAGTTAGAGCAAGCAATCCTTGGCATGCGTGGCTTATCTTTATCTGGACTCAATGTAACCATTCCTTACAAAGTCGATGTGATGGAATATTTAGATCTTGTTGATCCTATCGCCCAAGCTATTGGGGCTGTAAATACCATTGTTCCTGTTCACGGGAAGCTGATGGGATATAATACGGATTGGATTGGATTAAAGATGGCGTGTGACTATTATGATATACCAATAAAGGGTCAAGAATGTGTGATTATTGGCGCAGGTGGTGCAGCACGTGGTGCCGTTGCAATGTGTCTAGAAGGCCAAGCGACTTCAGTGACAATCATTAATCGTACACGTGAGAAAGCAGAACGGATCAAAAACGATTTGCAAAAGATGGATATGGACATTCCGATTTACGTCGGTGGTTTAGAGGATTTTCATCTAGTTAAACCCAATTCAGTCGCGATACAAACAACCTCTGTCGGCATGCACCCCCATGAGGATGCAAGTCCGATTTTCAATGAAGAATTTTTTCAAAAAGTTGACTTTATTGTCGATATAATATACAATCCAAAAGAGACTGTTTTTATGACAAAAGGAAGAGAACATCAAGCCAAAGTGCTTAATGGTTTAAGTATGCTGTTTTTTCAAGCCTTAAAAGCCTTTGAGTACTGGACAGATATAACCTTAACGGCGTCTCAGATTGAATGGTGTTTACACCAATTAGAGACGACAGTATACAACAATACAAAAAATTGAGTAGGTGAATCGCAGATGAATAATGTAGTGTTAATAGGATTTATGGGAAGTGGTAAGTCATCGGTCGGTAAAGTTTTAGCAGACAAGTTAGAGCGTAATTTTATTGATATGGATGACGAAATCGAAGTCGGTGAAAAAAAATCAATTAATGAGATTTTTGACGAGTACGGCGAAGAACACTTTCGTGAACTAGAAACATCTTATTTAGAAAAATTGTTAACGAAGAAGAATAAAGTCATTGCAACAGGTGGTGGTGTTGTTCTTAAGGAAGAAAATATTAGTATCTTAAAGCGAATTGGAACTGTCGTATTTTTGCACACGCCTTTTGAGCAGTTGCTACGTAATTTACAAGATGATACGGAGCGACCCTTATTAAAAGATGTGGACCATGAAACGACGATCAAGAATTTATTGAATTTGAGAGAACCGATTTACTTTGAAGCTTCAAATATGATTATTCAAACAAAGGATAAATCCGTCGAAGAAATCGCAGATGAAATTGTGAGTTTGTTGTAGAGTAAAAGAGGTGTAAGATGAGAATTGCAGTTGTAAACGGTCCAAATTTAAATTTTTTAGGAATTAGAGAGCCGGATGTCTATGGTCATGAGACCTATGATGATTTAATCTATATGCTTCGTGATTATGCAATGGGAAAGAAGATTCAACTGGATTTTTTTCAATCCAATAGCGAAGGCGCTCTCATCGATTATTTACAACAGTGTTATCATAAACATTTTGAGGGCATTGTGATCAATCCGGGAGCCTATACTCATTATAGTTATGCAATACGTGATTGCATTGCGTCCTTAAACATACCGACGGTTGAGGTACATTTGTCAAATATTCATGAACGTGAAGGTTTTCGCAGTATTTCGGTCGTTGAAGACGTATGTGTAAAGCAACTATGCGGCAAAGGTTTCCGTGGATATATTGAAGCTATTGACTATTTATGTTCAAAGAAAAGAGGTTGTAATGATTAATCGTGTTCAAGAACTAACGAAAAGAATGTATGCACTATCAATGGATGGTATTTTGATTTCCAGTGAGTATAATCGACATTACCTTTCTGGATTTACAGGATCTTCAGGATATTTGTTTATTACAGACCAAGCCCGTTATTTGCTAACAGATTTTCGCTATATTGAACAAGCAACTGCTGAAAGTCCCGATTTTGAAGTTGTCAATTATTTTGAGAAAGGTCTGGTTGAGACCATATCAGATTTAGTGAGTGACGCAAGGATTGCTAATTTAGGCTATGAAGATACAACAATAACAGTTAAAGAATTTAATCATCTTTCGAGTTCAATTGATCAGTGCAATTGGTCAGCAGTTGGTAATATGGTTGAACAGATCCGTATGATTAAGGACCACGATGAGATTCAAAAAATTCGTCATGCGTCATCTATTGGCGATGCGGCTTTTTTACATATTTTAGACCGGATTAAGCCAGGAATGCGAGAAATCGATGTGGCTGTTGAATTAGAATATTTTATGAAAAAACAAGGTGCAAGCAAATTGTCTTTTGATACGATTGTTGCATCAGGTAGGCGTTCGAGTTTACCCCATGCACAGCCGACAGAAAAGTTGATTGAAAAAGGCGATTTTGTCACCATGGACTTTGGTTGTATTTATGAAGGTTACTGTTCAGATATGACACGAACGATTGTTGTCGGTCAGGCGAGTGAACGTCAAAAAGAACTATATAATCTTGTACTAAAAGCTCAGATGAAGGCCTTGAATAATATCAAGGCAGGCATATTAGGTAAAGATGCCGATGCATTAGCGCGCCAGATTATTGATGATGCCGGTTATCGAGTGAATTTTGGACATGGACTCGGACATAGTTTAGGATTAGAAGTTCATGAGCAACCAAGATTTTCATTGCTTTCGGAGGAGATTATTTTACCTGGGATGGTCATGAGCGTTGAACCTGGCGTTTATATACCGGATTTTGGTGGGGTACGTATTGAAGACTTAGTTCTTATTAAAGAAGATGGTATTGAGAACTTTGTATCCTCTAGAAAAGAATTAATCGAACTATAAAAAATATTTTTTACTTGAAAAAGTGAAGAACATGATATAAACTATAGTATGAAATTGTGTGTATTTTAACATACATATTAGGAGGATTAATATGATTCAAGCTGGAGATTTAAGAAACGGTATTACTGTTGAATTTGAAGGGAATATTTATTCAGTTATTGATTTTCAACATGTAAAACCTGGTAAAGGCGCAGCCTTTGTAAGAACAAAATTAAAAAATTTGAAGTCAGGTGCTGTATTTGAAAAAACATTTAGACCAAGTGAAAAATTAGAAAACGCACATATTGAACGCTATGATATGCAATATTTATATTCTGATGGCGATTTATTCCATTTTATGAATGAGGAAAATTATGAGCAAATTGCGTTGAATGCAAGTGATCTTGGTGATGCTTTGAAGTTTGTAAAAGAAAATGATGTTGTTAAGATGTTATCTCATAATGGACGTGTATTCGGGGTAGAACCATCAATAACGGTTGAACTTGAAATCACCCATACTGAACCCGGAATTAAGGGAGATACCTCAACAGGGGCGACCAAGCCGGCGACGGTTGAAACCGGTGCAAATATTTTAGTGCCATTGTTTGTTAATATTGGGGATATCGTTAAGATTGATACCCGTACAGGCGAATACTTATCTAGAGCATAAAACTAACGGCATATGTCGTTAAAAGCATCGTAAGATGCTTTTTTTTTCGAATTTAGTAAGTTGAATTGCATATTAGAAATACTTTGTATATAATAGAATGTATACAAATCAAAAATCGGAGTAGGAGGCTATTATGGATAGACAATTGTTTAAGATACATGAATCAAAAGATGTAGGGTCCGTGCACATCGCTGATGAAGTTATTGCAATTATTGCAGGTATGGCTGCATCTGAAGTTGAAGGTGTTGCAGGAATGGTTGGTAATTTCACCGGAGATTTAGTCGAACTTCTAGGTAGAAAGAATTTATCAAAAGGCGTTGCTGTTACTGTTGGTGAAGGTGATGTAAGCTTGGAGTTAGCTGTCATCGTTGAGTTTGGTTGTGCATTAGTCCAAGTAACAAAATCGGTTCAAGAAAAGGTAAAAATAGCGGTTGAAACAATGACAGGATTAGATGTTAAAGAAGTAAATATAAAAGTAGCAGGCGTGAATGTAGAAAAGAGTAACGCTTAATCGGAGGAAAATATGAACCGTCACAAACAAAGAGAGTTAACCTTCAAATTACTATTTTCATTAGATATTGATGCGACGCATAGTAATGTAGAAGATATTGATATTTCTCTTCAGAGTTTAGAATTAGAAGCTGAAGAAGACAAGCAATTGATAAAAGAACGGGTTTTAAGACTTGTTGAACATGTGCCTTCAATTGATGCACTGGTTGAGACTTGCTCCGATAAATGGGCGATTGAACGTATTGCAAAAATTGAATTAGCTATTTTACGTGTGGCTGTTTTTGATATGCAATATGATGAAATACCTGTTTCTGTTGCCATTAATGAAGCCGTTGAACTGTCGAAGCGATATGGCGAGAGCCAGTCCTCTCGATTTGTTAATGGAGTTTTAGGACAAATAGCAAAAAAATTAGTATAAGAGGGTATTATGGATAATATATTATCTGTGTTTCAATTAAATACATATATTAAGCGCACGTTTGAACAGGACTTTATCCTTAAGTCGCTCTCTGTTGAAGGTGAACTATCCAATTTCAAAGCACATGGATCCGGGCATTATTATTTTACCTTAAAAGATGATAAAGCCCAGGTTTCATGTGTCTTATTTCGTAGTTATACACGTGGAGATGAGAAGGAATTATCCGATGGAACTAAAGTTGTGGTTAAAGGGCGAGTATCTGTATATGAAAAAACAGGCCAATATCAAATCTATGTCAGTTCCATTGAAAAAGCCGGTCTTGGTGATCTTTATGTTCAGTTTGAAGCATTAAAGAAAAAGCTAGAGCTAGAAGGGCTGTTTGATGAATCTCATAAGCAAAACATTCCCTTATATGCAAAACGGATAGGTATAGTCACTAGCCAAACCGGTGCAGCTATTCGAGATATTGTCCATGTGGCAAAACGGCGTTATCCCTATGTTGAATTAATCTTGTATCCGAGTCTGGTACAAGGAAGTGCTGCAAAGGAGTCTATTGTTGAAGGCATTCGTTATTTTAATACAAAGGAAGCGGTTGATATACTGATTGTCGGTCGTGGTGGTGGCTCAATTGAAGATTTATGGCCATTTAATGAGGAAGTTGTTGCAAGAGCTATTTATGAATCAAAAATCCCTATAATATCTGCAGTGGGCCATGAAACAGATGTAACCATAGCTGATTTTGTATCTGATTTAAGAGCGCCGACACCTTCTGCAGCGGCAGAACTAGCTGTTTTTGACTACACCTTGATTATTCAACAATTAAAACAGCAGGAACTTGCCTTACGACAAAAATTGTATCGATTGCTTGAAGGTAAAAAGGACAATCTGCAACATTTACGAAAACGCCTAGATTCCTTGCATCCAAGACAAAAACTGGAAGATCGTCTCAATTATGTGGAGCAGTTACGCTTACAGACGGAAAAAAGTATGCACCATTTTTTAGAACAAAAACAACAGCATCTCGTTTTATTGAAAGAAATGTTAAAAGGAAGATCGCCACTTCGTTCTCTTGAATCCGGTGCTGCATATATTGAAATTAATGGTCAACGCATTCAGTCGGTTCATGATGTTCATCGTGACGATGAAGTTGAGTTATTTATGCACGATGGTAAAGTGGTTACAAAAGTTCTTAGAAAAGAGGTGTTTTAATGGCTGATCAAACGTATGAAGAGATGATAAAATCCATAGAAGAGCTATTAGGGGAATTAGATCATAAAGATATTCCTTTAGATGATGCTGTAACAAAATATAAAAAAGGCATTGAACTGATTGAAGCATGCACCCAGAAATTAGAATCGATTGAAAAAGAATTGAGAGTTATCGAATGAAACATTTAGAAGAAATACAAGAAAAAATTGAAGAGATCTTAATAAAATATCTTCCCCAAGTGCATAGTGATGAAAATAAGACGGGGGTTGAAGCTGCCAGATACAGTTTTCTAAATGGCGGAAAACGTCTTCGTCCCATTCTTATGTATGCAGCATATCAACTGATGGCAAAAGACCATGAAGAAGATATTATTTATCCATATATGGCAGCCATTGAAATGATTCATACCTATTCCTTAATTCATGATGATTTGCCTGCAATGGATAATGACGACTTACGCCGGGGAAAACCAACCTGCCA
>ASRL01000093.1_pt1 | contig 17676 bp, 17 predicted proteins | sample 692978 | NCBI WGS metagenome assembly ASRL01 (sample SAMN02169241, study PRJNA158439) | bioreactor metagenome | isolation source: day 67 sample from continuous culture bioreactor inoculated with sediment... | place: Germany: Bremen | reverse complement strand
GTTTCATTTGTTTCGTTTGTTTCGTTTGTTTCAAGTTCCGTTTCGATTTTATTTTCTTCCATTTTAAACATCCCTTCGTTAATTTCTACATCTAATCATAACGCATTTTAGCCTATTTGTGAAGTCATAATTTATTTTCCGTGAATATTTCTAGCGTTCTTCTCTAAAATACGGGCTTCCTAAGGCCTTTGGTGGTGCATTTTCTTTTGACTGTTTGAACGAACTAATGACTAAAACAAGAATTGTCACTAAATAGGGTAGTGCATCCAATAAATTCTGAGACACATTTAATTGCTGTAATCGAAAACCTACAATACTCAATCCTCCAAATAATAATGCACCCAAGATTGCCTTATATGGATTCCATGATACAAAGATAACGAGTGCTATTGCTATCCAGCCTCTTCCTGCAGTGATTTGCTCTTGCCATTGTGGCACATCAACTGTAGCCAAATATGCACCACCAAGCCCACAAAGGGCACCTCCAAACACAACATGTATATATTTATACAACTCAACATGAATACCTGAGGCATCTGCCGCACCGGGGTTTTCACCAACTGCAATAAGATTAACGCCGTATCGCGTGCGATACAAATAAATCCCTAACAAGACCGCTAAGAGCAAGGCTAAATAGACAAAAAAATCTTGATTAAAGAGCATAGGTCCAAGTACAGGTATTTTACTCAATACAGGAATTGCAACCGGGTTAAAAAACTCGATAAATTCTGCACTCATTTTTTTACCAATGAAGGTCGTTCCTGCAAAACTTGAAACACCCGTTCCAAATATAGTTAATGTCAACCCTGACACCGTATGATTGGCTCTTAATGTAATTGTCAAAAATCCAAAAATCAATCCACCTAATCCACCTGCCGCCCCTGCACCAATAATGGCCAATAATGGATCATTTGTATAGTATCCAGCTGCAAATCCTGCAACGGCGCCTAGAAGCATCATACCTTCAACACCTAAATTCAAATGTCCGGCTTTTTCAGTCAATAATTCACCAAGAGTTGCCAGCAAAAGAGGTGTTGACGCAATAACTGCCGCTACTAAAAAACTTGTATTCATATTATAGCTCCTCCTTTGATGTGCTTGGAACGAGTCGATATTGAACAAAAAATTCGCTACCAATAATAAAAAAGAGAATCAATGCTTGTAAAACATCTGAGGCAGACTGCGGAATACCATATGCTGTTTGAATAAAGCTTCCGCCTTTTATTAATCCTGCAAATAAAATCGATACCGGAATAATAATAGATGCTTTTAATCCTGATAGCCAAGTTGTAATAATCGCTGTAAATCCATATCCTGAAGAGACATTGCTTGATAGCGTTCTATTGACACCTGAAGCTTCCATCATACCGACAATTCCACATATTCCTCCACTTAAAATAATAGCTGCAACAATAACGTGTTTAACATTCATTCCCGCATATCTTGCCGTATCAATACTTTCTCCGATAACACTGATTTCAAATCCTTTTTTTGTTTTCGCTAATAAAAAAGAGATTGCCAATACAATAAAAATCGCAATGATCCATCCGATATGTACACCAAAAACCTTAGGTAATATGGCATTGGGCTCAAACGTTGCAATCTGAGGAAATCCCATTCCGTTGGGGTCTTTCCATGGTCCATATTGCAAATAAGTAACCCATTTTATTGCAACATAATTAAGCATTAAGGTAATAATCGTTTCGTTTGTTCCCAAATGTACTTTTAGCAGAGCTGGTATTAGCGCCCACATACCTCCACCTAAAAAGCCTGCAAAAAACATTAGTGTTAATAATAGGGGTTTAGGTAATTCACTATAATTTAGGGCAATATAACTCGCGGCAAAAGCCCCCATAAGAATCTGGCCTTCTCCACCAATGTTCCAAAATTTCATTTTAAAGGCAATCATAATTCCTATTGATGTAACTACTAACGGAATTGATGTTGTCAATGTTTCTCTTAGCCGATATGCAGAACCAAAAGCACCAATTGCTAATGACGCAAATACTTCAAGCGGATGATGTCCCATAAATTGCAAAAATAAAGAAGCTGTCATTAATGATAGTAAAACAGAAATGAGACGAATCAGAATAATTTTTTGCTTGGATATGTTTGTCCTTTGAATCATTCTCATGAGGCTTCACCACCTTCGATTTTTATTTTTTCTCCGGCCATCATGAGTCCAAGCTCTTCTTTTGTAACTTCCTCAGAATTTACAATACCGGTAATCTCGCCTTCACACAAGACCATAATTCGATCGCATAATTCCATAAGCACATCAAGGTCTTCTCCAATGAATAATATTCCGACCCCTTTTCGTTTTTGTTCATTGATCAGATCATATATGTTATGAGAAGCTCCAATGTCAAGGCCTCGGACTGCATATGCTGTAATTAGAACATGAGGGTTTGTATCAATCTCTCTTCCAATCAAAACCTTTTGGATATTACCACCTGAAAGTTGTTTTACCGGATGATGAATTCCCGGCGTTCGAATGTCAAGTCGCCGAATCATTTCTTCACAATGAGGAACCATTGTGTTTCTTCGAATGAAAGGACCTTTTTGATTATGATACTCTTTAAGTAAAAAGTTATCAACCATATCCATTGAAGCCACGAGTCCCATTCCTAAACGATCTTCCGGAATAAAGCTCATACTAATTCCTCTACGTATTATGTCTCTGGGTGACATTCCAATTAAATTTTCTTTTTCATAGAGGATCTCACCATTTTTAACCGGATATAGTCCTGCAATAGCTTCGCAGAGCTCTTTTTGTCCACTTCCTGAAACACCTGCGACACCAAGAATTTCTCCTTCAAAAAGATCAAATGAAAGATTCTTGAGAACAGGTACATGGTCAGTGTCTTCAGCAACTAAGTCCTTAATTTCTAAAACCGCTTTTCCTCGATGAACCTTAGGACGCTTTATCGATAAATCCGTCACTGCTCCAACCATAAGGTCCGTCATTTCTTTAGGTGTAGTATGCTTTGTTTCTAGGGTGCCTACTGTACTTCCATGACGCAATACCGTTACTCGATCTGAGATTTCCATAACTTCATTAAGTTTATGCGTAATAATAATAATTGCACATCCGTCTTCTGCCATTTTTCGCATGATTACAAATAGTTCTTTTGTTTCTTGTGGTGTTAAAACCGCTGTAGGTTCGTCCATAATCAAAATATCTGCGCCTCGATACAAAACTTTAAGAATTTCTACACTTTGTTTTTCTCCGATGGACATATTGTAAATTTTTTTATCCGGATCAACGGCCAAGCCAAAATGTCGCGCTTTTGCTCTAAGCTCTTCAGAAATTTTTTTCTTTTTCACAAAAAAAGAGTTTTTCAACCCCATAATTATATTATCTCTCGCTGTTTGTACTTCGACGAGTTTTACATGTTGATGAATCATTCCGATTCCCATTTGAATCGATTCTTTTGGGCTCTGGAAAGTTACTTTTTGTCCATGGATATAAATAAAACCGCTGTCAGGCTTATAAATACCTGACAGCATGTTCATTAATGTGCTCTTTCCAGCACCGTTTTCACCAAGCAATGCATGAATTTCTCCTTTACGAACTTCAAAACTTACAGCATCATTTGCCCGTACAGTTCCAAAGTTCTTACTGATATTTTCCATTTTAACGAATATATCTTTATGCATATTGGCTCCAATCTAATATATAAATCAACAAACCACTTTTATTGAATTTTGCCGATAACGCCTTCAACAAACCACAACATATTTAATAATTCATCATCAGTTAATGTTTCGCCGTCAGCGACTTTTACATTACCTTCTTGATCTTTGATTTCACCCGTAAACACATGCATACCCTCTGCAATAGCTGCATCTAAAGCTTCTTGCGTTCCATCCGCCGCGAAATCTGCGACATCAGTAAGTCCAACCATACCGGTTTCCATTCCACCCCAATGTGATTCTGACTCAAATTCACCATCAATAACAGACTTTACTTGGTCAACATAATAGTCATTCCAATTCCAAACAACAGATGTTAATACCGCGTTAGGGGCTATCGCTGACATATCTGTATGATAACCAATTGAATATAAACCACGTTCTTCAGCTGCTTGTTGTGGTCCACCTGTGTCTTGATGTTGTGCAATGATGTCTGCCCCATTATCTAATAGTGCTATAGCCGCCTCTTTTTCGATTGCAGGGTCATACCATGTAGATGTCCAAACAACTTCAACTTCTACATCTGGGTTTACTGAACGCGCACCTAGCGTAAAGGCATTAATTCCACGAACAACTTCCGGGATTGGGAAAGCGCCGACATATCCGATATGATTTGTCTCCGTCTTTAATCCAGCGACAATACCTGATAAATATCTTGCTTCATAAATACGTCCAAAATAGTTGGACATATTGTCTGTCTGTTTATATCCTGAACAATGGAAGAATTTTACGTCTGGAAATTCTTTTGAAAGTTCTTCTACATAGTTCATATATCCGTAACTTGTTGCAAAGATTATGCTTGCACCTTGGTCAATCATGTTGCGTATCTCGCCTTCAACTTCTTGACTTTCAGGTACAGATTCTTTATAGAGTGTTTTTACACCAAGCTCATTTTCAAGAGCTAATCTACCTTCATTGTGGGAAAAAGACCATCCGCCATCACCAACAGGTCCAACAAAAATAAAACCAACTGTGACATCACTTGCACTCGTGACTTCAGCTTCTCCAGATCCACTTTCTGTTCCGTTTTCAGATACATAGGTGTCTGATGACGCATCTTTTCCACATGCTGTCATCGCAAGTACCATTGTTAAAATCAATAAAAATGCTGTAATTTTTTTCATAATTCCTCCTAGTATTTATCCAAAGATATGTTTTGGTTGGGCAAAATAATACCCATCTATAAAAAATGGATTTCTCCATCCTTCATACGATCAATAATGGCTAGCGATTCAACGCGAATGCCTTTTTCACGAAGCTCTTTTCCTCCAGGCTGAAAGCCCTTTTCAATAACTATACCCACTCCGGCAACTTCAGCACCAGCCTGTTGAACAAGTTGAATTAAGCCTTCAACCGCTTGTCCATTTGCCAGAAAATCATCCAGAATAAGAATGCGGTCGCTTGGGAGTAAATATTTTTTTGAAATATGAATATCGTAAGTTTGCTGCTTTGTAAACGAATATACTGGATAGGTATATACTTGTGTGTCTAGATTTCGACTATGCGTTTTTTTTGCAAAAACCACTGGGATTTCAAATGATAAAGCGGCTACAGCTGCAATCGCAATGCCAGAAGCTTCAATGGTTACAATCTTTGTAATTGTTTCATCCGCAAACCGTCGTTTAAATTCTTTTCCCATCTCAAACATCAACCTTGCATCAATTTGATGATTAAGAAAAGAATCGACTTTTAGTATTTCTTCCGAGAGAACAGAGCCATCTTGTTTAATACGTTCATGCAATAATTTCATACAATTCTCCTTAAAATATAGAGAAGGCTCTACTAAATATAGTAGAGCCTTCTTCTGAATGCGTAAAAAAGTATACACGTTAAGAATAAAACTCGTAGCCTATAACTATTTACGGTAGTTTGTAGAAACGTTTGGCCCATATTGCCAAATTTATACGAGAAAATATTAAATTACAATAAATTGCATTATAAAGTATCTGACGACAAAAATCAACCTAAATCATCTAAAAGATCTGCTTTGTTTGAAATCAGTTCATATCCTCCATCTAGAGCTTCTCTTGTTGCTTCCTTAAACGGCTTGTCTAACCAAGCCTTACTTGTAAATCCGAATTCAATCTCAACATTATCCTTATAATATACACGTAATGCTGTAACGTCTTCATATACCTCATCCGTTTGACTCATAACAGGACCAAATCGTTTTACCCATTGTGGCTCATCAATCCATTCGTCGATATCATCCACAATAAAAACAAAATCAATGTCTGAGTCTTCTCTTTGCTCACCTCTTGCATAAGAACCAATTAATAAGGCACCTAAAATACGGTCCTCTTTTTCCAGCCACTGTTTAACTAACTCTACTCTCTCTAACCCTAATTCGATTGGATCCAATTCAGACATCGGATCATAGTCATCATATCCGCCAAAACTTTTCATCGTGTGTTTAGGTTTCTCAAATTCCGGCACAAAATGATTTTTATTACTCTTTAACATAACAACCTCCAAATGCATGTTTACAAGTTTATATAAATCAAGAGAAACTCTATGATTTATATGCCAATTATAATATAGGTTTTTTAATTTAGCAACAAAATTTTCATTTGTCTGCTATCAGCTGACCAAATACATTTTTACATGTTGTATAATACATTCATAGCAAAAACAAAACAAGACGAACAGGAGGACAATATGGCACGTCGAACAAGCTATTATTCATCAAATAAATACTATCATGTATTACTTAAAGCACCTGAAAATCAGCCACTTTTTCGATATGATTCTGATTATCACACTTTTTTAAAGATATTATCCGGAAAACAAAATCAATATGCTTTTCACTTATATGCTTATTGCTTAATCGAAGATCATATTCATCTTCTTATCGAAGAGACAACGAAAAACTCATTACCGCTTATATTGCGAACAACTTCATCTTTATATGCCAAGTATTATCAAAAAAAATACCAAGCACATGGCTTAGTGTTTTCAGGTAGATATCAAAGTGAAGTGATTAACCTTCGAAAAGAACTCATTTGCCGCCTACGTTTTATCCATCAAAAACCTAAGCGTCTGGGTATTGCTTCCGGACTAAGCTACAAATATTCAAGCTATGATGACTATCTAACTCCTTTTAGCACGTCAATAATTGACAAAAATTTTATTTATGACTTTTTTGATAAAAAAGATTATAAAAAAGCCAGTCGCTTGTTAAGCAGTATTCACCATGAAATGGATCATACTGTTAACTTTGATGTTAAAGACCATCTCTATCACCGCGTCAACAAGGCTAAGGAAATTCTAAAAGAAGAACTAGAGGCATATCATTTATCATATGATAGACTTCAGGAGCCAAATCCTATACGTAACCAACTGATTCGAAGAATCTATCACGAATCCGAATTAACGCAAAAAGAAATAGGCGACCTATTGAACCTAAGCCGCCATATCGTCGGACGCGTCATCCGAACAGAAGATTTATAATTGTGATGTATCCGTATAAAAAGTGTACCGATATCTTATTCTATTCTACATATTTCAAAACAAAAAATCCAATTCTATTCCATCTAACATTTATACCCTATACCCTAATGATTGAATAAATATCACGTCTATCAAAAGTCTAAGTCGGTGCACTTTTTATACGGATACACACTGGCTCTTCCTTATATTTTTACTGTCCAGCCAAATTTATCCTCAATTTTCCCCATTTGAATGCTTGTCAACTCATCATAAATACGTTGGGACAATTCCCCAATAATTCCATCATGAACGACAATAACTTGATCCTTGTATCTAAATTCACCCACTGGAGAGATTACTGCTGCCGTTCCCGTACCAAAAGCTTCTTCAAGCAAACCTTGTCGGCTATATTCAATGAGTTCATCTATCGATATACGTTCTTCCGACACAGATATTCCCCATGTTTTTAATAATTCTATAACCGTATTTCGAGTGACGCCCTCAAGAATACTTCCTGTTAAACTCGGCGTAATTACACGCCCGTCAATCTTAAAGAAAACGTTCATAGTCCCGACTTCTTCAATATATTTACGTTCAATACCATCTAACCATAACACTTGGGCATACCCTCTACTTTTGGCATTGGCTTGGGCTTTAATGCTTGCCGCATAATTACCACCGGTTTTTGCAAATCCAATTCCACCTGGAACAGCACGTACATACTCTTGTTCCACCCAAATCTTAACCGGATTAATTCCCTCTTTATAATAAGGACCAACCGGCGACAAAATAATCATAAATTTATAAGTAAGTGATGGCCGAACACCTAAAAAAGGATCTGTCGCAATAATAAAGGGACGTATATATAGTGCATTACCAACCCCTTCAGGAATCCAGTCTTTATCAATATCAACAATGGCTTTAACTGCATCAATAAAATCTTCAACAGGTAATTCTGGCATACAGATTCGATTATTCGTAATATTTAAACGTTCCGCATTTTTTTCCGGACGAAATAATAAAATATCTCCTTGAGGGTTCTTATATGCTTTTAATCCTTCAAACATTTCTTGTCCATAATGAAACACCATTGTAGCAGGATCTAAAGATAAAGGCTGATAGGGAATGATACGTGCATCATGCCATCCGTTTCCTTCTGTATAATCCATAATAAACATATGATCAGTAAAAATATTACCGAATCCAAGGTGATCCATCGATGGTTTTTCTTTTAAATTTTCTGTCCTTTTCACTTGAATATTCACTGTATACCTCCTTATAATCGTTCATTGCAGATATTATAACAGAAATAAAATGAAGTTACAATAATAAAAGTCATTTTTTTGCATTTATAGTGCGTTATAACGCACAGCAAGATTCACTTTCATTTTGTTCACAATTATGATATAATATGTTCATAGAATGTTTTTATTTTAAAGGAGGGTTTGCCATGACCATGATGGATAGCCATAGATCGAATTTTTACGAAAAACGCATTGGCCCCGATTTTCTTGTCTATTGGATTCGAGTGTCAAGTTTTGTTGTCTGGCTCTTATTAGGTACTTTTTTCCTTATTACCGATATGGCCCGTCCTGAACAAACCACTTTTTTTGATCGACTTTTTGATGTATCAAGGCGAACCGTATGGGATGAACAAATGATGGTAATTTCCTTTATCGTTGCTGTTGTACTCTTTTTCTTCTCTTTGTTATCATTAATCATAAATACACGGCGACTAAAGCGAAAAACAGACCATATAAGTGTATCTCTTGTTATTTCACTTATTGTTTCTACTTTAAGCATTTTATTATATATCGCATATGCATTAAATAACATGAACTCTATCTATTAAAGCAAAGAGGCTATTGAATCAATATAGATTATCGATTCAATAGCCTCTTTTTATTTGTTCTCCAGCTTCTTATTTAATATTGCATTTTCTTTTTCCAACGCAAGAATTTTTTGATTTAACGAATCGATAAGTTCTCTTTTATGCATTGCATCTATTAATTGTTCCGCATGAATGAGAATATCTTTCTTCGAAAAAGGGTAGGTACAAATATGATCCAATCCTAATTCTAAATACAAATCCATGGTTTCTAAGGGTTCATCTCTAAATAAGCCTAATATGGGAAGTCCAAAATACCTCTCTTGTCCTCTGAGTTTTAAAAAGACTTCTTTTTTCTTATGGACTTCACCATAAAAATTAATAACTAATAAATCCGTCTTTTCTTCTTCTAAGCAAAATAAGACTTGTTCTAAATTGGTTGCTATGTTGACTTCATAATTTTCCTCTTCAAACAATTGAGATAACCACACAAGTTCTTCTTCTTGCTTATCTAAAATAACAATTGTTTCTTTTTCTCCATTCCCCACAAATAATCCTCCTTTTTTCTATTACAAATAAGGAAGCAATTAATCCTCGATTTGCCAATCAATACATTTTTGATTATTATCATCCAATATCTTGTTGATCTTTGAAAACGGACAACTTCCAAAAAAACCTCTTGATGCAGATAGCGGACTCGGATGTGCTGACTCAATAATATAATGTTGATTATTGGTAATTAATTTTTTCTTTGACCTAGCAAAGTTTCCCCACAAAAGGAAAATAACCGGCTCCTTTCGTTCATTCAATCTAGAAATCACATGGTCCGTGAACTTTTCCCATCCAATTTTTGAATGTGACGCAGCTTCATGCGCTCGCACTGTTAGTACTGCATTGATGAGTAAAACCCCCTGTTTTGCCCATTTTTCAAGGTTGCCGTGTTTAGGAATATAACATCCACAGTCCCTTTCCAATTCCTTATAAATATTACGTAAACTTGGTGGGATAGGGACCTCTTTTTTTACAGAAAAGCAGAGTCCATGAGCCTGATTATCGTCATGATACGGATCTTGTCCAATAATCACTACTTTCACATCATTATATGGTGTTAAATGAAATGCATTAAATATATCCTTTGCTTTTGGAAAGATTTGCTTTGTTTTATATTCTTGTATTAAGAATTCGCGCATTGTCACATAATACTCTTGCGTTAGCTCGTCTTGAAGAATATCCTTCCAATCATTTGTAAAAACTTCGCTCATTTCTTACTCCATTTCATCTTCTAGCTTCTTAATACCTGCTTGTATACGTTTTATAGATTCTTCTTTTCCTAGAATATCCATAATATCAAACGCCCCTCCCGGAGTCGATTCTTTGCCGGATAGTGCTGTTCTTAATGGCCATAAAACTTGACCATTTTTTAAATCCGTAGTTTTTATAAAAGCCATCACAGACTCATGAAGGGCATCTACCGTCCAAACATCTTGTTCTTCAAGTACAGGCAATACTTGTTGCATGAATCCACGTGAATTTTCCGGATTCGTTTTCATTTTTTTATGCGTATAAATAGCTTTGTCATATTCCGGAACTTCTTGAAAAAAATCAATAATTTCATCAATCTCCGTTAACGTTTCAAGTCGAGTTTGTGCCAATGCAGCTATTTTTTTATGGTCAATTGCTTCATTTGGCACCACTTTTTTAATACGTTCTTCAACAAGTTTATAAAAAGCTTCCGGATCTAAGCGCTTAATATATTCGCTATTCATCCATCTAAATTTTTTCATATCAAAAACTGCAGGTGCTTTGTTAATATTATGATAATCAAATCGTTCGATTAGTTCATTCATAGAAAAGATTTCTTCATTTGATGAAGGACTCCATCCTAATAGAGCCACAAAATTTACAATAGCTTCACTTAAGAAACCAAGCTCAATAAGATCTTCATAAGAAGCATGCCCAAGTCGTTTGCTTAACTTTTTGTGATTTTCATCTGTAATAAGCGGGCAATGCACATAAACAGGGACTTCCCAACCAAATGCATTGTAGAGACGATTATATTTGGGCGAAGAAGATAAGTATTCATTTCCTCTAACTACGTGTGTAATGCCCATTAAATGATCATCCACAACATTGGCAAAATTATATGTTGGATATCCATCTGTTTTTATAAGAACCATATCTTCAAGCTCTTTGTTATCAACCGTTATATCTCCGTAAAGTACATCTGAAAAAACAGTTGTTCCTTCGATCGGATTATTTTGACGAATCACATAGGCTTCATTTTTCGCAAGTTTTTCATCGACGTCTTCTTTAGACAAATGCAAACAATGCTTATCATAACGGTAAGTTTCCTTTTTATTCTCAGCTTCTTGCCGTAGACCTTCTAGTCGTTCTTTATCACAAAAGCAGTAATAGGCTTCACCTTTTTCAATCAATTTTTCAGCATATTCCAAGTAAACACCTTGTTTCTGTCGTTCACTTTGAACATAAGGACCTACCCCACCATCTTTATCCGGGCCTTCGTCATGAATCAGTCCTGCATCTGATAATGTATTATATATAATATCTGTTGCACCTTCAACAAATCGCTCTTGATCCGTGTCTTCAATTCGCAACAAAAAATCTCCATTTTCATGCTTTGCTATTAAATATGCATATAATGCAGTTCTTAAGTTTCCTACATGCATTTTTCCTGTTGGACTTGGTGCATAACGCGTTCTTATTTTATTACTCATATTGAAACTCCTTTAATTATGAATTTTCGTAAATATAAATCACAAATTATTATATCATGAAATATGTAACAATTCTAATTTTTTAACTTATTTGCTTTATTATATTTTAAAATCTGCTATAATATGTATATTTCAATTATCAACAATGTTATGAGGATTATGGAGGATTATGTATGTACCCTTTTTTTAATAAACGATTGAAGCTAGGTAAACAAATTACGCTCTTGGCACTTATGCTCATGAGTTTTTCAATACTTGTATCTGCTTGCCAATTATTCACAGAGAAAAATATGACTAGTCCCCTAACAACAAGGTCCCAAAAATCTTATTTGTTTTATGAACTCTATGATCACAGTGGTTCTTTATGCGACACAATTGTTGCTGCAAATGCAAGTGATGCATCAAAAAGCGTTGCGCTCGAAAAAATTCTTCATTCTTTTTCAGAAAGTAGTCTTCCGATTATCGAAACTTCAAGCAAACTCAATGAAGAAGCTGACGTTTTTTCATTGCAAATGAATGCATTTACCAATGATAGTAATTATGACACCTATAAAGTTGATATTGATTTTAATCGCGAACTATTTCAGATTACTAAGGGTGAATCCGTTCTCTTATATTCAACAAATTCATTTAATGAATTATTTAAATCCGGACTACTGGAATATTTTTTCCCAAAAAATAAATTACCCGATGTACAGTTGACTTACAATAACCAAACATTAGCTACTCAAACCAAAGCAACATGGAATCATCATATATATAAGTCTTATTATGCTACAGATATCATAAACAACGATTTTATTGCAACTCCCGATTTTAATTCCCACTTAATCGCTACAGATAATGCAACACTTAATTTAGTTCTCGAAGATTTCAACGATAATTTCAGTATTCCAACAGCAAGCTATTTGTTATACGATGCTTCTCAAAATCTAATGGATGAAAATCCAATTACTTTTGAGAACCAAAAAGCAACCATTCCTCTACCGCAAATAAACGGAGAATATCAACTTGTTATCAATTATGACTGGCCGAAAGTAACTGATTATGATTATGGAAGCATGACACAAACTGCACTTCTCAACGTTCAGCTACCTGCATCCTATGAACTCAATAATTTGGAATACGAACCTGGTGACCTTGTTGTCATAAAAGGCAATCATATCAACCAAGATTCGGTATATACTTTTGAAACAGATATTTATCACGAAGCTTTACAATGGATTCATCAAGAAGACGCAAGTTATTTATTCCTTCCATTAATGAGTCGATTGTCCCCTAGCCAATATTCTTTCACCATTCACGAAGAAAATAATGAAGGTGACCGTGTATCTACGGAGTTACTTGTGACTGTCATTAATAAAGAATTTCCTACTCAGCAATTAAAAACCTCCTCAAGTACAGCCAGTATCCGATCTGATGATAATCAAATCGCTCTAGTTGAAGCATTCAAGAGAGGTCGAGAAATTAGTCATAATCAGCCCCTCTGGACAGGACCATTTCTTCAACCGGTTGGAGGACGAATTTCAACAGAGTATGGGGTTATACGTTATACAAATGATGCTGTAGAAAGCTCACGACATAATGGCATTGATTTTGCCATTGAATCCGGTACTCCTGTTGTAGCCACTGAGACAGGTTATGTTCGTTTATCCGAACATATTGCTATAACTGGAAATACGATTTTTATTGACCATGGTGTTGGTATCTTCAGTCAATATTATCATCTCAATTCAATGGATGTTAACGTTGGCGATTTTGTTGAAAAAGGTGACATCATAGGAACTGTTGGTTCAACCGGTTTTTCAACCGGACCACATTTACATTTTTCCATGTACAATAATAATATTTATGTCAATCCTTGGAAATTTTTTGACGCTCCACCCTTTTAATAGCTTTTATTTGTCACTAACTTGTTCAAGAAGACAAACTGCATGACATGAAATACCTTCAAGACGTCCGGTAAACCCTAAATTTTCTTCAGTTGTCGCTTTAACATTCACTTGCCTTATATCAATTTCAAGATATGAAGCAAGTGTTTTTTTTATCTGGGAAATATATGGTGCCATTTTGGGTTTTTGGGCAATTATGGTAATATCCACATTACCTATTTTATAATTTGCGTTTTTCATCATTTGAACAACTTTTTCCAATAGTATTTTACTATCAATATCTTTAAATGCTTGATCTTGGTCCGAAAAATGTGTTCCGATATCACCGAGTGCCAAAGCTCCTAATATTGCATCCATTAAGGCATGAAGAGCTACATCTGCATCTGAATGACCTAAAAGTCCATACGCGTATTCTATTTTAACTCCTCCGATAAATAAGGGTCGATTTTCAACTAATTGATGTACATCATATCCATGTCCTATTCTCATTTTTTCTTAATCTCCTTGTATATTGATAAAATATATACAATGCAAGTTTTTCACATCGTTTCTGCCTATATTTTAGCATTGTTCCAAGTGGAAAACAACAAATTTATATCGCCTAATCATTGACAATGACTTGTGAATACGATAAACTAAAGTGGGCTTAGAAATATTTAATTTCTGAGCAAAGGTAACAATTGACAGTTTTTTAACAAATCAAATATTTTATACGAGGTGACTTTATGGTTAAAGTAGGAATTAACGGATTTGGACGTATTGGACGTCTAGTATTCAGAGCTGCAATGAAAAATGACAACATTGAAGTAGTTGGTATCAATGACCCATTTATTGATCTTGAGTACATGGCTTACATGCTTAAGTATGACTCAACTCATGGTCGCTATGACGGCGAAGTAGCCATTGAAGATGGCAAATTAGTTGTTGACGGTTTAGCTGTTACAGCTTTTGCAGAAATGAACCCTGAAAACATTGATTGGGCAGCATGTGGTGCTGAATATATCGTTGAATCAACAGGTGTATTCACAACAACTGAAAAAGCTTCTGCTCACTTAAAAGGTGGCGCTAAAAAAGTTGTTATCTCAGCTCCATCAGCTGATGCTCCTATGTTTGTTATGGGCGTAAACAACGAAAAATATACAAAAGATATGGTTGTTGTATCTAATGCTTCATGTACAACAAACTGTTTATCACCAATCGCAAAAGTTCTTAATGACAAGTTTGGTATCATTGAAGGACTTATGACAACAGTACATGCAACAACTGCAACTCAAAAAACTGTTGACGGACCTTCAAACAAAGACTGGAGAGGTGGACGTACAGCTTCTGCTAACATCATCCCTTCATCAACTGGAGCTGCAAAGGCAGTTGGAAAAGTTATCCCTGAACTTAATGGTAAGTTAACTGGTATGGCTTTCCGTGTACCTACAACAAACGTTTCTGTTGTTGACTTAACTGTACGTCTTGATAAAGGTGCTTCATACGAAGAAATCTGTAAAGCAATGAAAGACGCATCAGAAAATGAATTAGCTGGTGTACTTGGATATACTGAAGATGCTGTTGTTTCTACAGACTTCATGACAGATCCTAGAACGTCAATCTTTGACGCTGGCGCAGGTATTGGCTTAAACGATAATTTCGTTAAAGTTGTTGCTTGGTATGATAATGAGTGGGGTTACTCAAACAAAGTTGTTGACCTTATTTCTTACATGGCTGATATTGACACTAAGTAATTTAAAGAATAACTTAAAGGGAAGTTCATTTATATGAACTTCCCTTTTTGGTGAATTTTTCTGATTTTCTTTATATTGGCTTTATATCCTCGGACAAACACCGGAACAAAATGAACACTCTCTTCTCTTCCCGTAAATATTACTTCTCCTGCTACTGTCCAAGCATGTGCAAGAATTTGATCATTTACTTTTTGTACCCCAAAGTATATATTCATATTTACTTTTAATACTTTTGCTATGATTAATGCAACAATGGCTTGTTCAAAACAATAAACCCGCCACGGAACTTTTTCACGAACATGCTCCAATAGCTCTTCTGCTCTGTATAAGCGTTTTTGTTCATTATTTGTAAGACATAATTCTTCAGTTGAAATCGCCTCACTGTTTGTGATCCATCGAATAAGCGATTTAAATGGAATAAATTTAATCGTGATGTTCGCAAACAAGGACAAGACCACTACTCCGACATACCATAAGAATAATTTTATTCTTGACATAACTACCTCCTTCAGCTTTCATATTGACGACTGACAAAAGTTCACATACAATAGGTTTATAGATATTAAACACGGATAAAAAGGAGAGCTCTATGCAAAAGATAGAAAAACTAAAAAAGTTAATCGACATAAATATATATCGAACCTTATACAAATATAGCAATGGTTATCGTTCAAAGATTTTGCTTATTACTACACTTAGCATCTTACAGGCCTTACTAAATGTCCTTGTTGCCTTTATTACAAAATTAATGATTGATTTTGCAATCGATGGTGATTATCGTTCCGCACTTCACTATGGTATTTTTTTCGCTCTACTCTTAATTATCGATCTATCTCTTTACAGTTTTTTGTCACATAATAATGTAAAGTTAGAGAATACAATGGTTAATAACTTACAGTTACATTTACTCACAAGAATTTATCACAAAAAATGGGCCTCAATCAGCCAACACAATACCGGAGATCTACTCACGCGATTATATGAAGATGTTCGTCATGTTGTTCAAACATTGACAAATATCATTCCAACGATGATTGCCCTCTTTTTGCAATTCATTGCTGCTTTTGCAATGCTTGCATATTTTGATTGGATGTTAGCAATGCTTACTTTCTTAATCACACCTTTTACTGTCCTTATCAGTATGATTATTGGGCGTACTCTAAGAGAAATTCAATACAAAATACAAAACGCTGATGGAATTCAACGTTCTAAAATAAATGAATCACTACAGAATCTTATTTTACTAAAAACCTTTAATTATCTCAACGAAAATATTTCTCAGATTTCCAGTTTACAAAATAATCGATTTGCGCTCATTAAGAACAAAAATTTAAAGAGTATTAAAGCAAACGTTATTCTAGAAAGTGGTTATAACGTTGGTTTTTTCTTTGCCTTAACTCTCGGCGCATATCGTTTAGCACAATCTGCAATAACATTTGGTACTTTTACGGCTTTTTTACAGCTTGTTGGTGAAATACAAGGCCCAATTCATGAAATGACGCGTTCAATTCCTCGTTTAATTTCATCTCTATCATCACTCGAGCGAATCGAAGAAATTTATGCCCTCCCTGACGAATCACATCAAGATAATTATATCACAGAAAACAGTGAAAAATTATTGGGACTTCAAATTCAAAATCTTTCTTTTGCTTATGACCCATCTATTCCCGTCCTTAAAAACGTTTCTTTAGAAATAGTAAGCGGAAAACGTATCGGAATCATTGGACCTTCAGGTAGCGGAAAAACAACCTTAATTCATTTAATTTTATCACTGATTGAGCCGAATTCAGGAAACTTATTTCTTGCCTTTGATTCCGGAAAGAAAATACCGGCTTCATCACTAACTCGTCATTACTTTACCTATGTTTCACAATCAAATCCACTCTTTTCAGGTAGTCTTCGTGAAAACTTATTCTTAAATGAACATATCTCAAAAGAACAACTTCAGACTGCTTTAACTGCTGCTTGTTGTGATGAATTTATCGATCAATTAGAGCAAGGTATTGATTCTTTAATCCACGAACGCGGTGTTGGCATTTCACAAGGACAAGCTCAACGTATAAATATTGCTCGTGCACTGGTTCACAATAAACCCTTTTTAATCTTGGATGAGGCCACATCATCGTTAGATCGTTCTACAGAACAAGAACTCATAAAAAATATAGCGCATTATTATCCAAATACGACCTTAATAGCGATTACTCATGGTACTGAATTATTGAAAATTTGTGATGAAATATATGAAATTAAAGATAAGAAACTCGTTTTAACAACTGATTATGCATACTAAGACTTCACACTGAAAAAAAGAGTATCTGGAATCCAGATACTCTTTTAATATATTATGTATTAGAAAAATTTAC
>ASRL01000092.1_pt1 | contig 17725 bp, 12 predicted proteins | sample 692978 | NCBI WGS metagenome assembly ASRL01 (sample SAMN02169241, study PRJNA158439) | bioreactor metagenome | isolation source: day 67 sample from continuous culture bioreactor inoculated with sediment... | place: Germany: Bremen | reverse complement strand
TTTTTTTATATCATAATATCTATAACTGTTACGCTTATTTTTTCCTTTAGATGTACTCTGGAAGGGTTTCTAATTTTGGGAGCATTTTTCCTTGTTTTTATGGATCCATTCAAAAAAAGTTTCAACTGCATAGATTCAACACCACGTTGGTACCGTTGGTCGTTTATCAATAGAGTCGTTGACTTCTTAATAACGATTGGATGTATGCTCATGGACTCTTGCAAGTATCTCGACACATTTACTTTTGTTTCTTGGAATTATTGTCGAGTCATAAACCGATATTTAGATTTTGTGACTTTACCTATAAGGGGTTGGTTCTTATGCCATGATATTAGATCATTAACCACTGCTAATCCTAGCTGACTTTTCCAATGATAAGGAAAGGCTGCAATATGTGGTGTGCATATGACATTAGGTAATTGCAATAAAATAGAATCCTGGGGTAAGGGTTCCTCATGAAAAACATCTAATACTGCATTAAATTTTTCTTTCCTTAAGACTTTCAATAAAGAATTTTCATCAATAAGTGCAGCCCTAGCAGTGTTTATTAGCAATGCCCCCTCTTGTATAAGAGATAGCTCTTCAAATCCCAACATATTTCGCCTTGCTTGAGTTAATGTGTTATGAAGACTAATAATTGTGCTTTCTCTTAATAGCTCGTTTAAACCACATAAGCGGATACCCAAAGACTCAGCTTCAATGTCACTGCAGTGTGAAGAACAGAGTAATATTGTACACTCATAAGGAGCTAGAAGACGTATAACTTCCTTGCTAATAGCGCCATACCCAATAAGCCCAATAGTTTGGCCACTAATACCTTGTACCGATTCTTTATTATTTTGACTCCATTTTCCGGATGAAAGATTTTTTTCAATCCTATTGAATTGCCAAGCGCCATAATGCATGAGTGCAAGAGTACCTTCTGCCGTTGCCTTTGCTAAAATATGGTTGGCGTTTACTAACGTAATGTTAGTTTCAAAAAAGCTGATAGGAATGAAATTTGTAACAGAACCGGCTGCATAACCAATGAATTTTAGATTAGTTGCTTTTTTGAGTATATTCTCTGTAATTGGAAAAGAACCCCAAGAAGCGATAAGGACATCATAAGGTTGAATAATATGAATTAGATTTTCTTCTTCAGATGGTAATTCAGGTAGTAGCCAGTCGACATCTGCTATCTGATCAAGCTTCTCCAGTGCTTCTGGTAAGAAGATGTTTTTGATCAAATCAGGATCTTGAATGGTTATTAGTGTTTTTAGCTTTTTTACGCCTACAATACTCATAAATAAGTTCTCCTCTTTATTTGCTTCTATGATTATACCTATTTCGTAAAATTTGTGCACCTTCACTTCGACCGGTTGCTTCAAGTCTCAATAAATAGGCGTTCAAATTAGTCTTACTATGTTCAGGACCACCTTCACTCATCACTGTCCACATCGGATCTCGGTTTGTAGGGTCTTTCATCATTTGATCATCTTGCCAATCCAGAATAATCTTTGCAGCTTTTTCACAGACTTCTGCCTTTTCAGAGCTCCTATTTTTTTGCTCATATGGATCATCTTTAAGGTTAAAAAGCATTTCCTTCTCAAAAAGGTGGTAGCCATCATGGTAAGTTCTTATATATAACCAATCGTCAAATCTAGCACTTCTTTGACATACATGGGCATTTTGCGAAATAATCAAATGAGGTCTTCCTTGATTTTCACCAATCCTTAAACTTTCACTAAAGCTTTCTCCATCCCAATACTCTTCCTTTTTCACGTTCATGATATTCGCTAAAGTTGGGAGTAAATCAAGATTGTAGTGTAAGCCATCATCTACTGCATTTTTTTGCATACCAGGCCATTTAATAATCATAGGAATATGACATGTAGCATGGTCTGCAGTCCCATGTTCAGCATAAATACCTAATTCACCCATATTTTCACCATGATCTGATGTGATGATAATCGCTGTATTCTCATATATATTCATTTTTTTGAGTTTATCAATTATTTGACCAATAAGAAAATCAGAATATAAAATTCCGGTATCATAGCCATTAAGGAACTGAGCTAATTCTTCTTTGGTTTGGCACATACCCGGTTGTCTAGGGAAATCTCCACCTAGATCATCAGAATACATACCTGTCTCCATAATTGAATGAGGCCCAACATGTTTTTGATGGTGTTTAAAAACATCATCGGTTATCCAATCTACAATAGGCTCATCTTTAAAAGGATCCCCAAAATTCTCAGGTGCTCTATAGGGTGTATGTGGATCCCATAAATGTACATGAAGGTACCAATCGTCTTCAGCTCCTTTACGGTTCAACCAATCTATTGCTACCGGAATAACTTCTTCCCCAGACTCTAATCCAAATTTACCAACATTATATGTTTCATTAAGTCCTGCATTAAACCACCATGCAGAATGCCTTTCCGGAAAAGAACTAATGGACACAGTATGTAGCCCTGCTTTTCTAAAAATATTATGAAAGCATCCATCATCAACATTGTCTGTAAAACCTCTTGCTTCACCGGTTAATCTACGATCTGCTGCCGTTCCTCCATGACCAACCACACCATTTCTAAAACCAAACATACCACTAATTAGTGCAGCTCTTGAAGGTAAACACGGAGCATCTGACGTATAGTAATTCGTAAAGCGAGTGCCTGCCTCAGCTATTTTGTCTATGTTTGGTGTTGTGTTTCTATGATAACCGTAACATCCCATATGATCTGGTCTCAAGGTATCAATATCTATAAATAATACACGCATTTCTCTCCTCCTATATCTACGTAATTATATTTTGAATTCTCAACTTCAAAATTCTTGTCACATCAATTTACTTAAGTTTCAAAATGTCATTCTTGTAATCTGAAGGGCTTTTACCTTTAATCTTTTTAAACACTTCACTAAAATGTCGGTAATCACTAAATCCAACTGCTTCTGCTATTTCATAAATCTTTTTATCTGTAGACATCATAATTTTCTCAGCTTCATTGATCCTTATATTCGTCAAGTATTCCTTAAACTTAACCCCTACATGTTTTTTGAAATAACCACTAAAATAATTTGGATTCATATAAACCAAATCAGCTAAGGTTTCTAATTTAATTATTTCATTATAATGCTCTTGTATATAACTTTTAACTTTATTGATTTCACTGCTTTCATTTAAACTAACGATAGAAGCTATTTCATCTAAAATTTTTTCAAAATATTGGCTCATTGCTACTATCATTTCATTATAATAACAAGTAGCATTTAATATACCTTTGATATACTCAATATCAGTATTTTCAATTTGAATAACACTATCTTTAATATGTTTTACAATAAAAACAACCGTTGCCAAGCAATAATTAATTGCAGATTTTTTATCCCATAAAGAAATATCTTTAACAATATCCATATAATAAACAACTGATCTATTAATTTTAGATTTATCATAGGACATAATACTATCTAAAATTTTTATTTGAGCACTATAATAATCTTCAAGGTTATATTTATAATGACGATTCTCTTGATAATTAATAACCGCCTTCTTACCGTAAAAGTAATTTAATTCCATTCCATCTTCAGCCATTTGATAACTTTCTTTAATTTTATTGATTTCTTTAACAATTTTACCTGTGCTTACAGAGATAGAAACACCTAGTTCACTCGCTATCATATGAATAAGCTCATTTGGCACTCTTGAAACTAAGGCTTCTACTTCTCTTTCCGCTTCATGATAAATTAAGATATAAATTCGCTTGTTTTTATGAAACACCCAATGCCCTTCAATATCTTCTAACCATTGTTCTATCCTATTCATCGTTGAAAACAAGGTTATTTCAAAATCTTCATCTTTTTCAGATACTTTATTATCAAAACCACAACATAACATACTAAAATAACTTTTGGTATTAATAATATGTTGCTTAGCAGTAATCAAATCATTTTCAACTGTGTCCGTCTTTTCATCCTTTATAAGGGTTAAGTGAACTTTCCTATGTTCTTCTAATCCGTTCTTTTCTATTTTCTCCGCAATAATTGACTTAAGCGCAAGAGTTAGTTGCTTCTCATTGATTGGCTTAAGCAAATAATCGACAGCACCATATTTAAGAGCATCTCTAGCATATTCAAACTCTTGATAACCGCTAATAAATATAACCTTTGGTGCATATTTTTTATCCTTTAGCTGCTTCAATAGTTCAATTCCGGAAAATTTAGGCATATTAATATCTGAAATGAAAATATCCGGTTTTAAAGTCTCAATAAGTTTCATAGCTTCACTACCGTCAAGAGCCGTTCCAATAATCTCTATTTCCAAACTTTTCCAGTCGATGATTCTTTCTAATCCTCTTAGAATAATAGGTTCATCATCTGCTAATATCGCTGTAAACATATGCCACCTCATTCCACGGGAATCCGTATGCTCATTCTTGTACCCAATTTTTCTTTACTGCTTATTGATAGACCAAAGGACTCACCGTAATTCATTTGAATACGATCATGTACATTTTTCAATCCAATTTTTTCCCAATTACCATCTAGTTCTTTACCCATTTTGTCACTATTTAATAAAGCCCTGATTTCTTGAACAGAATTTTCACTCATGCCGACACCATCATCAATGACTTGTAATTCAAGTACATTTTCAATTAATTTTGCACTTACCTTAATTTTACCTTTACTTTTTTTTAGTTTAACTCCATGGATAACTGCATTTTCTACTAAAGGCTGTAAAATCAGCTTTAATACTTTATAATCATAAAATTCCTTTGGGACATCTATTTCTAGTGCTATTCGACCTTCATACCTAACTTTTATAATCTTGAAATAATTTTTGATCATGTCAAGTTCCATGCCGAGAGACACACAATCTCCATATTGGCCAATAACATACTTTAATTGTTCTGAAAGAGAAACAATCATTTCTTTTGTTTCCGTAGCATCTTCTTCAAGTGCACTCATTCGAATTATTTCTAATGTATTATATAGATAATGAGGGCGTATCTGTGCTTTAATACCATTTAACTCTGCTTCTCTTTGTTTGATTTTTGCTCCATATGCTTGATTGATATAACTTTTTAGTCGTTCTGTCATTTGGTTAAAGGCAGCTGCCAACTGAGTGACCTCATATGTTCCTTTAACTTTTACTTGAGTAGAAAAATCCCCATCTGAAACGACTTTCATTTGTTCGATAATATTTTTAAGAGGTTTAGATAGATTTTTTGAAAATGTAATTGCAATAAATATTAGAGTGATTATTATTACAATTAACAAAAATGTTGTTATCGATTTAAGGTCATCAATTAACCGCATAATATTACTTTTTTCGACTTTATACAACATGATCCAATCAGTATTTTCGATATGTTGATAGAAAAGAAAATTGTCCTCCTTTAAAAGATACCCTGAAAGTTGATCTTGTATGTTATTACTATTCTGTACATAAAGCGAATACGCATCCGTTTCATAATCTCTATCAGAATCATAGATATTATATCCTTCTGTATCAACAATGAATATTTTTCCATTCTCATCTAAATTCATACGTTTAATAATCTCATCAACAAAGTCAAGATTGACATCAATCATTAACGTGGCTGCAACAACTTCTCTATCTGGTAGATAATTCACATCTAGGTAATTCCTAGCAAAGGTTAAAACCATTTTATCTGATTTATTAAAATACTCTTCATTATGCGTAGGCAAAATCGTTAATGCTCGATTATCATTGAAAATCTTTGAGAATTTATTAAATGTACTCATTTCAATGTTCTCAAAGTAATAACTAGCACTTTTAGAAAAATACTTAAACACTTCATATTCAGAGTCAAGTAAAAAAACACTTTCTAAGTATTGGTCAGAATAAAGCAATGATCTCATATACTCTTCAATTAATTTTTCACTGTAACTAGGTAAGTCAAAATAATCTTGACCTCTAATTGCATCTGCTACTGTATCGTTATCGGCACGACCATATTCATATATTGTTCTTGTTATCTGGTCATAAGAAGATATTTCAAGTTCAATGTTCTTACCTGCATACTTAAGAACTTCGACGTAATTAGCCACCATATAAGATTCCAAAAGTTCAGGCACTTTCTCGAAAACCAAGTAACTCATGCCCATGATAGGGATTAATCCCACCACAATGAACATCAGCACAAATTTAACAAATATACTTTTAACAAATACAGATAATTTTTGACGTGTAATATACAACATTTTATCACCTGACTCTATATTTTTTATTTCATCTTAATTGTATTATATCATAATTATAATCAAGGAATGAACCAAGTGACACGAAAAACTTTTAACCTTTGGCCGCACCAGCTGTGATTCCTTTTACAAAATATTGTTGCAACGTTAAGAAAACTATTAATACAGGGATAATACCTGCAACAACTCCTGCAAAAACTATATCCCAACGACTTGCAAATTGATCAACGAAAGAGAAGATTTCAACATTAACCGTCTTAGCTTCTCCTGCCGGTAACACAAGCATAGGCATTAAGAAATCATTCCAAATTTGAAGGCCATTGAGTACTATCATTGAAGCGGTAACAGGTTTTAATAATGGAAAAACAATAGACCAGAAGGTTCTAAAGCCATTACAACCATCAATTCTCGCTGCTTCTTCAATTTCAATGGGAATTCCTTTAAGGAAACTTGTAAAAAGTAAACAACCAAAAGATACTGCACCTGCTAGATAAATCACAATTGGACCTGCCATTGTACCAAAAAGTCCCATGATTTTCATTTGTCTAAATAAAGGTATCATATAAGCTTGAAAGGGAATCATCATTGACATCAGAAAATATATATATATAACATTTGTTATTTTTTTATTTCCTCTCTCGATACCATAGGCTGCCATTGGTATAAATATTAGAATAAGTATTTCTGAAACAATAGTTAGAAACATACTATTTAGAAACGCTCTTGGGTAGTTAGTTTTTTGTAATAAATATTTAAAGTTATCTAAGTTTAAGAAAGATTCCGGTAATGCTACAGGATCTCTCATTATCTCACCATTAGACTTAAACGCAGATATAAAGGTGAAATATAGAGGTGAAAGATATAACGCTGCAAGTATCCCAACAAAAATAAAAACAATAAAACTTCCTTTTTTATCACGCATTATAATTGTACCTCCCTTTTCTTAAGTATAAGAACTTGTCCAACTGATACTACTAAGACAATGATAAATAATATTAAAGCAAGAGCAGTTCCATAACCTTGTTTCAGCTCACCAAAAGCCACTTTATAAATCAGATACGTTACAGATTCTGTTGAAAATCCAGGACCACCATCTGTCATTACTGCAATTTGGTCAAAAATTTTCAAACCATTAATGAGTGCTAACGTCATATTAACGGTCATTGATCCAGCAATGAGTGGAAACACGATATATCTAAACCTTTGCCAAGGTGACGCTCCATCAATTCTAGCAGATTCAATAAGTTCTCCAGGTATGCCTTGTAATCCTGCCAAATAGATCACCATATAATAGCCGGTTCTTTGCCAAATAAGTACGAATATAATTGAATACAAGGCATTTGGCATTGTTCCAAGGAAGTCAATTTCAATTCCACTTAGTCCAATCGAACTAAATATATTATTAATAATACCAAAACTATAGTTAAACATAATAGACCAAATAAATCCTGCGATTACACCACTAATGAGAACCGGTAAATAAAAAGCACTTCTAAAGAAGCTTTTACCTACAATAACTTTATCTACAAGGACCGCAGCTAATAAGGCAAAAATATTAACTAAAATTGTAAATACAAATCCAATGACTAAAGTATTTTTTAAAGCATTATAAAATCGTTCATCTGCAAAAATCATTCTAAAATTCTCAAAACCAATATATTCTAGATCTTGTGTAATCCCATCCCAATTCGTAAAACTTAAGTTCACACTGTTAAAAACCGGTAGCACTATAAATACAGTAAAAAAAATAAGTGCAGGCAGGATAAACAGCATGTTTTTATTTTCTGGTCTGTTTAACTTCTTTAACATCTTTAATCCTCCTTTAGATAAGATGAACTTCTGACAGAATCAGAAGTTCATCGTTAAAAATTACTATTCGTAATGTAAATAATTTCTTATTCTGTTTGCGAAATTTCTACATCCCATTGTTTATCAAGTAATTCGCCAAGTTCCATAGCGCTACTACCGGTTCCGACCATTTCTTGGAACGCTTTATAAGCAAAGTTTCTAAATCCACCCGGTAGCATATTATCGCCCCATTTGTTATTCCAGAATAAGTCTGTAACCTCAGCTTCTTCTAAAGCTGTTGCAAATTCATTTGGAAGTTCACTTTCATAAACAACATCTGGGTCACTTGCTGATGAAGGTGCAGCAACAATTGTTTCAACATATGGTACATAATTCTCATCTTCATACCAAAAATTCATAAAGGCTTCAAATGCCGCTACTTTACCTGGATCTTGACTTGCTTCTTTTGATAAGGCAAATCCTGCTAATGTATCTCCATAAACCAAGTTAAGATCACCATCTTCATCTGGCAATGGGAACCAACCTAAATTAAACTCTGGGTCTGCTTCAGAAACTTGAGTAATCATCCAACTTCCAGAAAAGAACATCGCTGCTTTTTCAGCCATCATAAAGGAAACAATTTGATTATCTGCTGTACTTAACCAACCTTTTTCAAAATAACCATCTTCATACATTGATGCATATTTAGTAATCATTTCTTGTACATTAGGATCAGTAAAACTAACTGTACCAGCACGTTTGTCCGCTATCCAGTTTGGATTGTCTGCAAATACTTTTTCAATCCAGAATTGCGACCATAAGAATCCCATATGCCAGATATCTTTTCCACCTTGAACGATTGGTGCTATACCTGCTGCACTAATTTCATCACAAAGGGCTTCAAATTCAGCCCATGTTTTTGGCTCTTCAAGACCAAGTTCATCAAAAATATCTTTATTATAATACATGCCTACAGAGGGTAAATTTGTACTAATCGGCAATGCGTACTTTTTGCCATTATATTCAGGAATATTTTTAACGAGTGGAATAACGCTTTCAGGTAATTCCGCAAATTTATCAGCGTCAACCCATACTTGAGTATCTCTTGAATCTAAAAAGTCAGGAAACTCTCCAATAGCATCTTGAGTTTTTAAGAAGTCAAGATAAGTTCCAGATCCTGAAGGTTGTTCTTTAATAATAAACTGTGATTGTTCAGAATTAAATTTTTGTACACGTTCTGAAGTAAGTTGTTTTATAAGTGGATCTCCACCTGCAAAAGCAAATACTACTTCTACCGGATCAGCAGTTTCTTCTACATCTGTCTCACCTGTATCGTTTGTTGTGCCTTCAGTTGCATTATCTTCATTTGTTGTTTCTGTTGCCGGTGTATCCGTTTCATTACATCCAGCAAATAACGAAACAGAAAGTGCCATTACTAGTATTAGTGATAATAATTTTTTCATTTTTTTCCTCCCTTTTACTTGATAACAATTTGTTGTAATTGAGTTATTTACTACACTTTTATTCTATCACGTCTATTCATATCCTTTGGTGCAATTTTTCCATATGAATGTAGGAAAAATACATGTTCCTATTACCAAAGATACAAATCTTCACCCTTTAATTTAAGAAGTGCTTCTAAGAAATAATAATCTCCATATATGATAGAGTAATGATGACTTTCTTCATGGTAACGGGCACTACAGTGCGTTAATAAACTATCTGTTTCATCTGAAAAGTCACATCTTAATTCACTTTGTGCCTTTAATATTTTGATTGCATATTCTAAATAATTATGTCCCTCGTCACCGAGAATTTTTGCTAACTCAATGAGTCCGCATGCTGATATCGTTGCTGCGGTAGAATCTTCCACTGCAGGTTCAGCCGGTTGATCAAAGTCTACAGGGATTAATCCCGACTCCGGTACCTGGCTAACAAAATAATCTGCAACTTTCATAGCAGTATCTAAAAAACATTGATCCAAAGTATGTTTATAACTCATAACAAAACCGTATAAGGCCCATGATTGTCCTCTCGTCCATGCTGAACCATCCGCATAGCCTTGACCACCATAAATTCTAACTTTTTCTCCGGTAAAAGGATCAAATTCTACAATATGTTCACTAGAACCGTTAGAACGGATAAAGTTATTCATTACTGTCGTTGCATGCATTTTTGCAATATGAGAATATCTTGGATCACCTGTTTCTTCTGATGCCCAATACAGTAGGGGGATGTTAAACATACAATCAATAATAGCCCATCCTCTATTGTCATGATCAGGATTATCATTCCACGCACGAATGAATTTACCTACCGGATTAAAACGTCCTGCAAGTAAAGTTGCCGCATGCAAACTTCTACGTTTAGCATCTTCATCTTTTGTCAAGCGATAATTAGCTACTGCTGTCGGAAGCCACATAAATCCAACATCATGATGTAAACCGTAAAACAATTCAAAGGTTTCATCTAATGCAACTTCTGTCTTTTTTGCAATATCTGCATAACGTTGTTCTCCAGTTTTATGATACATTTGCCACATCATACCGCCAAAAAAACCATTCGTCCAAAAACTTAATCCTTGCCAGACATTATTTGGGTCTACGTAGGCTTTGTCATCATGGACGCCATCACTTGTAGTATAGGGAATTTTTTCTTTTGATCTTTCACTAACAATAGCGATTTTATTCATTGTTTTTAACAAAATATCATCCAGCCACTGTTGATCTTTCTCATTCATTTTCATATTATTACTCCTTTATATACCGGTCAGAAATATAACCTGTTGATATTCTAATTTTAACATGCAGCTCAATCTTATTTTTATGGTTATCTATATAATAATGTGGGATTTATTCAGATAATTTTTTTCATCTTAATTATATAGACAGAATAATGATTATATTCTACTTTATTCTAACTTGATTGTACTATAATAATGATATTAAATAAAACAGGAGAGGATATTGATGAATAACTACCTATTAAAAATGGATAAACCAACAAGATGGTGGGGCGCAATGTGGCGGGAAGCTATACCCACAGGTAATGGACATATAGGTGCTGCTGTATATGGCGCTGTGTACGATGAAACTATAATGATTACTCACGAAGATCTTTGGTGGAAAAGTAGAACACCTGCTTTACCGGATGTAAGCAACTATTTAAAAACAGAAAGACAACATTTAATGAAAGATAATCCGGAAGAAGCAAGGTGGCCAATTTGTAATGCATTAACTAAATCAGGTTATAATCCCCAATTGGCTGCACCGCTCCCTCTTTGCGATTTAAAAATCAGAACCAAACCAAATCATACATTCAGTAAATATAAACGAACATTGGATATGTCAACAGGCGTAGTTAATGTATCCTTTAATGACGATAAAATATCTTATGAAAGAGATGTTTTTGTTTCAAGAGCTGATAATGTTGTCGTATGTCGTATTCAAACTAAGACATCAGACACTTTCAAAGTCAGAGTTTCCTTAGATTTTCACGACTTAGAAGATGCTAAAACCAAAGCAGATAACATTGATCTTAGTTCAGTTACAGATTTAGACACATATCTTCCACAAAACATGCACCAGGTAATCTCTGATGATTATATTCATTTTAGTGCTACAAATGATGATGGTACTCAATTTGGAGCTGTTGCCAAAGTTTTTGCCAAAAAAATTGAGAGTGAAGAAACACATCTTTGGTTAACAAGCGATGATGAGATACTTATACTCATAAAAACCTATGTAAAATCAGACTTTAACAACCAAGATCTAATCTTAAAAAATGAATTAAACAAAATTTTTCCAGATTATGATGTTCTACTTGATCGACACACTGACATTCATACCTCGCTCATGACTAAAACAAGCTTTGAACTCTATGGTGAAGATGAAGACGCTTCTAACGATATTATTTCAAATGAAGTCCTTCTAACTAGATCCTACACGGATGAAACGCCTATTTCATTATTAGAAAAATTGTGGCTTTTCGGAAGATATTTACTCATCTCTAGCACGGATAATTATGGTCAGCCCTGTCACCTATACGGTTTATGGTGCGGTGAATATCAAGGTATGTGGGCTTTTAATATGCTTAATGAAAATGTAGAGATGATTTATTGGCAGGCTTTAAACGGTAATATGCCTAATGTCATGTTGTCATTATTTGATTATTATGAATCCAAAATGCAAGACTTTAGAATAAACGCAAAACATCTTTATGATTGTCGAGGTATTTTTATTCCGGCAGCTACTACACCTGAGTCAGGTTTGCTTAAATTAATTTTGCCACATATTCTACATTGGACCGGAGGCGCCGGATGGTTATCACAACATTATTTTGATTATTATGACTATACAGGTGATATCATCTTCCTTCGTAATAGAGCTTATCCTTTTATGAAAGAAGCTATTTTATTCTATGAAGATTTTCTTGTCATTGATGAAAATAATTATTACTCAACAATCCCCTCAAACTCACCGGAGAATACACCAGGTAACTTTTCCAAACTTAATGACCTCTATGAATCTGGTAAAACAATGGAAACCACCGTTAATGCCACAATGGATTTTGCTATTCTTAAAGAACTTCTTCATAATCTTATTAAGACTGAGGAACTTTTAGATATTAACGATGGCCAATCAGAAAAATGGACAGCAATGTTAGCTAAAATTCCACCTTACCAATTAAATGATGATAAGACCTTAAAAGAATGGATGTATCCCCTATACGAGGACAATCATCATCATAGACATTTGTCTCATTTATATCCGGTTTTTCCGGGAACAGAAATCACCAAAGAAGCAGAACCCAAACTTTTTAGTGCTTGCACTAATACATTAATAAAGCGAATGTCTATAGGCCTTAAAGAACAATCCGGATGGTCAATTGCCCATCTAGCTAATTGTTTTTCTCGAGTTGGTATGGGAAATGAAAGCTTAATTTGTCTGGAAAGTCTAACAAGGTGCTCTGTCCTTGACAATCTTTACACCACCCATAATGATTGGCGCTCTATGGGAACAACTGTTGATTTTCCATGGGCTCCAATTCAAATTGATGCAAACATGGGTATAACAAATGCAATGAATGAAATGGTCTTAAGATCTATTAAAAATTCAATCTATATATTACCGGCACTTCCAGGAAAATGGAAAAAAGGTAAAGTAACAAATCTTTTAGCCCGAGGACCGGTTGAAGTTTCAATTGATTGGGATCTTCAGGAAAAATTGATTAATGTTACGCTAACACCCCTTCATAAAAATCAAACAGTAACATTAATATTACCTGATATAGTAAAAAGTTGCACAACACAAAATCTTGATAAGCAAAAAATAAAAAACTTACGACTCTTCGCTCATGAAAAAACGAGACTTGTTTTCAATTTATAATGTAAGACCGCTAAATGAACTTCAAAAATCCCTTTCTAAATTTGTTAAATACAATCAAGGAAGGGATTTTCTATATGAGTAATTATTATTTATACCTCTTCTTCTAATAACGCAACTTCCCATGGCTTTAAGTCCAGTGTAAAATTTAAAGTACCCTGTTCATCTGCATAATAGCTTTTTTTGTATAACTTAAGCTCTTTAAGTTCTTTTTCTTGTTTCTTTGTTAAATTATTAGGCATACCCATGTCTCTCCAAACTGTAAATGGGTTATTATAATTACCTAGAAGTTGCAGTTCAAATTTTGCATTAGGCTTAAGATTCTCTAAATTAAATGCTATTTTTTTCGTTCTTCCGATATTCAGAACTTCATCAATCGGAGTAACATCACCATAATACACAATTGGAATAGTTTTTTTCATTTCTTCCGGATAATGGTATAAGAGCACTTTGACTTGTCCATCTTGATCTTTTGTCACAATATAATTTTCTTCTTGGTCAAGTTCCTTGTCTCCTAACGCATTTAACATCTTGTATGCATAATAAGAAGCTTTCTTAATTCCATGCATATTCATCAATCCAAATCCACCATGAAAAGGCTCAGGACCTCCACCGGATTCTTCAAACACATCCGTAAAAACCCAATAGGAAAGAGAATCTATCATACCATTACATCTAAGGTTCGTTTTAATGATATAAGCCGCTTCAGCAAGGCAATCATGACTGTAATCTCTACTCGAAGGACTTGAACTCCATTCACTTAAATGAATTTCTGCGTCTTTATAATTACTTTCACTTACCACCTTTAACAACCATGAAATATCTTCATAAACAGCATCTACCTTTCTGCTTTTTCCTTTACTATGCATTTGTCCGTCTAAGGCAAAATCCGTAGGATAGGGATGAGTTGAAATAAAATCCATTGGCAAATGATTATCATTACAGTACTTTAAAAAATCTTCAATCCAAACACCTTTCCATTCTAAGCTATCAATATCTTCTAGCAAGTGGGTTTTTTGTTTAGAGATATCTTCTATTTCACTGTCAAATCGATCATCGGGAACAAAATTACTTGTCGCAGGTCCACCTACTTTTAAATCCTTATTCACCGATTTAATTGCTTCTACACTGACTTTATATAAGTGAAAATATTCTGATTTAGTTCCTGACCAAAATCCACCTAGGTTTGGTTCGTTCCATACTTCAAAATACCACTTTGAAACTTCCTCTAATCCATATCGTTCAACAAAATGTTGTGTTAACTCAAAAATCATTTTTTTCCATAATTCAAAATCTTTGGGAGGTGTAATATTTCCTTTCCACCAAAAACAAGTATCCGTTCCACTTGCCAAATCCGAAGGCATGAATCCTAATTCTACAATTGGGCGAATGCCTATTTCATTTAGATAATCATATACCTCATCAATATAATACCAATTATATTGTATTTTACCATTTTTAATATTGATTGGAAACATATCTTCAGCCAACAATCCATGAAATCGAATATACTTAAACCCACAGTCTTTTACTGCCTCTTGTAATTGTTGTCTCCACTGTGAACGCAGACCTTCTCCTGCTCTTCCAGCGCCAACACAAGTACTCCATGTATGTGTAATCTTTCTACCTTCTTTTTTGCTATCAATTACTCTCATTATATCCTCCTTCCAAACCTTCAACAATAGCATTTCCATAGAAACCCATGGTATAAGTTGTTATCATATCAAACCAATGTCTATAGACTATTCCTGATGTCCAAGACCTTCCGACAATTCCACCTCTAGCCATTAAATCTTCTCCAAAATATTGATGATCCATACACCAATTGATTGCTTTATCTCCTGCTATTTTATATTTTTCATTTTTAGTTATTTTATATAACCTTGTAAACAATAATGCCCACAAAGCAGTTCCTTTATCTGTCTTACCTACTTCTTCGGCACTACGATCCCATCTGACTGCCCATGATCCGTCATCAAATTGAGCCTCAAGAACCAACTCTGAAATCTTTTCTGCTTGCTCTAAAAAACCACCCTCCGGAAGGGCTATGTGTGCTTCCAATAAACCTTCAACACAATAACCGAAAGACTTTGTAAAATAATTACATGTTGCTACTGAGTCATTATCTTCATGTATCCATGTATCCCAAAGACCATCTTCTCTCTTAAATGCCACTAATAATCGATTTACAAATTCTTTTAGAATTTTCTTATATTTATCTTCCTTCGTTGCCATATACACTCTGCTCAGTCCAATAATTCCCATGGAAGTCTCAAAGAACATATGTCCATAAAAAGTGTCATCTTTCAAATCATAAGCTTGTGGTATCATGGTTCCTGAATATTGTTCCATTAATTTTCCTGCAGCATCAGCCGCCTTTTTAGAAGCTTCTAGATATTTTACATCGCCCGTAGCCTTATAAAAAGGAATCCATGTCCAACCAACAAGATATAAAGTATCCGCTGTACTTGCTCTGTTCTGGAAACCATGCTCCCATGTGCTTCCCGGTTCATTTGTTGTACGAACAAGACCAAAAGCTTGATGTTTAGGATCGATTATTTGTTGTTCTAAGGTAGCATCAGCAATTGAATTAGCTATTTCTCTTAGCTCTTCCATCGTCATGTCAATATCAAGGTGATCTAGTTTTGATGCTTTTAATAATAAAGTGGCCACAATTCCCCAAGTCCATGGCCAATCTGATCGTAAAAAAGTACGTGCATCCATATCATATAATAGGAATGTTCCTCCATATGTAGGACTATCTTCCTTTTCATTAATACATTTTAATATATATTTGATTGTCCAAGATAAGGAATTTAAGACTTTATTATCTTTTACAGATTCATCTGTTTTATTAACACAATCAATCCTTGTTTTTGCCAATAACTTTCTTTCACCCTCAAGAGAATAAACACAAATTTCGCCTGACCAATCTTCTCTTAATGTATGAAAACTATATTGAATTTCACCTGTATTAGCTATAATAGTTCTTATACCAAAGTTATCAATGGTATTGTTGTTGGGATCAAAGAGAATTGCATTTTCCCAATGTTCCAACTCACTCGCCGAAAAATACATCCTCTCTTTTACTTCACGATTTTTAGGAATAAAATTACCATTAAAACTCATTTTTCCCGGAACCGTTTTATTAACTTGTAAAAAGCCTTCCATATCATCTTGAACTTTAATATCTATTACCGGAAAATATAAATTTCTATCCACTAATCTTTTCTTTTCTTCTTGTTCTGCCCAACTCGCATCAAATATTGATTTAGCTTGTGTATAATTATCTCCCGGTGCATATTTAGAAACATCACAATATTCAATGACACGCATATTGGCATCACTCAAAATACATAATTCAACTTCCTCTGTTGTTTTTGATAATAACATCTGTATAGTCACTTCAGTTTTGTTTTTTTTAACATTTAAGCTTGTTAATGATTCATTATTTTTAGTAGCCATTTTTCCCCTTTCTTCTTACCTCTCATAACTTATTATATTGATTAATTATTGTTTACTAATTTTTATTATCCATCCATTCAATTGTGTGTACTTTAAGATTGGCATATTCTCCAATAAGGGGAGCCATTTGTCTAAAACCTATTTTGCCCCTTCCAAGAATCGGTCCGTATGATTTTCCATCATCTACCCAATTAAATAATAATAAATCATTCACATAGAATAAAACATGGGCACCACTTTTTACGACTTTCATAGAATAAAATCCTTTCACATCTTGCACTGATGGCAAGGGATCGGCTCCTTGTGCAACTAAATGAAAACCACAACTTTTTCTAAGGTTACATACATGAAATTGACGTTCTTCTACATACCTTCTTCTAAAGTAAGATATATGAAAACTATTGATATCACTACTATGATATTGATGATAAGGACCATTTCGAAGCGCTAAACTCGGATCAAATATATCTTCGCCTTTTATACCCATCGCCGAAAAAAACAAAATGCACAATCCGGGTTCTCTAATAGGAGTAAACTCCCATGTGATTTCTATATTATCCGGAAAATCTTCATTACACCAAAAGACGTAATTCGCATCTTGCCCTTTTTCAGGATCCATTTTGTTTTCTAAACGCATTCTTCCTGTCGGAAAAGAAACAGCACCCTCACCTTCAAGACGAAAATCATTAACCTCTTCATACGATGCCAATTTGTTTTCATAGATTAATCCATTTTTTTTATACGTACATACCATTTTCCTTAAGCACCCTTCTTAATTCTATTGTATCTACTTCTAAAACACTTTTTCTCTTATCTTGTATCATCATTCCTGCCGCCGTACCTCCTGCTTCTCCAACTGCACCGATAATCGGAGATACTCTTAT
>ASRL01000088.1_pt1 | contig 18121 bp, 18 predicted proteins | sample 692978 | NCBI WGS metagenome assembly ASRL01 (sample SAMN02169241, study PRJNA158439) | bioreactor metagenome | isolation source: day 67 sample from continuous culture bioreactor inoculated with sediment... | place: Germany: Bremen | reverse complement strand
TGATGTCGGTGCTGTTAAAGCAGCAACAGAAGCTGGTTCGGAAGCGGCGTCTCGATTGGGAGAATTGATTGCTGTTCATGTGATTCCACGTCCACATAACAACATGGCATCAATTTTACCAAAAATGTAAATGGTGATGAAACTCAACGAAAAGTATATAGCCTTAGTGACAACGCAAGTTCTTCGACAAATCACCGAAGAACAAGGATATCAATATGCCGTGCCCATTGGAATATCCAATCGGCACGTGCACTTAAAAAAGCAAGACGTGGAAATTTTGTTCGGTCAAGGCTATACACTAAATAAGTTAAAAGATCTCAAACAAACAGGTGAATATGCGTGTCGGGAAACAGTGGCACTCATGACAGAGTATCAAGGAAAAACCTTTCAAATCAGTAATGTTCGTATTCTTGGACCTGAGCGTGGGGCTACACAAGTCGAAATATCAGCAACGGATGCACGCCAGTTAAAAATAAATCCACCTGTTCGTAATTCCGGAAATCTAGACAATTCTGAATCGATTACCCTAATAGGACCCAAAGGTCGTGTGACAATTGAAAAAGGATGTATTATTGCAACGCGACATTTGCATCTTTCTATTGATGATGCGAAGCGGATGAATGTAAAATCCGGTGACGAAGTCTCCGTCATATTAGATGGAGAGAAAGCAGGACGGATGGATCATGTCAGTTGTAAAGTGCATGAAAACTATGTACTAGAGTTGCACATTGATACAGATGATGGAAATGCATTTCGGGTTCAAAGTGGTGACATAGCAAGAGTTTTATTGCCTTAGAATGTTAAAGAAAGAAGTGATACAATGCGCATTGGAAAAGTAATTGGAAATATTGTTTCGACCAAAAAACATCAAACCCTTGTTGGCTCTAAATTCATGCGAGTGGAATTAGAATCGAAAGAAACAATTATTGCAGTGGATCAAATCGGAGCAGGGATTGGAGATAAGGTTATAATTACCGAAGGGCATAATACGGTTTATGCCATGAATAACAATATTAAGCAGCCTATTGATGCCATTATTATAGGTATTGTTGATGAGTGATTATGAGAATGTAAGGTGGTGAACGCATTTGTTCAAGCAAGAAGGAGCTATTGGCATTTTAGAATATTCGACGATACCTCAAGGAATGAAAGTTCTCAATGATATTGTAAAGCGTGTCAAACTTACACATATACAGGCGAAGATTTTTCCGGGAGCAAAATACATGATTATGATGCAGGGAGAACACGGAAGTATTGAATATGCTATGGAGATAGGCATAGAGCAAGAAGGCCTCTTTGACATTGGATGGATGGGAAAAATACATTCCCTTATGGTGCCTGTATTTAATGAAGAGTTATATTCGCAAGACAGGGTGGAAAATGTTCTGATATTTCAACAAACAAGCCATGCAAAGGCCTTTGAGTTATGCAATGCGTTACTGCATAGTTTTGATTTAAGTGTTGTACAAATCAAGTATACAGAGGCGCTAGAAGGACAAGCAGTCGTTATTATGTCTGGTGGTGTGGCAGATATTCGTGGAGCAAAAGAATTTATTAAATGCGGAGAAATATTAACAAATGTTGAACCCTGGTTATTTGAAGAAGTTATGAGGTGATCAAATGGAAACAATTCGTATATTAGGCGTAGGTGATCCTGCAGTTTATACCTATCAAGAAAAAAAAGATACTCTTATTCGACCGATAGAAAAAGAGCTTGGTATTCATATTGATATAGATATATATTCTTTTGCTGATTATTATGGCAAACTTATGGATGCTTTTAAAGAAGAGGAATATGATATTGTCATGGTAGCTGGGCATTTATGGTTACCTTTTTTTGTAGAAGAAGGTTATCTATCGCCAGTACAGCAAGAAGAAAAGAATAATAGTTTAGAGGATGTTTTGCTGGCAATACAGAGAGAAATGTATTATCAAGGAAGACAATATTTATACCCATCTTTTTGTGACGGTCACATTCTTGTATATCGTAAGAATCGAGTCCAAAAAGAATTTAAAGAAAGCATCAGTATTTTAGAGATTATTGATTATTTAGAGAGACAAGAAGCAAACAATCAATTTGCCTTAAAAGCACATCCGTCAGAACTTTTTTTAGATACATTGCCTTATTTTCGGGCCTTAAATATTCAGCCCATTAATGAATTGGGCATGGTGACAGAAGATGAAGAAAAGATAGGTCGGCTTGTTGACCTTTATCAAAAGGCCATGAAATATAGTGAACCTAAGGTTAGAACGTTTGGGAATGATGAGATTTGCGAAAAACTTCAGTCAGATAAGGTTGATATGGCAGTTACTTGGGGAGGTCAACTTGGTGCTGTTATGAATGGGTCATGTATAAATCCTCATCAGATGGGCTTTGCTGCTTTAAAAGAATCTTGGAATGTTACGTGGTCATTTGGATTGAACGCAAAGAGCCAGCATAAGGAAATTGCAATAGAAGTCATGAAAAAGATCACACAAAAAGAAATTGATAAGCAAGTAGGACGAAAATGTGGAAATCCTACAAGAAAAAGCAATTTTATAGAAGACCAAGAAAACTACCCTTGGTATCCAATTGTAGAAAAAATGATTGAAGAAGCCAAGCCTTTGCCTAGTACAAAAGATTTACCACAAGCCATTAGCACCCTAACCAGTGTTCTTGAAAATCGACTTCATTCTGAAGGAGTGTGAAAGGATGCAGTTTAATTTACCAACAATCAATCTATTTGGAGAACAAGCAATTGAACAACTTTTAGGTGAAATACGAAAGAAAGGCTGGAAAAGTGCCTTTATCATCACAGATAAATATATGCGGAAAAGTCAAACATATGAAAGAATTATAGAAGTCTTTTCATTGGCAAAAATAAAATTTAAGGTTTTTGACAAAACAAAACCGGATCCAAGCATAGACTTAGTTGAAGAGGCCTGTCAATATATTTCAGGGGTTTCATGTGATTTTATATTAACATTAGGTGGTGGTTCTGCCCATGATCTAGGGAAAGGTGTTGCCCTCATGAGTCAGACACAAGAACCAATCAAGACCTTTGTAGGTGTTCATAAAATACACCATCAGGTGCTTCCGATTGTTGCAGTGAATACAACATCAGGTACAGGTTCAGAGGTGACCCGTTTTGCAATTATTTCGGATACACAAGAAAAAGTCAAGTTAGCCATAATCGACGATGCTTTAATTCCGGCTATATCAGTCAATGACACACAGACCTTGCTGTCTATGCCTCCATCTTTAACAGGTGCAACAGGTATGGATGCCCTAACACATGCAATTGAAGCCTATTTTTCCACAGATGCAAATGCCTTAACAGACGCATATGCCATAAAAGCAATGGAGCTTATAGGGCAGTATTTGCTAGAGGCATATAATGATGGGACAAATAAAAAAGCAAGAGAAGCTATGGCGCAAGCTCAATTTATGGCAGGTGTTGCTTTTTCAAATGCATCCTTAGGATATGTTCATGCTATAGCGCATCAATTGGGGGGACGATATCACCTTCCACACGGATTGTGTAATGCTGTTTTGTTGCCAATAGTCATTGATGGCTTGCTTAAAAAGGATAGAACAGTACGAATTCATTCAATTGGAAAAGCATTAAGAGCACCGGGGTCGAGCTATGGTCTAATCGGTAAAATTAAACAGATGAATGCAAAATTAAATATACCGGATGCATTATCAAAAATTGGTGTTCAAAAAGAAGATTTAAGTGATATTGCAACAAAAGCATTGGAAGATCCATGTCGAATAACGAGTCCGGTTCAATTTAACCATAATGAATTAGTAGAATTATTAGTGAAAGGGCTATAGGAGGTGTGGACATGAAGACAATAATTATTGGAGGGGTTGCGGCAGGCATGAGTGCTGCTAGTAAAATTCGTCGAATGCGTTATGATTCAGAAGTTGTTGTATATGAAAAAGGAGGCACACTTTCTTATGGAGCGTGTGGCTTACCCTATTATGTTGGCGATGAAATTGTTGATGAAAACAAAATGATCATACGTACAAAAGCTCAGTTTGAAAAAATGGGAATGGCAATTCATCTCTTTCATGAAGTATTAAGTGTAGATGAAAGAGAAAAACAAATTACAGTGAAGGATTTGACTACAGGAGCCATTTTTAGTGATACATATGATAAGTTGCTCATTGCTTCCGGAGCGAGTCCCATTCTCCCGGACTGGGAAGGGATTCATCATCCGGTAGTCAAGACCTTATCGACAATCGAGGATGGAAAAGCCATTAAAGCCATTATAAAAAATGATGATGTGCAAAATGTCATCATCATTGGTGCCGGATTTATAGGCGTTGAACTCGTAGAGGCTGCCTTGGGATTGAATAAAAAAGTCACCTTAATAGAATTTAAAAATCAAATCTTACCACATTTAGATAAAGAAATGGCCTTTGAATTAGAAACAGAGCTTAAAAAGCAAGGGGCAAATATCAGGTGTAATGAACGTGTAGAGAGTCTAGAAGCTATTAATACACGACAGACTTATGTCCATACGGATAAAAACCAATATATAGCAGATCTAGTTCTTGTATGTATCGGTGTGCGTCCCAATACAGGATTCTTGAAAAATACGGAGATTAAATGTGCGCGCAATGGTGCAGTAATCATTAATCCAGAGATGAAGACAAATGTTGAAGATGTATATGCTGCAGGCGATTGTGCAACGGTCTATCATCAGGTAAAAGATCATGGAGAAAACTATATTCCTCTTGGGACCAATGCCAACAAGCAAGGTAAAATGGCAGGTGCCATCATATGTGGTGAAAAAGCAGGATTTACCCAGGCACTAGGAACATCAATGATTAAAGTATGTGAGATGGAAGGAGCCAAAACAGGACTTTCCGAAACGGAAGCAATCATGGAAAATTTTGATTATAAGACGGTAACGGTTCAGGCCTTAAATCATGCTCCTTATTATCCTAATCCTCAACCGATTAAAATAAAGCTTGTCATTGATTCCAAGACGCGAAGAATCCTTGGAGCACAAGCGGTGGGATACTCAGGAACTGCACTTAGAATCAATACATTTGCATTGGCAATACATACTAGAATTCCAGTGGATGAAATGGGTTGGGTTGACTTTGGCTATGCCCCTCCATTTGCGGAGGTTTGGGATGCCATGCATATTGCATGTAATGCAATGAAATAGGAGGTATTATGAAAAAAATAATCTCGTGTTCAAAGGCGATTGAAACAATAAAAGATGGTAGCTGGATAGCCATTGGAGGGAACGTTCTCCACCGTTCTCCCATGGGACTTGTACGTGAGCTGGTGCGACAACAAAAGACATCCCTTAAAGTAGTTAAAACGGCAGGTGCCCATGATGTTGACGTATTAGTGCGTGGTGGCTGTGTTGAAAGCGTTGATGCAGGCTTTATTAGTTATGAAACAGAGTACGGATTGGCGACTTATTATCGTAAAGCGGTTGAAAACGGGTCAGTTCAAGCTAACGAACATGCCTGCTATACGGTTATTAGTGCTCTGAATGCTGGGAAAATCGGAGTACCCTTTATGCCGGTTCGGGGATTACAGATTAGTGATCTCATTGAGGCGAATCCATATTTTGATAAAGTGACTGATCCCTTTAGCGGTGAAGAGATTACGGTGGTTAAAGCGATTCGACCGGATGTTGCTATTATTCATGTGAATGCATGCGATGAAGAGGGAAACGCAATTATTGAAGGGCCTATGTTTGATGATATACTCATGTCAAGGGTAGCAAAACGTGTCATCCTATCAGCGGAGAAAATTATATCTAATGCCCAGATTCGCTTAAATCAAGAGAAAGTGTCGATTCCGGGATTTTTAGTTGAAGCGGTTGTGCTTATGCCCAAGGCAAGTGCACCGGGATCCTTGCCCGGCCACTATGAAGTTCAGGATAAGCTTCTTCGTGAATTTTTAGAGAAAAAAGATGCGACGAGTTTTGAAGCATATTTAGATAAGTATCAAGGACAAGATCAAGGCAAAGGCGGTGGATTTTCATGGCAATAAATACTAAAAATAAAGTGCATCCGGCAGATATTATGATAGTAACGATTGCACATTTGTTAAGAGATAAGGAAAAAGTCTTTCATGGTGTATCTTCTCAACTTCCCATGGTAGCCATACTATTGGCCAAGGCAATGCATGCCAAAGAATTGACCTACCTTAATATTCCGGGTGGTGTGAATCCCCAAAGCCAACGCTTATCTCCATATTCTTCCGCAGGATATGAACAATATACCCAATCTGAAGCGGTTTTTCCATTAGAAGAAATATTTGACTTATCCATGCGCGGTGAACTTGACGTCGCTTTTTTATCCGGAGTCCAGTTTGATATGCATGGCAATGTCAATGCGTCGGTTATTGGAGATTATCATAAACCTAAGGTTCGCTTACCGGGTGGAGCCGGGAGTGCGGTTCTAATCCCGACAGTCAAGCGTGCCCTTATATGGCGAAGTAAGCATGATCCAAGAACCTTTGTGGAGCGTGTTGATTTTGTAACGACGAAAGGAAATATCGATCGTATTATTACCCCCCTTGCCGTTTTTAAATATCAGGATGGACGGCTTCATTTAGATGCGATTAGCCCATTGACGACAATGGAAGAAGTGGTTAAGCAAACAGGATTTAGAGTGAATACTGCGAATGTATCAATTCTTCCGTTGCCGACAGCAGAAGAACTTCGGATAATTCAGAAGATTGATAAACACGGAGTGAGGTATAAGGAGTTTTAACATATTTCTAATCTAACCCTAATGAGCAAAGTATTGACAACATATACTTTGCTCATATATAATTACCTTACTGACAGGCTGTCAGTCGGTTAGAAAATATGTGCATATATGTAAGGAAGGTGTTAATTTGCGAACAGTAAAAGAAGCCAATGAACGAAAAAATGAAATATTAGATGTCGCTAAAGATTTGTTTATGAAGCAAGGATATAATCAAACCAATACTAATGAGATTGTTAAAGCAGTTGGCATTGCAAGAGGAACCCTATACTATCACTTTAAAAGTAAAGAAGAAATTATGGATGCAATTATTGTAAGGCAAGGTGATGAGCTCGTCAGAAGAGCGGAAAATATTGCCGACGACAAAATGCAATCAGTATTTGAACGGATTTTTAATATCATCATGTCCCTTAAAATAGAAGAGCAGGAACAAGAACTGGTGGCCCATATTCATCGACCGGAAAATGCATTGATGCATCAACGTATTGAAAAGATGATTGTTGAAAAAATCACACCGATACTTACTGAGGTTATTTTAGAAGGAATTGAAGAAGGTGTTTTTAAAACGGCTTATCCATATGAGTGTGTTGAGATGATTTTAATCTATGCAAATACAGCTTTTGACGAGGAAGATTCAGATCCTTCGAGTAGAGACTTGAGAAAAAAAGTGAATGGATTTATTTACAATTTAGAACGGCTATTAGGCTGCAAAAGTGGTAGCTTGGATTTTATAAGAAAAACATTTGAGGTGTAAAATGGATAAGAAACAAAATACCTTTAAACAATTTTTGTTTTTGTGGTCAGGACAGTTTATTTCTGCAATTGGAAGCGGGATGACATCTTTTGGTCTTGCGGCATATATTTTCATGCAGACAGGAAGAGTGTCTGATGTTGCTATGTTGACCTTGATAGCTTTTTTGCCGGGGCTCATCGTTAGCCCTATAGCCGGTATATTTGCAGATAAATATGACCGAAGATTATTAATGATTGTCGGAGACGGATTGTCGGTTAGTGGTTTATTACTTGTTTTCATCACTTTGTATTCCGGAGAACTTGTGATTTGGAAGTTAGCATTAGGTGTGGGTATCAGTTCAGTTTTTTCGGCTTTGATTGAGCCGGCATATAAATCGACAGTAACAGATTTACTAACAAAAGAACAGTATACGAAAGCTAGCGGAATGATTCAGATTGCCGGAGCTGCAAAATTTTTGATTTCACCCATGATAGTAGGGATTTTGCTCGTTAATAATCATATACTGTTTATTATCATTATTGATATGGTTACATTCCTTATCACTGTCCTTACAACAGCTATGGTTAGAAAATCTATTCCAAAGCACGGAAAAAAGACACAAGATGTTTCCTTGAATATAGTTCAAAATATAAGGGTTGGATGGGAGGCAATCACACGGAAAAAAGGGGTGTTGATTTTAGTATTAATGACCTCGGGAATTACTTTTTTTATTGGCATGATTCAAGTTTTACTTGGCCCTCTGATTCTCTCATTTTCAGATGCTAAAGCTTTAGGTATATGCCAGACCGTATCTGCCTTAGGAATGCTCTTTTCAAGTATTCTATTGGGACTAATTCATATTCGAAAACATCACGAAAAAATATTGTTTATAGCCTTAGCTCTATCCGGATTTTTTATGAGTCTCTATGGGGTAAGAGCAAATATGATCCTCATTACTATTGCAGGTTTTTTCTTTTTTGCAACATTACCTTTTATCAATGCGATGCTAGATTATTTGCTTCGAACGAGTATCGATAATGCGGTTCAAGGTAGGGCATGGGGACTTATTGGTCTCTTGTCTCAACTAGGTTATATTATAGCGTATTCGACAAGTGGATATTTGGCAGATGCCGTTTTTGAACCGATTATGCAGGAAAAAGGCCGTGGAATTGGCCTTGTCATCATTCTGTCCGGTCTTCTCTTGGTTCTTTTGTCAATACTTATTCAAGCACAACAGTCGATTCGTTTATTAGCGAAGGAAGGAGTAGAATTATGTATGGAAGAATCATAAGCCGAGATTTTATGAAGAGTAAATTTATTTCCTTTACGACCTTTTTATTTATCATGATCTCAGCTGTTCTGTTTTCTCTTGTCATTATTTTATTTAATAACTTAAGTGGTTCAATCGACGTATTGATGACAAATGCAAAAACACCGCATTTTATGCAAATGCATTCCGGAAAAATCGACATGACTCGATTAGAACGTTTTGCGAATGAGTCGGCTCTTGTTGAAAAGTTTCAAGTTATGAGGTTTGTGAACTTTGAAGTGGGAGATGCACATGTAAATGATCAGATCTTTGAAGGAGGACTCCAGGATAATGGGGTGGTCAAGCAAGGTGAATATTTTGATTTTCTCACAGATTTTGATGGAAAAGTCATTGTCCCCAAGCCGGGAGAAATATATGCGCCTATTAATTATATGAAGGATCAAAGCATACATGTCGGCGACCGGTTTGACTTATATGGTCAACAATTTATTGTGAAAGGATTCTTGAGAGATTCTCAAATGAATTCACCCTTATCTTCATCCAAAAGATTCTTAATACATGAAAGCGACTTCGAAAAGATTCAGCCTAAAGGCAAAACAGAGTATTTGATAGAGTTTCGATTAAAAGATATTCAAACAATAGGAGATTTTGAAGCAAATTACAATCGAATGGGATTAGAATCCAATGGTCCTACTCTAACCTATCCTTTGTTTGAAATGATTAACGGACTTTCTGATGGATTAATGATAGCCATCATACTCTTAATGAGTATACTCGTTGTATTCATCTCTTTTTTATGCATTCGATTTACACTTTTAGCTAGACTAGAAGATGAATATCGAGAAATTGGTGTTTTAAAAGCGGTCGGTCTTTACGATAAGGATATTATTAAATTATACATAGCAAAATATACTTTGATTGCTTTTGTTGGGTCCCTATCAGGATATAGTCTTTCCCTTTTTTTAAAAGAGATATTATTAGAAGATATTCGCTTATATATGGGCGTGCAAGATCAAAAAGGTATCGACGGGCTTTTAGGTATTCTTGGAGCTATGGTCATTGGATTGATTATTATAGCCTATGTCCATCATATCCTGAAGAAAATAAAAAAAGTTTCGGTAATGGAAGCCATTCGTTATGGTGACGTACAGGAACAGTCTCCGTCCTATCAGAAATTCTTGTTGAGTAAATCAAATCTTCTTACGAGCAATGCCTTCTTAGGCGTAAAAGATATTTTGGGGCGAAAAAAGATGTACTTTACATTGGTATCTGTTCTCTTATTATCGATATTTATAATGACCGTACCCATAAATCTATATCACACAATTGCTTCTGAGCACTTTATTTCTTATATGGGTGTGGGAGAATATGATATTCGTATAGACATTCAGCAAACAGATCAAATTTTGGAAAAAGTCCGTCAGCTTCAAAAAGAAATGGATGAGAATAAACAGGTTTTGAAGTATTCTGCTTTAACAACGAGAGCTTATTCAGTTGTAGCTTTGGATGGTCAAGAAGAAAAAATAAAAATAGAAATAGGTGATCACTCAGTTTTCCCGCTGACGTATGCTATGGGTACCATGCCGACAAAAGAGAATGAAATTGCTTTGTCGAGTATCCAAGCCGACGCCATGCAAAAAAGTATAGGAGATAAAATAAGTATTCTTAAAGATGGACAAGCAGTTGAACTCGTGATATCCGGGATTTATTCAGATATTACCAATGGCGGAAAAACAGCAAAGGCTGTTTTTAAAGATACGAATGAAGAAGTCATGTGGAGTGTCATTGGTATTCAAGTGGATGATCAAACAAAAATAGATGCTACCATTCGAGATTACACGAAACGTTTTCCTTATGCAAAGATTTCAGGCATAGATACCTATGTTCAAATGACTTTTGGAACAACGATACAATCCTTAAAAAAAGCTTCAGTAGTCGGGATTTTTGTAGCCATATTTATTATGCTTTTTGTAACCTCCCTTTTTGTTCGGATGTTGGTAGCTAAAGACAGACTATCGATTGCAATCATGAAATCCATTGGTTATCGCAACCAGGATATAAGAGGTCAGTATATGATCAAAACACTCTTAGTCGGCCTCTTTAGTACACTTATAGGAACTGCCATGTCCATACTTATAGGAGAAAAAGTAGCGGGTATGATGATTGCATCTTTTGGCGTAAGCTCTTTTGCATTTGATATTCATTGGGGCTTTATGTATATAGTATCGCCATTGTTTGTATTGGCAACGATTTCTCTGGCGACCCGATACAATACCCACAGTATAAAAACGATCAATATTGCACAGAGTATAAAGGAGTAAAAGATGAAGATAGTATATGGAAAAGGAATAAGCAAAAAATTTGGTGACAATGAGGAAAAAAGAACGATATTAGATGATGTCTCCATAGAAATTCATAAAGGTGAATTTGTAACCATTATGGGACCATCCGGTTCAGGGAAATCAACCTTAATGTATGCACTGAGCGGAATGGACTATGTTGATTCCGGGGATGTTTTTTTTGAGGAGCATGCTTTGACGAAGTTGAAAGAAGATACGTTGGCAGATTTAAGAAGAACGCGTATGGGATTTGTGTTTCAGCAGCCGACATTCCTAAAAAATCTAAATCTCTTGGATAACATTATTTTACCGGCAATGCGTGAGCGAAAACATGAAAAACAGTTGATTCTTGAAGACGCACATAGGCTGATGAAATCAACAGGGATTTCTGAACTGGGAATGCGCGATGTTACTCAAGTCTCTGGTGGGCAGCTACAAAGAGCAAGCATCTGCAGAGCTCTCATTAATAATCCAAGTGTTATCTTTGGCGATGAGCCGACAGGTGCTCTCAATTCAATGGCATCACAGGAAATTATGAAGATCTTACTCGACATTAATGCGAGTGGAACGACCATTGTTTTAGTCACCCATGACGTTAAAGTTGCCGCCATGTCCGAAAAAGTTTTTTTCTTAAGCGACGGTAAGATTATCAATACCATGGTATTATCAAAATTTGAAGAAGAAAAGATGGAAGAAAGAATACATAAAGTCTCAGAAGAAATGATTAAAATTGGAATATAAAATATTTGAAATTATATAAGGAGGACGTCTATATTGAAAGATAATTATATGATAACAACCCCAATGGAAGAAGAGGCGAACTATATTGGCAAGATGTTGCTTGAGTATAACTTAGAAGCGATACCGCTATCGCAAGAAAGGCCTTTTATCGACATTAATCGCTGCATAAAGAATGAAAAAGGAGATATTATTGGTGGAATTTTAGCCTGTTTAGCCCTATGGAATATTCTTAGTATTGAAACATTATGGGTAAAAAAAGAATATCGTAATCAAGGAATTGCAACAATACTATTAAGGAATGTTGAAGAAGAAGCTAAAAGTATGGGGTGTCAAATGATCTATTTAAGTACCTATGATTTTCAGGCACATGATTTTTATTTGAAAAACGGATATGAAATATTTGGCGCTTTAGACGAATGTCCAAAAGGACATAAACTATATCATTTATTTAAAAAATTATAGATACAAAGATTATTGACAGAGCCAAGATTCCAGAATATAATATGACTATAAGTCACATGACCAATAGTCATATTATAAAGGAGATGTTATCAATGGATTTTAATTATTTTACTTATTTATGTTTCGCTTGGGCTGCGTTAGGTATAATCACTCGTGTCCTCATGGTTGGATTTGGCGACAAATGGAATCGATGGGAAATGAATCACGCGTATTCAAAGAAAAAACCCAAATGGATTTACGGAGTTGCAATAATCGGAGTTATACTCGTGCTTCTAACATGGTACAAAGTCTTTACATTAAATGTAAAGGGAAGTTGGATTATTGCGACAATCTTGTCATTGACCCTTGTGAAAATATCCGCCTTATTGTTTAACTATGAAAAATTCAGAACATTTGCTGCAAACACTCTAAACAATCCAAAAAAGAAAATGCGACTTACGATTTCGGTACTATTGATGTCGATTGTATTCATTTTATTAGGGCTTTTTGTTTATTAAGTTACTCAAAGTAGGAGGAAACATATGCCAAAAGATACATTTTACAATTTGCCGGAAGAAAAACAAAGACGAATTCTTGAAGCTGCTAAAAAAGCTTTTTCTGAAAAGCATTATAAAGCTGTAACCATTGACTCTATTGTCGCTCTTGCCAATATACCAAAAGGAAGTTTTTATCAATATTTTGACAACAAAGATGACTTGTTCAAATATATGTTTAGTGACCTAGGTGTTGATAAGAAGAAAGAGCTCTTTGATGAACTCGAACAATCAAAACACCTAAAGTTTTCGGAACTTATTCTCCGAATGATTCAAAGAGCGAGTCGGTTTGAGACAAAAGATGCATCCATGCTTGAACTTAAAGAACGTTTTTTAAATGAAACTTCGCAAGACGTAAAAAAAGAAATCCTTTCAGATATGATTCCGGATACGATGGAACTGTTCGAAAAAATTATTAAGGTCTATATTCATAATAAAGACTTTAGAGAGGATATTGATGTAGATATTGTAGCATTTATTCTCACATCCGTGACCATGAATATTGATCAATATCCGCTTAGCGTTGAAGCCAATTACGGAGATGTTCTTATAAAAATCTGCAACGTATTAGAAAAAGGTCTTAGAAGTTGAATTATCAGCATAATATTATCTTGACACGAGCAAATGCATAATGTATTATGTATTTGCTCGTAATTATTGAGGAAAATGCCAGAAAAGGAAAATGATATGAAAGATTTTAGTGAAATGGAAGATTCAATGTTTGTTTTTGGATCATTATTTGTTATTGCCAATAAATTGAGTACGTTGTTAGACAGAGAATTAGAAGAATATGATGTAACGAGTAAACAGTGGTTTTTATCGACTATTGTTGACAGTTTTTTTGATGAACCACCGACGTTGAAAGAAGCTGCACAGATTATGGGAACATCATATCAAAACGTAAAGCAGATTGCTTTAAAGTTAGAGAATAAAAATCTTATGTATTTGGAAAAAGACAAGAGAGACGGAAGAGCTATACGTCTAACTTTAACGCCATATAGTCGAGAATTTTGGCATAAAACAAGCCCAAAAGGTATGGAATTTATGAAAAACACATTTAAAAATATTGACGATGAAGAATTGAAAATGGGACGCCGAATGATGCAGCAGCTCTTGTCAAATAGTATTGATTTGGAAGAACGATAAAAATGAATGCATTAACAATCTTAATGAAATCTAAAGATTTGTTAAATAATTACTAAACAATAATCATTTATACTTAGTTCAATGTGATAAAACCAGAGCGGGTTATTAAATTAAAAGTTAAGCAATAGAATAAAAGGAAAAAAGATGAAAAAGATAAGTGAAATATTTTCTCAATACAAGGGATTATCAAAATCTGCATATGTTCTCTTTCTAGGACGTATGATTACAAATATGGGCGCATTTATTTGGCCACTCTTGACATTAATATTAAAAGATAAAATGGGCTATACACCAACAATGATATCCTATATTTTCTTAATCGTTGGCTTTTTGTTTTTACCGGCAAATATTCTTGGGGGAAAATTAGCTGATCGATTTAATCGAAAGAGATTGATTATTACTTTTGATTGTATCTCCGTATTCTTTTTCATACTTTGTGCCTTTGTTGAGCCTGGAATATGGATGGTCATCTTCTTCATCATAGCAGGATTGTTTGCAAATATCGAAGGTCCTGCATTTGATGCTCTAGTTATCGACGTCGTTAAGCCAAAGGACCGTGAAAAAGTATATTCATTAATGTATTTAGGGCATAATCTGGGATATATGTTTGGAGCAGCAATTGGTGGATTGCTTTTTGCGAATCATCTGAGTCTTGCATTTGTGTTGGATGGGATAACAACCTTATCTTCGACAATACTCATTATTATGCTTGTACAAGGTGTTCAAAAGGTGGAGAGCGAGGAAGAAGAAAATGAATATGAAGAGGGAATACATGAGACGGAAAAGATTTCAAATATTTTAAAAAAACGTCCTTCTGTATTCGTTCAGCTCCTTATTTTTTTGATGGGAGCATTTGTATACAATCAGTGGACCTATACCCTACCTATGTACATGACAGACCTTTTTGGTGATGATTTAGGTTCCAAGTATTTTGGCTTTTTGTCAAGTTTTAATGCTTTTGTCGTCATTTTCTTTACACCGATTATCACCTTTATGAGTCAACGATTCAGAGAGATTCCTAAGATTTTTGTTGGTCAATTATGTATTGGACTTAGCTTTATTATTATTTGTAATCAACCAACATATAGTATATTCTTTGTGATGATGTTTATATTTACGATTGGAGAAATTGCCAATATGTTGGGCTCAGCACCTTTTATATCACGACGTGTTCCATCAACGCATAGAGGCCGGATACATAGTTATATGAATATAGCTTGGTTTTTAGGTGCGGCTATCGGGCGCGTCATTATTGGTTGGATATTAGAGGCGACAAATTATTCGGTTACATTTGTATCCATTGCATTGTTTGGAGTGGCTGGTGTAAGCTTAGTTGTATATAATTATTATTTGGATCGAAAAATATTTCCAAAATTATATTCAGCTACACCTGCTCAAAGGAAGGAAGTTCAAAATGGAACGGATTATTCTTACTAAATTATCAAAGCCAAGAACGCATAACATGATTATCCAAAGGGAACGATTACAAGAAAAATTGAATTGTATAATCGACATAAAATTAACCCTAATTATAGCGCCAGCTGGCTATGGGAAAACAACGGCAATATGTTCATGGTTAGATAATAAGCACATATTAGGAGATTATGTATGGGTGTCACTATCAGAAGGCGAAAACGAGCCGGTAAAATTTTGGACATATTTTTTCTTGGCAATCGAAAAAGTGCATTCTGGGCTTGCATCGAACTTACTTTCCTTATTGCTTTTAAATAATTATTGGAGTATCAATGATATCTTAGTTTTATTTATAAATCAAACCGTGGATTTTGCATTAGAATTTCTTATTATTCTTGATGATTTTCACCATATAAAGAATGCAGAGATTCAAGAGCAGTTCGATTTTTTAATTGAACACTTAAGTAAGAATATTCATGTCGTCGTAATATCCAGGACAATTCCTGAATTCTATACACCTCGAATCAATCTATCCTGTGAGACAATGCTGATTCAAAGTGAAGATCTTAAATTTTCTGAGGAGGAAATAGTAAGCTATTTCAGCCAATATATAGATGCAGATGTATCAATGCAAGATATTCTGGAAATAAATGAGAAAACAGAAGGATGGATAGGACTCTTTGCTCTTATGGCAGAAAAAATTCGCGAGGATACATGTGGAATAAAAACTTTATCGGACGAAAATAATGCAATATTTGAATATTTTGACAAGGAAATCATGAATGCCTTTACAGATGAGGAAAAAGATTTCTTGGTGAAGACCTCAGCGCTTGATACATTTAGTCCCCAAATGTGTATGGATATTCTCGAAATACCGGATGTAAAAGACATCCTTCAGAGTATTAACAAACATCAGTTGCTGACGTATTATTATGAAAATGGAAAGAGTGGCTATAGATATTGCTCTGTTTTTTCGGAATTTCTCAATGCACAATTTGATGAACAATATCCGAATTCGCGAAATCTACTATATATGAAAACAAGTGTATGGTGTGAAAACAAAGAGAAAATTCATGACGCGATAAATTATGCATTAAAAGCTGGTAATGTCAGTCGAACGCTTGATTTGCTGGAGAAAAATATGGAAACCATTTTGCAAGAAGGATCCTTGCAAGTAGTTGTCAGAACAATTGATCAATTACCGGAAGGTTCTGTAACAGAGTCTGTCTATCTTGCATTAATGTATTCACTGGCACAAATTATATGCGGAGATTTTGATGATTATGAAACCTGTTTAAAATTAAATAAAATTCATTTGGATACAGAAATTTTTGATGACTATCAAAATGAAGTTCTTTGCATACGTGCCATTTGTGCACATAATAAAGGTTTAATAGAAAAATCAATGCGTATTATTAGTCAGATAGATATGAATAAATTTAAAATTCAAATCATGAATGGATTGACGGAATTTTTTCAAGGAAATAATTATCGATTAATGGGCGATATGGATAAAGCTCTAGAGTGTTTTAATGCATCCTTGGAAAAAGCAAAAAAAGGTCTAAATATTCATCTACTAATTGCATCAATTAATGACTTAGCCTTTACAAATTTCCATTTAGGAAAGCTAGAAAAAGCCTTAAGATTATATAGTGAAGGCATTCACATTTTGAAAAATTATCCTAAGATCAAGACGAATGTAGTGAACATGTTATATTTAGGAATGGCAACTATAAAACTAGAAAAGAATAGGGTTAATCCTTCGCTAAATGATTTGATCAAGAGCTTAGAGATTAGTTCGCTTCGAAGTGATACCAATTTTATCATGCAGGGAAAATTCGTATATTCTAAAATCATGTTTACTAAAGGTGATCATAAACGATGTCTTGAACTCATTGACGAAGCATGCTCTATGGCAGTTAATAAACGCTTAAAACTCATATTATGTAGACGGATATCGGACATTGTTCGAATGTTAATACAGCTAGATCAAGAGGAACAGATTAACCGTTTGTTTAGTATTTTTGGAATTCATGTAGAAAATGTCTTGAATTTTCAAAATGAAGCAGGACATATTGCCATAGCAGATTATTGGATTCATCAAGGTAAAAATACAGAAGCACTCAAACTCCTAGAAAAACTTGCTTATGAAGCCGGGAAATCTAAGCGATTAATAAGTCTGCTTAATATTTTATTATTAAAAACACTTGCGTATAAAAACGAAGGGAAAAAAGAGAACGCTATTTCGACATTAAAAGAAGCGATAAAATTATCCTACGGAAAATCTATTTGTAACACTTTTTTGAACTATGGACAACCCATTGCCGAGATTTTTGCAATTATTAAGTTTAATAGTAAGGATAAAGAAGCAAATGTTTTGAGCCAATATTGCTATCAAATATTAAATGGTTATGGGCAACAAACAAATACATCTAAGACAATTTCGGAAAAGGATAACATATCTCTATTGACATCTAGAGAAAATGAAGTGCTGAAATATCTCTGTATGGGTTGCTCAAATCGTGAGATTATGGAGAAAATGTGCGTTTCGATTAATACGGTTAAGAAACATATACAAAATATTTATCAAAAACTCGAAGTTGAAAACAGGGCGCAGGCAATACAAGCTGTGGGACAGATAAAGAAAATCGGTTAAATTACCCCAAAGGATTATACTTTAGGGTGATGACTTTTATTGAATATGGTAATAACATAGAGTCGGTTGCTAATATTAGCAACCGACTCTATGTTATT
>ASRL01000084.1_pt1 | contig 19095 bp, 14 predicted proteins | sample 692978 | NCBI WGS metagenome assembly ASRL01 (sample SAMN02169241, study PRJNA158439) | bioreactor metagenome | isolation source: day 67 sample from continuous culture bioreactor inoculated with sediment... | place: Germany: Bremen | reverse complement strand
TTCACTGCAACTGGTTTTGCTACCGGCGGCGCTACCGCTGCTGGGGCCGCAGGTTTTTTCTCCGCCAGAGCGACAGGCTGTACAACTGTTTCTTTAATAACCTCTACTGGCGGGCTGCTGATAGGTACAGGCACACTATCAACGGGGCGTGCAGCAGGTATCATGGCTACATCAGGCACCGGCTCATCTGCCACTAAATGACTGTTTTCATCTTCTGTATTGACCGCCTGTGCTAAAGGCGCTCGCACCACAGGCTCTGAATTGAGCACTAAAGGAAGCTCAACTTTAGTCGTACCAACCTCACTAATCGTGTCGCCCTCAGGCAGTTGACTGGCTTGCTCACTAACAACTGATGCAGCAAGCTTCGTACTGCTGTCAGCAGGCTCAGAGCTTTGCATCAGCCACACTACAGCTAACGCAATAGCCAGCACGGCTAATAGCGCAAGATGCTTATACGGCAGATTATTTACGACTTTTTGTTTTGATCCGTTACTATTGATTTGTTCAAGCAAGATCGCTTTGGCAACATGATTAACTTGTCCAGGCCAGCCTTCAGACTGAGTATAGATATCGCTCAATTGTTGTTCGGTAAATACATCAAGCGCTTGCCCTGCAGCGACCAAGCGCTGCTCAAGATACTCAACAACCTCGTCTTCATCCCAAGGTTCAAGCGCGATAACATGATGCAAATCTGCATTATCTGCAACTTTCTCTAATAGTGGACAAATTGAAGAGTCTGAAAAGACAAAAACACGGGCACTTACATCATTCACACCCTGTGCAATGCGCTGCAGAAACAATAATGCAGATTGCTCTAAACGCTCTGCATTATCAACAATCACATGCACCTCTTGCCCAGTCATTATTAACTGTTCAATGTGCCTTAAAACGCCAGCAATATCACTGTCATGCAAACCCAGCGCAGCGTTAACCTGCTGCAACATGGATGCAGCATCGGCATTTACTGATGCAGCAACAACAATACTTTTAATCGGCTCTTTTGAGCTGGCTACCAGCGCCTGGCGTAAAACTGTTTTACCACTGCCCTCGGGCCCTGTTACCACCAACATCAATTTGCTGTAACGCGCCAAATGATGCAACTCAACCAGAACAGGTCGGCGCTTAGCGGCAAAAAACTTAAAACTTGGACCACGCCCTAGAAACGGGTCATGCTCAAATTGATACCAATCTAAATAACCATCATCAGCATGCAAGTCAGCCATAACACCCTCATTCAATTAAATACTGCCTACAATTACCGAATAATCAGCAGTCAATACGTCATGCAGCACATCAACAGGATACTCTGTTGTGATCAGTGCATCGCCCAAATCACGCAACAAGACCAGACGTATATGCCCACCAATATTTTTCTTATCAACCGCCATGTGGGCTAAAAATGTTTGAGCTGTCATTGTTGCTGGTGGTACCACCGGCAGACCTGCTTGCAGTAAGAGTTTTATCCCTCGGTTACGCTGTTGCAGCGTTATCCACTCAAGCCTGTGAGACATCTCTAAAGCCATAACAGTTCCAGCAGACACTGCTTCGCCATGCAACCAAGCCCCATAACCTTGCTCAGTTTCAATCGCATGGCCAAAAGTATGGCCTAGGTTAAGCGTCGCGCGAACACCAGCTTCACGCTCATCAGCAGATACAACCTTGGCCTTAGCAGCACAGGAGCGCTCAATTGTTTCAATCAATGCCAGGCTATCTAAACGACGTAATTGATCAATATGCTGTTCGAGCCAAGTCAAAAATGGCTCATCACAAATCAATCCGTATTTAATCACTTCAGCGAGGCCAGCTGATAACTCACGCGCAGGTAAGGTTGCCAAGGTTGCCGTATCAATAATGACCGCTTGCGGCTGATAAAACGCACCCACCATGTTCTTGCCTAACGGGTGATTAATACCTGTTTTACCGCCAACAGAAGAGTCCACTTGCGCCAGCAAGGTGGTTGGTACTTGAATAAAATTGACCCCGCGCTGATAACAGGCAGCAGCAAAGCCAGCCATATCACCAATCACGCCGCCACCTAAGGCAATCAGCGTGGTTTTTCGATCATGTTTGTCAGCTAGCAAGCTGTCAAAAATCAACTGCAAGGTTTCCCAGTTTTTATAAGACTCACCATCTGGCAAAATAACTTCGCTGATCTCATAGCCTTGTAAAGCCTGGCGCAGCTGCTGTACATACAAAGGCGCTACTGTTGTATTACTAACTATCGCAACTTTACGCCCCACAATATGTGGTGTGAACAGCTGGGCCTGTCGCAACAAATCTGTACCAATATAAATTGGATAGCTGCGTTCAGCCAATTCAACAGTAAGCGTACGCATGCATGCCTCTCGTTATAATGTTTAGATAAACGTGAAAATATTACTTGCAAATATTTAGGCAGATATTAAAGCCAATAGGCAAGTATAGCGCAGATCCTATGATGAGATTAGCGGCTATTATTCTTGTTGAGAAACTGCAGAATTTCTTGCACGACCATACGCGGAGGACGGGTATCAGTCTCAATAATTAAAGTTGCCACTTCTCGATATAATGGATCGCGCAGTGCCAACAGGTCAGCAAGAACCTGCGCGGGGTTTTCGGTTTGCAGCAAGGGTCGGTTACGATCTCTTGCCGTGCGTGCCAGCTGATGCTCAACTGAAGCATGCAAGTAAATAACAACATCTGCCTTACGCATAGCCTGACGATTTTCTGAGCGCAAAACAGCGCCACCGCCGGTTGCCAGCACAAGGCCTTGCTGTGCGCTTAACTCGGCCAGCACCGCCTGCTCTCGATCACGGAAACCCACTTCACCTTCGACATCAAAGATCAGCGGAATACTTGCACCTGTGCGCTCTTCAATCTCTTTATCAGAGTCTTTGAAGGGCAAGCCCAGCTCTTTAGCAAGCAAACGCCCGATGGTGCTTTTACCAGCACCCATCGGGCCAACAAGTATGTAATTAGCAGTTTGCATTAATTATTCAGTGAAATAGCCTGATTGTTCATAATACGCGGGGTAATAAATACCAGCAGTTCAGACTTTTGGTCTTGGATGTAATCTCGGCGGAAAATGCGGCCAATAAAGGGTAAGTCACCCAAGAATGGCACTTTATCCACTGATTTTGTTTGCGTATTAGAGAACACACCACCAATCACGATCGTTTCACCATCAGTCACCAATACTTTGGCATTCACCTCATTCTTTTTAATCGGTGGCACACCGTTTAGTGCATTGGCAAAGTCAGGCTCGTCCTTAGTGACCTTAACATCCATAATGATGCGGTTATCAGGCGTGATTTGCGGTGTCACTTCCAGCGATAACGCCGCTTCTTTAAATGAGGTACTGGTTGAACCGCTAGAACTTGCTTCTTGGTATGGAATTTCAGCACCTTTCAGGATTTTCGCTGTTTCTTTATCAGAGGTCACAACCTTGGGCTGTGATACCACTTCACCGTTACCAGTTTTTTCCATTGCAGAAAGCTGCAGATCAAGAATGGCGTGATTGGTAATAAAACCAATACCCAAGCCAGCTGTAGCATTCTGTACGCCCATATCAACAAAAGGCACAGGGCTATTATTAATCGTTGGCAGTGTACAGTTACCTGCAAATGGTCCGCAGTTGGTCTCATCATTGTCTTTAATACCAATGTTTCCATCTTTACCAAAGGCATTCCATTTGCCCGTATTGCTCATCAAAGCACCGCCCCAACGGACACCTAAACTTTTGCTGTAATCAACGTTCGCCTCAACAATACGCGCTTCAATCATTACCTGCCGCACTGGAATATCGAGCTGTGCTACAACACGGCGTAACTCATCAAGCTTATCTTGAGTCTGGTAAGCAATAATGCTGTTGGTGCGATCATCCACTGTGACTGAGCCGCGCACATCACTTTGATCACTGGTCACTGATTGGAATAAAGCCGCAATTTGTGATGCTTTTGCATAGTTCACTTGAATCAGCTCACGACGCAAAGGTGCCAGTTCAGCAATTTGCTTCTGCGCCTCCATTTCTTGACGCTCACGTGCAGCAATTTCATCTGCAGGCGCTACGAGTAACACGTTACCAATTTTACGCTTATCAAGACCTTTAGTTTTCAACACTAAATCAAGCGCTTGATCCCAAGGTACATTTTGTAAGCGTAATGTGATGTTACCCTGCACAGTATCACTGGCAACTAAGTTTAGATCAGTGAAGTCAGCAATCAACTGCAACACTGAACGCACATCAATATCTTGGAAGTTTAGTGATAGCTTTTCACCGGTATAAGCAAAGCGTTCTGCATTGCGTTTTTCTATTTCATCTTGCGTGACAGGTTTAACACTAATTGTTAGCTTATCATCAGTTTGATAAGCCAAATAATCGTAAACACCACTTGGCTCAATGACGATTGCAACTTTGCCATTAGACTCACTGGCACTGACAAACTGCACAGGCGTTGCAAAATCTTTAACATCTAAGCGTACGCGCAACGCTTCTGGCAATACTGACTGAGCAAATGTCAGGCGAATCTTGCCACCTTGATCTTGAATATCAGGTGTGTTGTTAGGATCACTGAGCTCAATAACAACATTACCTTCACCTTGCTCACCACGCTGAAAATCAATATTACTGATACCGCGCTGCTGAGCAGCGTAAGGCTTAACAACCGGCGTGTTGACAACAGGTGCTGACGCACTCACATTATCGCCCACCACAATATACAAGTGCTTACCTTCTGCACGCGTGCTATAGGGCGACAGACGACTCATATTAATAATTAATCGTGTGCGATCTTGCGCCTCAACAACACTGACACTGCGTGCATTACCTGCGCCAAGCTCTAGATTTTTAGTACCCAATTTATTTTTAACACCGGGCAAATCCAAAGCAATTCGAGCGGGCTGCTCAATGGTGTAGCCGCGCGGTGCAGTGATCGGTTCATCAAAGGCTAATTTAAGTTCCACCTTGTCGCCAGGCAATGCTGCTACATCTAATGTTTGCAGGTTGGCGGCTAGCAATGCTGGTGAAAATGCCGCTGCCAGCAAAGTCATACCGATACGAGATAGTTTTGTTTTCATTTTCCAATTCCGTTGTGCTTGCACATAATCAGTTTTCATAGCCAGCCTCACTCAAGAGCGTTCCTGCAAAGCCAGAGTGCGCGGCCGTTCCAACCAGCCACCATCGCCATCAGAAACAATTTCTATCACTTCTATACCAGCCGTTGTGATAGCCGTCACGCGACCGTGATTGCCGCCAAGGTAGTCACCAATGCGCACACGATGCACACCATTGCCACCGCGAAGCAAAGCATAAGTGCCTGCTTCATTTGAAAGTGTTCCCACCATCACAAAGCTTTCAATATTAAAGCCTTCAAGAAACTGTTTAACCCGTGTTTCATCAGGCTCGATATCCTTACTGCCTTTCTCGCGGCTGCTTAACTCAATCTTCACAGGCGGCTGAAATGGACTGCGCAAGGTTGCTGCCACATAAGTAAATGGCTCATATACCACTTCTTTAGGCATCGGCTCAATCGATCCTTTCGGCCGCGAGCGAACCTCATCCATAAATACTTGTAAATCAGCAAAGCCATCTGAAGATCCGCAGCCCGTTAAACTCAAAGCTAATACTGCGGTCAACACGTAATGAGAGCGTTTCATTGCTTCGCTCCTTTATCGTTGTAACGGTACGTTTTTACTAAAACATTCATTGCCAACCTAGAACTACTGCCTTCAACCACTGGCTTGATAGTGAAATCATGCAGCGTCACAATTCGCGGCATACTAGCTACAGCACTAACAAATGTTGCTACATCGTGGTAACTACCAAACACTTTAACTTGTATCGGCAGTTCAATATAAAATTGCTGCGTGATCTCTGGCAGCAATTTTATTTCCTCAAACTCAAGACCAGAATTCAAACCTGCACTGGTGATGTCCTCAAGCAAACCGGGCACTTCAGTATCACTGGGCAGCTGTCGCAATAAGGCTTCAAACGAAGCTTCCATCAGCTTCATCTGCTCCTTGTATTCTTCAAGATTAGCAGCTTGGCGAACCTTGACAGTGAACTGCTCTTTTAGGGTAACCTCTTCTGCCTGCTGGCGCTCAAGCGCATCTTGCAAATCAGTTAAATGCATAAAATAGCCTAACGCTAAAACAGCGCTAAGCAGAATCAAGCACACTAACACCCGAACTGCAGCAGGCCATGAGCCAATATTATTAAAATCGAGCTCGGCAAAATCGACTTTGCCTAAGCTTTTAAAGGAGTCCACTAAACTCATTGCTGTCCTCCTTGCTCACTCAGCTCACTTGGTGCTGTCTGCTGTACAGTCAGCTTAAAGGTATTAGCTTGATCAAGCTTATCAGCACTGACAGCCTTAACTTCAGTCAAGTTGGGTGCGCTAAGCCAATCTGAGTCCGCTTGATTGCGCATCAAACTTGACACTAAATTATTAGACTCAGCGGCCCCTTCAATAGAAATAGACTGCCCTTCCATTTTCACATCAGTAAAGTACACACCGTCTGGTAGCGTGCGTATCAACTGATCAAATACACGGGCTGTTATAGGGCGGTTGCCTTGCAAGTCCTGGATAATTTTCATACGTTCAACAAGCTGCTGACGTCGTGTCTTCAGCTCACTGATTTCTTTAATACGAGAATCCAGAGCCGAGATTTCTTTGCGCAGAAACTCATTGCGTGCATTTTGCTGCTCAATTGCAGTATTTAGGTATTGATCGGCTAAAAAAACAACACCCCCAGCTATAATTAACACACCCACTAAAATCACTAGAAATTGCTGTTTGCGTTCTTCGCGCAACTGCTCACGCCAAGGAAGTAAGTTGATGCGTGCCATCAGTCAAAACTCCTCATCGCTAAGCCACAAGCAATCATCAAAGAAGGCGCATCACTTGCTAATGCACCTGCATTGACCTTGCTGCTTAGCGTCATATTGGCAAAAGGGTTAGCCACAAGAGTTGGCGTACCTATTTTTTGTTGAACAAGCTGATCCAGCCCGACAATCGAAGCTGTGCCACCTGCTAAGATGATGTAATCGACATCGCTGTACTGTCCCGCAGCAAAAAAGAACTGCAAGGAGCGTGACACTTGCTGAACAACCGCCTCTTTAAAGGGGGTCAATACTTCGCTCTCATAATCATCTGGCAAGCCACCTTGCTTTTTAGCCAGACCCGCCTCTTCTACAGACAAACCATAGCGACGCTGAATTTCTTCTGTGAGCTGTTTGCCACCAAAAATTTGTTCACGCGTATAAATTGTTTGACCGTTATGCAGGACACTGAGCGTCATCATGGTTGCACCAATATCAACAACCGCAACCGTTAGATCATCCTCACTATCACTCAGCTGCTCAGCCAGTAAGCCATAAGCACGCTCTAGAGCATACGCCTCAATTTCGACAACTTTCGCACTCAACCCTGCCAATGCTAATGCCGCTTCCCGTACTTCTACGTTTTCTTTACGACAAGCTGCAAGCAATACATTAACCCGCTCATTACTGCGCGGCGCAGGCCCTTGCACCTCAAAGTCGATTGCAACCTCTTCAAGAGGGTATGGAATGTATTGATCCGCTTCAATCTTGAGCTGATTTTCTAATTCATCATCAGAAAGCCCAGCGTCCATTTCAATCGTTTTAGTAATCACTGCAGAGCCAGCAACTGCAACTGCCGCTTGTTTAATATTAGTGCGCGCTTTACTGAGCAGTTTAGAAATCACCTGTCCAACTAAATCAAGTTCCGCAATATTTTTCTCTACGATTGCATTGAGTGGGAGCGGCTCAACAGCGTACGCCTCTACTTTATAGCGGCCACTTGAGCGACTCAGTTCTATGAGCTTAACTGAAGTCGAGCTTATGTCGATCCCCAGCAGCGTATTCGCTTTCTTTTTGAAGAGCCCTAGCACGACAGAATCCCTATCAACATCCGTCACTTACGTACGGTTTAGGTTTGTTCCACATTAGATAAACGATGAACGAAGAAGCGCAAATAGCTTCTCTTGAATAAAAACGTTTATAATGTGCCCAGTTTTATTGTATGTCGCAGTATTTTTTTATAACCCCTAATCTCTTTGGAAATCAAATAGCCTTGATGCATTTGCTGAAATTTCTCTTTGCTGCCATCACTACAGTTGTTTGCGGACTGGCACTCAGCCTAAGCGGTGCTTTTTTGTACCTCAGTCCCAATTTACCGTCTATCGAATCTTTACGTAGTATAGAACTACAGATTCCTTTGCGGGTCTATAGCAATGATGCAAAGTTAATCGCTGAATTTGGAGAAATGAGACGTTCGCCTATTTTATTCAACGATATCCCAAAAAATTTCATCCATGCATTGCTTGCCGCTGAAGACGATAACTTTGCCAATCATTATGGCGTAGATCCGGGTAGTTTATTGCGCGCTGCTGCTCAAATTTTAAAAACAGGCCAAATCCAAACTGGCGGCAGCACGATAACCATGCAAGTTGCTAAAAACTATTTTCTCTCCAGTGAGCGTAGCTTCTCTCGCAAGGCCAATGAAATATTATTAGCTTTACAAATTGAGCGAGAACTGACTAAAGATGAAATCCTAGAGCTTTATATTAATAAAATATACCTTGGCAATCGTGCTTACGGAATTGAAGCTGCCTCTCAAGTGTATTACGGCAAATCCATTAGCGACATCAGCTTAGCTGAAATGGCTATGATCGCAGGCTTACCTAAAGCCCCCTCTCGCTTCAACCCTATCGCCAACCCAGAGCGCAGCATGGAGCGGCGCAATTGGATTCTGGGGCGTATGGTTAAATTAGGACGTATTTCTGAACAAGCCTACCAAGAAGCAATTGCAGAACCGCTAACTGCTCGCCTGCACTTTACTGCACCAGATCTCAACGCGCCTTATATCGCAGAAATGGCCCGTGCAGAAATGGTCGGTCGCTTCGGCGGCCAAGCCTATACTGACGGTTATAGTGTCACCACCACAGTACCCTCTGACTTACAAACCGAAGCAAGCCGCGCTGTACGCAACGGGTTGATCGTCTATGATCAGCGCCACGGCTATCGTAAACCTGAAAAATCCGCATTGGCTAAAGAGCAATGGTCCGCCGCTCTCACTAGTGCTCGAACCATAGCGCAGTTTCTACCTGCCATTGTGACTCAAGTCGACACGCAAGGTATTAGCGTCATGCTATCTGACGGTACTCAGGAGCCTGTTTCGTGGCAAAGTATGCGCTGGGCTCGGCCTTTTATTAATAACCGCAGTATGGGCCCCAGCCCAAGAAAGCCAGCGGATGTCGTGCAGGTCGGTGACTTAATTCGTGTCAATCGCCAAGAAGACGGCTCGCTAAGCTTTTCTCAAATTCCTAAAGCGCAAGCTGCACTGGTCTCTCTAGATCCTAACGATGGTGCAATTCGCTCATTGGTAGGCGGCCTATCGTTTGAGCAAAGTAATTACAACCGCGCCATACAAGCTAAACGCCAACCGGGCTCAAGTTTTAAACCTTTTATTTACAGCGCTGCTCTTGATGCCGGCTATACGGCAGCCACTATAGTTAACGATGCGCCTCTAGAAGTGTTTGAGCCTGGCATGCAGGAAGTATGGCGCCCTAAAAACTCTGATAATTCGTTCTCAGGACCTATCAGAGTGCGCGAAGGCTTATACCGCTCACGCAACATTGTATCAATTCGCATCCTACAAGATATCGGTATGCAATATGCGCATGATTACATCAGCAAATTTGGCTTTGACCCAAAAGACCTGCCGCGCAATTTATCTTTAGTGCTCGGCACCGCCACCTTAACACCGCTTGAAGTCACCACCGGCTGGACAACCTTTGCCAATGGTGGCTATAAAATTGAACCCTATTTAATTGAGCGCATTGAAAACCGTGATGGACAAACAATTTTCTTGGCCAATCCAGCGCGTACACCTGCGGCTCTCAACACTGCCGATACCAACAGCGCGGAGCAACTACTGGCTGGCAATGAGCCCGAACCCCAGCTTGAAGCTGAGCGCATTATTGATGAGCGTACCGCTTATGTGATGACCAGCATGCTCCAGGACGTGATCAAGCGCGGCACTGGGCGCCGTGCTTTAAGCTTAAATCGCAGCGATTTAGCCGGTAAAACAGGCACCACGAATGAGTCTAAAGACAGCTGGTTTGCTGGCTACAACGCCGATGTTGTCACCACCGTATGGGCGGGTTTCGATCAACCTGAAAGCCTTGGCAGAAATGAATATGGCGGCACTATCGCTCTACCTATCTGGATTGACTACATGGCGTATGCTCTTAAAGACAAGCCAAATCATTTACAAAAAGAACCTGCCGGCATGATCAGTCTGCGCATTGACCCTGTCAGTGGGCGTATTGCTCGGCCTGGTACGCCTGACGCCTATCTGGAGATATTCAAAAGCGAGGATACCCCTCCGACAATGGATGAGTTTGAAAACAGCTGGCAAGCACCCAGCAGTCCATACCCAGAGCCCACTCAAGCCGCACCCATTGACCTTTTCTAAAACTCTTGCGCTTTAAATAATAAATACTCATTAACAAAAAACCCGCAATATGCGGGTTTTTTGTTAATGCTTAAGACTTAACCGTCAAATACTTCACTGACTGATTTCAGCGGATAATGCTTAGGATAAGGCAAGGTTGCTACGCCTGTTTCAATCGCTGCTTTAGCTACAGCATCCGATACCAAGGTAATTAGACGCGGATCCATTGGCTTAGGAATAATGTATTCACGACCAAATTCAAGACAATCAATACCATAAGCATCACAGACTTCGCTCGAGACTGGCAGCTTGGCGACATTACGTAACGCATGCACTGCAGCGATTTTCATCTCTTCATTTATACGTGTTGCGCGCACATCAAGTGCACCACGGAAAATAAACGGAAAGCCTAATACGTTATTCACTTGATTAGGATAGTCTGAACGTCCTGTCGCCATAATCACATCAGGACGTGTCGCATGCGCCAGCTTTGGATCAATCTCAGGATCAGGGTTAGAGCAGGCAAACACAATTGGGTTGGGAGCCATACGTGCGAGGTTTTCTGCGCTAAGCAAATTCGCGCCTGACAAACCAACAAACACGTCTGCACCTTCCATTGCATCAGCCACTGTGCGGCAGTCAGTCTCATGGGCAAAGACAGCTTTGTACTGATTAAGATCTTCACGTCCTGAATGAATCACACCCTTCAGGTCAATCATAAAGATGTTTTCTATTTTCGCACCCATGCTGATTAACAGCTTCATGCACGCCGTTGCTGCAGCACCTGCACCAAGACTAACAATGCGCGCTTCTTCCAGTGTTTTACCGGCAATTTCTAGTGCATTCAGCATCGCTGCAGCCGTTACAATAGCTGTACCGTGCTGGTCATCATGGAACACGGGAATGTCACACTGCTCAATCAAAGCGCGCTCAATTTCAAAACACTCTGGCGCTTTAATATCTTCTAAGTTGATACCACCAAAGGTGATAGAAATACGCTTAACCGTATCAATAAATGCTTGCGGGCTTTCTGCATCCACTTCGATATCAAAAACGTCAATCCCAGCAAAGCGTTTAAATAACACGCCTTTACCTTCCATAACCGGCTTAGATGCCAAAGGCCCGAGGTTACCCAAACCTAAAATTGCGGTACCGTCTGAAATGACTGCCACTAAATTTCCCTTGCCAGTGTATTTATAGGCAAGTTCCGGATCACGCGCAATTTCACGGACCGGCTCAGCAACACCGGGACTGTAGGCAAGTGCCAAGTCACGCGCAGTTGCAGTGGGTTTAGTGAGCTCTACACTTAATTTCCCAGGACGCGGGGAAGCATGGTATTCGAGAGCGGCTGTTTTTATATCAGACATAATGGAGATTTTCCGCTTGACTATAGAATGAATTTGACGAGGTGCGAGCATACTCAAGATCTACAAAGCTCACAAGTGTATCAAAATAAAACTGACCTATAGCAACATCCTGACTGGCGCATATCAGCACTCAGCACTCAGCACTCAGCACAGATTACCCAAACAGAACATGATCAACTATCGTGTTTACACTTACTGCCATTCGAGCATGCTTGGATGACTTGCCGTTAAGCGCCACTTTGCATATTTATTTCGTTGCCCCCTGCGTTCAGTCACCCAGCCTCGGGTTTTGAGCGTACGGCCCTGCCACTCAGCAAAGCGCTGACCTTTAAAGTATTGCAGGGAACTCAACGGAATGTTGACAGTTACTGAGTGTTCCAACTCAAGCCACACGCCACCACGATTGCGCTGCACACGCGCAACGCGTCCGCGCAACAAAGTAAAGCCGCCGGAATTAATATCTTTCGCATGAGTGAATGTTGCATTTTTCCACAGACCTACACGCTGATGACGCGCCTGCAGCTCAGCCTGCGTCAAACATCCTGCTAGAGCTGTATTTGGCGCCACCACTGTATGATAGGCCAAGCCCTCAGCAACTAACTGTGCTTCAAGGCTGACACCTGCACGATCATACGCATGCGCTAGTACACGCCCGTAGCGATCTTGACTTGGATCTCCAACGCGCAGATTGACTTTGTTATTATTGGCCTTAACCAGCCCAGTTAAACGGCGCGTGGCCTGAACGGCATAGGCTTCTGTACGGCGACCACGACCACCCATCTCAGGCGCATTAATACCAATCAAGCGAACACGACGACCATCACGCAAACGCAAGGTGTCACCGTCCACAATTTTGTCAACAGTTTGGGCTGGAGGAATAACATCTATCGAGCATAATTCAACTGCAGCAGAGCCATTAGCAACCAGAAACAAAAAAACGCCCACAAGGGGCGCTTTTTTTAGCATTGCCAAAACCCAATTTAAATAGGCCACTTGAATGCTTATTCTGCTGCTTATTTTGTTGCGCCGAAACCACCAAAGCGCTGCTTGAAGCGATCAATACGACCACCCACATCAAGCACTTTTTGTTTACCGGTATAGAATGGGTGACACTCAGAGCACACATCAATACTGATGTCTTTACCAATAGTCGAACGAGTTGTGATCACGTTACCGCAGCTGCAAGTAGCGTTGATTTCAGCATAATTTGGGTGAATATCAGCTTTCATGGTGTTTCCTCAACATAACCGCGCCGCCACCCAACACCATTGTCGAGTACCGCACGAAAACAGGGCATGAATAATACCAGAGCAGCCACCTGTTGCAATAGTCTTATTTGACAATATATGCTCAAAGCTATTAATTCAGAATAGATTCCATTCTCGTGTGAGCCAGCTGCATTTAAATAATGCAGTTTTCGCACTTCTATGGTCTTTTCGTCATACTATTGATCGACATATCTTTATACAGCCCCCGCTTTTGCGGGATGAGGAGCGCTTGTGAGCATCAATACTGCTAACCGTATTTTCCCGGCCACTCGATTACGTCGCAACCGTCGCGATGATTTTTCACGCCGCTTAGTCCGTGAAAACCAACTGAGCGTAGACGACTTAATTTATCCAGTGTTTGTTTTAGATGGCAATAACCGTAGAGAAACCGTGCCCTCGATGCCTGGTGTTGAACGTCTTTCCATTGATCTGTTACTTAAAGATGCAGAAGAGTGGGTCGCTCTTGGCATTCCAGCGTTAGCGCTATTTCCAGTCACGCCGCTAGAAAACAAATCACTTGACGCGGCCGAGGCTTGGAACCCTGAAGGCATTGCGCAACGCGCAATTCGCGCTTTACGCGAGCGTTTCCCAGAGCTGGGCGTGATCAGTGACGTAGCTCTTGACCCATTCACCACCCACGGCCAGGACGGCATTCTAGATGACGACAACTACGTCATGAACGAAGAAACTGTCGATGCTCTTGTGCGCCAAGCGCTCTCACATGCCGATGCTGGTGCGCAAGTTGTTGCCCCTTCAGACATGATGGACGGTCGCATTCAAGCGATTCGCGAAGCGCTAGAGATGGCAGGGCACAGCAATGTACGCATCATGGCTTACTCTGCTAAATACGCCAGCGCCTACTATGGCCCATTCCGTGATGCCGTCGGCTCCGCAGCTAACTTAGGCAAGGCCAATAAATCCACCTACCAAATGGACCCAGCCAACAGCAACGAAGCCTTGCATGAAGTCGCCACCGACCTTAGCGAAGGTGCAGATATGGTCATGGTTAAACCCGGCATGCCGTACTTAGACATTCTGCATCGTGTCAAAGAGGAATTCAGAGCACCAACCTTTGTTTATCAAGTCAGCGGTGAGTACGCGATGCATATGGCCGCGATTGAAAATGGCTGGCTCAGCGAAGCCGTAATCATGGAGTCCTTAGTTGGATTTAAACGCGCTGGCGCTGACGGTATTCTGACCTATTTCGCCGTCCACGCAGCTAAACAACTCAAGCAAGGCGCTTAATTTATATTGGAGAGTCTATGAGCAACGCAGGACTGACAGAGCCAACACCGAGTGCGCAGCAAACCGTTGAGGCACCGGCTACTCTTGTTGCAGATGATACCATTAGCAGCGATGAGTCCTGCGCTGCCATAGCGCCAATTATTAATCTTGATGACAACAGTCTGTATATCCACCGCGAATTATCACAGCTGCAGTTTAATATTCGTGTGCTTGAGCAGGCGCTGGATGAATCAACGCCACTTTTAGAGCGTCTCAAATTTCTTTTGATCTTCTCCAGCAACCTTGATGAGTTTTTTGAAATTCGCGTGGCAGGATTAAAAAAACAAATCACCTTTGCTCGCGAGCAAGTTGATGCGGACGGTTTACAGCCGCAACAAGCCTTAACGCGGATTGCTGAAGTGGTACACGAGCAGGTTGATCGTCAATACCAAATTCTTAATGATATTTTACTGCCAGCACTAGCGCTGCACGATATACGCTTTATTCGCCGTCGCTATTGGACCAGTAAAATAAAGGCATGGGTCAAGGGGTATTTTGAGGCAGAAATCGCACCTATTATCACCCCTATCGGACTTGATCCGACCCATCCATTTCCGCTGCTCGTCAACAAAAGTCTAAACTTTATTGTCGAACTTAAGGGTGTAGATGCTTTTGGACGCGACTCCGGTTTAGCGATTTTGCCTGCACCGCGCTTATTGCCGCGCATTATTCAAGTACCAGAAGAAATTGGCGGCCCTGGAGTTAACTATGTATTTTTATCTTCGATGATTCATGCGCATGCCGATGATTTATTTCACGGCATGAGCGTTAAAGGCTGCTATCAATTCAGGCTGACGCGCAATGCGGACTTATCCGTTGACGCCGAAGACGTGGAAGACTTAGCACGCGCCTTACGCGGTGAGCTGTACTCTCGGCGCTTTGGTGATGCCGTTCGCCTTGAAGTAGCAGATACCTGCCCTGCACACTTGGTAAACTTTTTACTCAATCAGTTTGGCTTATCACCCGCTGAGCTGTATCAAGTCAACGGCCCTGTCAACTTGACCCGTCTGCTAAGTGTCACCGGCCTCGACAGCCATCCACATCTACAGTTTCCACCGTTTACTCCATCTATTCCCAAGGCTCTGCAAAATAGCGAAAATATTTTTCAAGCAATCAGCAAACAAGACATCTTGCTGTACCATCCATTCGAGTCTTTTACACCGGTTATCGACTTGCTGCGCCGTGCGGCTCAAGACCCTAACGTCCTCGCTATCAAACAAACGCTGTATCGTGCTGGTGCTAACTCTGAAATCGTCGACGCTCTAGTCGACGCCGCGCGCAGCGGCAAAGAAGTGACTGTTGTTATTGAGCTACGGGCGCGCTTTGATGAAGAGTCGAATTTGGCCTTAGCCAGCCGCCTGCAAGCTGCTGGCGCGGTAGTGATCTATGGTGTCGTTGGCTTTAAAACTCACGCTAAAATTGTCTCAATCTTACGCCGTGAAAACGGTAACTTTGTCCGTTATGCTCACCTAGGCACAGGCAATTACCATGCCGGCAACGCTCGCCTCTACACCGATTACAGCTTACTGACTGCTGACCCAGATCTGTGCGAAGACGTCTCAAAACTGTTCAATCAATTGATCGGCATGGGTAAAACCCTGCGCATGAAAAAACTATTCCATGCGCCCTTCACTTTAAGAAAAACCCTATTGGAATTAATTGCCCGCGAAGCCAGCAATGCCAGTGACGGTAAAGACGCGCGCATCATTATAAAAGTGAATGCGTTAACCGATGCTAAAATGATCAAAGCGCTTTATAAAGCCAGTCAAGCCGGGGTAAAAATTGATTTAATTGTGCGCGGCATGTGTTGCTTACGCCCTGGTATTCCAGGCGTCTCAAGCACTATTCAAGTGCGCTCTATTATTGGTCAGCTGCTGGAGCACAGCCGCGTATTTTATTTTCTAAACAGTGATGCACACGAGCAAGTATTGCTCTCTAGCGCCGACTGGATGGAGCGTAATCTCGATAAGCGTATTGAAACCTGCTTTCCACTGGCCAATAAAAAAATGATCGCACGGGTTAAAAAAGAACTACAGATTTATTTGAGCGACAATACTCACGCATGGCTTCTACAAAGTGATGGCAGCTATCATCATCTGCAAGCCAGTTGCAAACAGACTGCGAGTAATGCACAAGCGCTACTCTTAGAAACACTCAGCATGCCACTGGTTGAAGTTACCTAATCTTAACGAGCACTAAAGAACCTTAACAAAACGCTATAACTCACACATAAAAAAGGCAGATGCTTTTACACATCTGCCTTTTTTATTTAACTTACATGCGGTCAAGCCGCGAAGCATCTGGATTCAGACACTTCAACAGCGTCGACTTATTTCAGCAACATGGTACCCTTTTCAGTGAAATTCTGATGCCATGAGAATGCTTTCTGCAAATTGTGCGGTGTTTGACCACCACGGGTTTTTGCTTCTGCTAAGTAGTCGCGTGCTTGCTGCTTATAATCAGGATGCATGCAGTTTTCGATGATTTTTTCTGCAGCTTGAGTTGGCGCTAAACCACGAATATCCGCATACCCTTGTTCGGTGATGATCACATCAACGTCATGGTTGGTATGGTCTACGTGAGTAACAAAAGGCACGATAGCAGAAATTTTGCCATCTTTAGCCGTAGACTGCGTCACGAAAATAGTAATACGCGCATTACGAGCAAAATCGCCTGAGCCACCAATGCCGTTCATCATATGCGTACCACCAACGTGGGTTGAGTTTACGTTACCGTAAATGTCAACTTCTAGCGCAGTATTGAAGGAGATGATGCCTAAGCGGCGAATCACTTCAGGGTGGTTAGAGATTTCTTGCGGGCGGAATACGATTTTATCTTTGTATTTGGCTAAGTCTTTGCCCAGTGTTTCCACACGCTTCTTAGAAAGCGATAATGCAGTACCTGCTGCGAACTTCACAACACCAGCATCAATCAGGTCAAACACACCGTCTTGCAATACTTCAGATGCAACAACAATATCCTTAAAGCCAGAAGTTTTCATACCGTTCAGTACAGCGTTGGCAACTGAACCTACGCCTGACTGCAGTGGTGCAAGGCTTTCAGTTAAACGGCCAGCTTTAACTTCTTCACCGAGGAAGTGCAATAAATTATCAGCAATTTGCTGAGTCTCTGCGTTAGGCTCAAACAAAGGTGATGGAATGTCTGCTTCGGTAGAAATAATGATGCCGCGCACTTTTGCAGGATCAACTTTCATACCTGGCGTGCCAATGCGCTTGCTCACTTCAAACATTGGGATTGCTTCACGGGTCTTCTCACCCGCTGCGGTCTGCATATAAATATCGTGCATACCTTCATACTCAGGCGGCGCACTGATATTAAGCTCAATAATTACATGCTTGGCAGTATCAAGGAAAATCGGTGAGTTCCCCACTGAACCGGTTGGGATAATATCGCCATCTTCAGTGATCGCAGCAGCTTCAATGATTGCGTAGTCAATACCCGGGTAAGTACCTTGACGAATCGATTCAGCAACATGGGATAAATGCTGGTCAATGTAGAAAATTTCGCCTGCGTTAATTTTTTTACGCTGAACAGGGTTACCTTGGTAAGGCACGCGTAAGTTAATGATGTCCGCTTCAGCCATAGACTGGTCAGCAGCTGGGCCCATCGATGCACCAGTAAACAGATTGATCTTGAAGTTTTCTTTTTTTCCACGCTCAGCTAACGCTTTAGGAAAGAGTTTTGGTTCACCAAACAGGGTAAAACCACTCACGCCTAAAGTCATGCCGTCGTCAATCCATGTGGCGGCCTCTTCTGCGGTAACAACTTTGTCCAAAAATGCTTTGTTACGAATAAACTTACTTAAATCAGTGTTCATGCCACCACCTATAAAAAGTTGTTGTTTTAAAATATGTCTGATAGCAGCCTTGGCGATAAAGGCTGTTCTGAGCGTTAACTGAGGCAATCACTGCACATCATCACACTTCAGATGCTTTAACTACATCATAGCATTCTATGCCTATGAGTTTTTTTAACAGCTATACTATGGTCGATTCTGGCAGGACTTACTACAATTAAGCCTTGACTATAATCAAGGCATGCGGCAGCGTGCCACATCTTCTAGAGATACAGCTAAAAAAATGCCCCAGCAAACGACGTCTACCAGGGCATATTTAAACAGTCAGCCTTTTCTCTTAGCGTTACTCGACTGCCTTAACCATATCTTCAATGACTTTCTTGGCGTCACCAAACACCATCATAGTCTTATCCATATAGAATAATTCGTTATCTAAGCCTGCATAGCCACTGGCCATTGAACGCTTGTTAACAATGACGGTTTTTGCTTTGTAAGCCTCGAGAATTGGCATGCCAGCAATCGGTGAGTTAGGATCGGTTTTCGCTGCAGGATTAACCACATCATTGGCACCGAGCACCAACACTACGTCAGCTTGGCCAAATTCTGAGTTGATATCATCCATTTCAAATACTTGCTCGTAGGGCACTTCTGCCTCAGCCAACAATACGTTCATATGCCCAGGCATACGACCAGCCACTGGGTGAATCGCATACTTAACAGTAACACCATGCTGAGTCAGCTTCTCAGCCAGCTCCATCAAGGCATGTTGTGCACGTGCTACGGCTAAGCCATAGCCAGGAACAATAATTACGGTATCGGCATTGCTTAGCAAAAACGCAGCATCATCGGACGAGCCCGATTTAACAGGACGCTGCTCTTGCTGTGCTCCTGCTGCCGCTGCG
>ASRL01000083.1_pt1 | contig 19097 bp, 12 predicted proteins | sample 692978 | NCBI WGS metagenome assembly ASRL01 (sample SAMN02169241, study PRJNA158439) | bioreactor metagenome | isolation source: day 67 sample from continuous culture bioreactor inoculated with sediment... | place: Germany: Bremen | reverse complement strand
CAATCTGATTGTTTGCAATCCCCCTTGGCTGCCGGCCAAACCCAGTTCGCCGCTGGAATACGCGGTTTATGATGCCAATAGCGCCATGTTGCGCGGTTTTTTGCAGGGTGTGTCTAAGCATTTAGCAGCGCAAGGTGAGGTTTGGTTAATCCTCTCGGATTTAGCCGAACATTTACAACTGCGCAGCCGCGAAGAGCTACTGAGCTGGTTCAGTGAGGCCGGTTTAATGGTCAAATACCGCCTTGATACCCAACCCAAACACGGCCGCAGCCAAGATGCGACTGATCCGCTGTTCGCCGCGCGCAGTGCGGAAATCACCTCGTTGTGGTGTTTGACTCTAAGGCAGCAGACTGAATAAGCATTGCAGCTGGCCTGCCAGTTGCTCTATGGGAATAGATTAAGCAAAAGACGGGTTTAGACACTATTGGTTAACAGCAGGTTGGCCATGCCATCGAGTTTCTTTTTAGTTTTTTCCCATTGCGGCATCACCTGGTTCATCAGGCGATAAAAGCGTTCGCTGTGATTATGCTCGGCGATATGGCACAGCTCATGCAAGATCACATAATCAATGCATTCACGCGGTGCTTTAACCAAGTGCGGGTTGAGCGTTAAGCGTCCGTTAGGTGAGCAGCTACCCCATTGTGTTTGCATTGTCAGAATACGCAGAGGCGGGCGCTCAGTTACCCATAACGCTTGCTCAAGCATGGCATCAAGACGTTTAGCAAACACCTCTTTAGCGCGTGTTTTGTACCAGCTGTTCAATAAATCATGCACTTTATCAGGGTTTTTATGACGCAAAGACACTTCGAGCTTGCCGCGTAAGAGTTTTACGCCTTGGGCATTATCTGAAGTCTCTAAAACCTTAAGCACATATTGCTTACCCAGATAATAGTGACTTTCACCGCTGATATATTGGCGTGGAATAACCTGTTCCATCTGCTGGCGAAAATCGCGCAATTGCTGATAAATCCAGCGTCCACGTTTTTGTACTGCAGCCAGCACCTCATCATCGGCAACAGTAGGCGGCGCTGATACCACCACACGGCAATCAGGGTGAACTTTTATCAATACTTTGTCATCGATTTGCGCGCGCACAACACGCTGAAAAGCAATGTGTTCATTGCCATAATTAAAGCTCAGCTTGTGCGCCGTATGCAGCAGACTGTTACTCATGTATCGAGACCAATACGGGTGATTTGCACGATCATCTCGACAATTTTCTTGGCTTGATTCATACCGCCGCCAATGTTTTTGCATTCTTGGAACATGCGCGGCAGCAGTTTTTTACGAATATCAGCTTCAATGTTCTGCGGATTGATTGAGTTTTCTTCCACGGCAAGCATGACGCCGCTGTCGACGGCAAAAGCCAGCTTGATCCATTTGTCCTGCACTTGCGCGTCATTAGCGTCAAACACGTCCGGTAAGATTTTTTTGAACACACCAAAATACGCTTGAGCATGGCGGTTATCACTGAAGGCATCTGGGATGTCATTGAGGCGGCGCTCTTGTACCTGCTGCTCAAAGTCGTGAAACAGCATGTATTGCTTAAGCGGGTGTTCAAAGAGTTTTTCTGCGTCTTCAATGGCCTGTCGTAATAGTTTTGAGAAGGCTTCTTGGGCGTAAGGATCGTCGCGCAATTGCTGTTCAATCATGCGCGTCACACGGGTTTTAATGATGTCTGTTTCGTTGCGGGTCTTGTCTTCGCTCCAGTCTTCAGGCTTTTGCTGCTGGCCCATTTTGCCCACTTCATAAACGCCATCAGGGTCGCGCACTTCCACACCGACCACATGCTTATCAAGCAGCTTTTTTACTTGCTCGGCATACTCGTCATAATCAATGCGCTCGCCAGCATCTTGCTGCACTAATTGACGCAAACTTGAGAGTTGTTTGACGGTTTCTTTGTAATGTTGACGGTCTTCGTCGCTAAAACTCGTGTCCTCAAAGAACGTAGCCGACTGCAAGGCGACTTTTAAACAGCTGGCAAACGCGCTTAACGCCTCATAAAAATCATCACGGACTTTGATATTGCTATCAAGCAGCTCACCGTTGACATCTTTCATGCGCGGCACTAAAACTTGGCGCAATTGCTCAATATCGTTTTTGTTTTTGACCTCAGAAAAAATCGCCCAAAGATTTTTATACAACTGCGGTAGGCGCTTGTACTCAGTGCTCATTTGGTTGTACATGCCAGCAATATCATTGATATCGTAGCCGCCTTGAGTGCGTGCGGCGAGATCCTGATATTTAGCAATGGTTGTATCAAGCTCAGATAAAATTCCGCGATAATCAATCAATAAACCGAATTTCTTCTTCGGGTGCAGGCGGTTAACCCGCGCAATGGCTTGGATTAAATTGTGCTCTTTAAGCGCCTTGTCGATATACAGCACAGCGTTTTTAGGCTCATCAAAACCAGTCAGTAACTTGTCCACTACAATCAGCATTTTTAGCGGATCGTTTTTATCAGCAAAACGCTCAATTAACTGCTTGGTGTACAGCTGTTCGTCTTGTGAACCGACGCTGTTTTTCCACCAGAGATTCACTTCAGGCATTGAGGCCTCATCCACCTCAGTATTACCTTCGCGGCTGTCAGGCGGGCTCATAACCACGGCCGATTCAAACAAAGCGGCTTCATCTAAATACTTTTTATACTTAATCGCCGAGGCTTTACTGTCACAGGCTAATTGGCCTTTTAGACCGTCATCGATGTTTTTCTCAAAGTGTTGCGCCACATCCAGTGCAATCAAACGAATACGATCATCAGCACTGTACACCTGACCTTTTTTAGAAAATTTGCGTTTTAGGTCAGCTTTTTGCTCGTCATTTAAACCTTCAGTAATACGCTCAAACCAGCTATCAATCGCACGCGCGTTAACGCTTAAATCTGGAACACGTTCTTCGTATAAAAGCGGCGTTACGGTTTGGTCTTCTACCGCGCGCTGCATGGTGTAGGCGTGCACAATGGGGCCGAATTTATTGGTGGTTTTGTCATCTTTTAATAAAGGCGTACCGGTAAATGCGACAAAAGATGCGTTAGGCAGCGCTTGCTTCATGCGGATATGATTTTCGCCGCCTTGGCTGCGGTGGCCTTCATCAATCAAGACAATAATATCGGCACTGGTGTTCACGCATTGCGGCAGCTTAGTTGCGGTATTAAATTTTTGAATCAAAGAAAAAATAATGCGCTCAGTACCGCTACCGATTTGCTCGGCCAAGCGCGTGCCTGAGGTTGCCATGGCTAAATCTTTATCTTTTTTACCCGAGAGCTCGCCGCCTGAAGCAAAGGTATTACTGAGCTGATTTTCTAAATCGACACGGTCAGTCACCACCACAATGCGGCACTGCTTCAAGTCGTCATGCAGAATTAACGCCTTGCTCAACAGCACCATGGTGAATGACTTACCAGAGCCTGTGGTATGCCAGATAACCCCGCCTTCGCGCCCGCCCGCGCTGTTTTTAATGCTGATGCGTTCCAGCAAACGCTTAATACCAAACACTTGCTGATAGCGCGCAACAATCTTGCCAGCTTTTTTATCAAACAGAATGAAGTAGCGCACCATTTCTAATAAACGGCTTGGCGTTAGCAAACTGATCAGCAGCTGATCTTGCCCAGTCACTGCCAAATCACCAGCGCCAATCAGTTTTTGATACCAGGCTAAATCAGCAGCGGGGCGGTGCTGAAATAGCCCGCTCACCTGCTCGCTGGTTAATGTGGTGTTTTTAAACGCCAGCATCTTAGCGTCGTTTATGTCTTCTTCACGCCAAGCCGCCCAAAACTTTTTAGGTGTGCCGCAGGTGCCATAACGGCCTTTATTGCCATTGATCGACAGCAGCAATTGGCTGTAAGCAAACAGCAGCGGGATTTCGTCATGGCGCTGATTGCGCAGGCTTTGCGAAATGCCTTCATCAACGGTCGGGCCTTTGTTGCTGTGGCCGTCGGGGCGTTTCGCCTCAATCACTACCAAGGGAATACCGTTTACAAAACAAACAATATCAGGCCGCCGCGACTCGATACCGCCAGAGCGAGTCACGCTAAACTCTTCAGTAAAGGTAAAGCTGTTATTGGCAGGGTTATGCCAATCAATCAGCGCCACAGTTGGATTGGCTTTTTTGCCATCAATAAACTCAGTAACAGAAATGCCATAGAGTAAATGGTTGTAGATTTTTTCGTTGGCCGTCAGCAGTCCTTCATTAAGGGCAGGGCTGCAGACTTCTGCGATTAAATTATCGATGGATTTGTCTGATAACGGATACGCCGTGCCAGCAAAGGTAAAGGTGCGCTTACCTAGTTCAGTACGCAAAATAGAGCGCAGCACCACCTCATCCAGTTTGCCACCACGCGCCTCTAGTGCTTGCTGCGGCGATAAAAACGACCAGCCCAACTGAGTGAGCAGCGCCAGAGCCGGTAGCTTAGCGCTGTATTCTTCCTGAAATTTTGGGGCGGGGTGCATAGGTGGATTCCTTACCTAGATTGCTAACAGCCCTCTTAGCGCAGAGACTGTTGGGGCTTGGGGATGCTTAAGTCAATATAAAGCTTGCTTGCAGATTTTTAACCAGTGCATCCAAGCTAAAACCAGCACGCTCACGTGCCCAGTTCAGCATATTTGGATTAACAAGTGCGACGCTCATAGTATTTCTATAAATTGTTTTACGGCTTACTTAACTAACTATTAAGCAGAAGCGGGGAAGTTGCAAGAGCAAAGCAAAGCAATTTAGACCATGCTGCCGTAGCAAGTAAAGCAGTATTGCTTTAACGCATAAATATCTTCGACATCTATTATGATGGCGCTTTAATTACCCAAGCCAAAATTCTTCATCCAGCCAGTTTTCAGAAAAACCGTAATAGCTTGAGCTTGACGTCAGCCCATTAAGCTCATCATGAAGCTGATCGAGCCAGCTACTGCTAGGAGATATTGTTTTTAGCATGTGCCATACAACACAGACAAAATTAAAAAGGTAATTATCATCCTGCAAAGGCAAGTTTTTTGCATTATTAGGCGCTAGCGGAAGTTTACGACCAAACAGTCGACCATGGTGAGCACAAATATTGCGAAGAAATGTTAACGAGTGCATCCACGATTGGAGGGTTTTAGGTGATAAATCAAATTTTGTGGAAATACTTTTTCGATCTTTACTGCTGGATAGATGCTCATAGACTTTTGACCAGCTCCCAATTGACAGCACCTCTGCAACCATCCAGCAGGGTGGGTATTCTGGCGCATCGTACTCGCTGTAATAGTGATGAATAAAGATTTCACGCAGCTTTTCTTTATCACTGCCTGATTTAGCAGATTTGCCTGTGCTTCTGTGGATTTCTTTAAGAAAGCTCGCATGGCTAAATCTAGCGGTTTCTTTGAATAAAGAGGGGTCTGTAAACCAATGTGCAGAGTCATATTTACAGCACATTGAGTGATTAATTGTGTTGCGTACAGTAACTTCGATGCGCTCTATTGCACTGAGTAATAAGATTCTAATTTTGCGATCAATAATATATGCATTTAAAATCTGATCGAATGTGGTTTCATTTGTATAACGCCCAAGTCGTTGGCCACAGTTAAACTGTTCAAATGGTAAGCCGTAGCCGATAAGTCGGTAGTACCCGATGTTTCCAAGATACTTTTCAACCTTGGCTGGGTCATCAATCTGTAGCCCCCTGTCAGCGAGCTTCTGAGTAAGCTCTTGATAAGGGAAGGGTTTTTTATTGTATTGACGAATTTTAGGCATAAAAAACCCGCACTGGTACGCTTGTTTCAGAGGCGTTGCGGGTGTTGTTAGGTGATAATTTATCAGCCCTCCCGTACCTCTGCAAGTGTAAAGCCGTTTCTTACAGAAAAAGCTTTCTATATAATTGCCGCGCTTGGCTTCGATGCGGGGGCATTCATCCAGCTCACGTAATTGGATAAGCAGTTGTGCTGGGCTGAATTCGCTCATGACTTAAAAGCCTCTGTTTTTAATGTAAACAGCACTGTTTGTACTTTTTGCCACTGCCACAGGGGCAAGGGTCGTTGCGACTTATTTTTGGTTCTAATCGGCGCAGCGGGATGTCATTTATTGATTTTTGCTTAAGCCAGTACACATAAAGCTCTAATGCGGCAGGGGTTATATCGGCAACTGTTTGTTGGTGTTCAGCGAGGCTGAGGGTGCCGAGTTTCTCGAAGTTTTCTTCCATGCCATGCAGGCGAATAGCGGCTAAATGTGTATCGATTCTCTCAGGTAGTTTTGGCCACTGAGCCAACTCAACACCGCGCATATAGCCAAAGCACCAGTCTTCAGCGATATAAATATCTGCTCCACTTTCAGTGTTAGTGCTGACCATAAGCAGTGCTGCAAAATCTTCTGGGTAGATCAGCAGTGTGTTGGCTATAACGCTCATGTGGCGCTCTAATAAGGCGAGTAGCTTTTCTTGTTCTTTTGAATTTGACCACTGGGATTCATTGTCCGCACCATTCCAGATGGCTGAGTACCAGGTGTGCGGCAGCACTGTGTCTGGCCCGGTGACAATGGCGGTAAAAAAGCCATCCAGCTCAGAAAAAGTCAGGATGGAGTCGTCATTGCCGCGCTCTAATAATATGTTATCCACATATTCGATTTCGGCGTCTGTTAGGGGCGTGTTGATCATGAGCTATACCTTTACTCGTCGTTTGCCAGTTAGTAGCTGCTGCATCAGGGCTTTTTTCTCTTGATTTAGATGGGTAAGCTTTTGTTGTAAAGCTTCGACTTCTTGGTCGGCGGTGGATAGTACGCTGGCGATTTTTTGTTGTTCTGCATGTGTTGGGCAGTAAATATTAAGGCCAGCTACATCAGATGAGTTAATAGCTGGGTAGTTTGTGCCTACTACTAATGCATTAATTTGCCCTGTTATATGTGCGCTGAAGAGATACTGGTAAACATAATCACTACAAGTATTTTTTTTTGTGCTGAGCACTGCAAAGCCTGTTGAAACTACACAGTCAGAATGTTTTTTTGTGATTTTCGCAAATGCTTGAAGATTTGGGCGCACGGTGGCAAATAAAATGTCTTCTTCTGATACGATTCTACGCGCTCGACTGGGTGCGTTTTTATACGTGTGCCGCGCAAGTTCCTTGTTTATAGCGCCATAATTAACATCAGACAGGGATATGTAGTCAAACTTAAAGTCATCAGGTGTTTTTGAATTGATATTTACAGCGTCAATTTTTACAAGGTCTGCAAGTTTATAGCGCTTAAAATGGTCACTAAACCTAACTCCATTGTCATCCAGTAGCCGTTTTTTTCCGGTCAGGAGTTGTTGCATTAGGGCTTTTTTCTGCTGCTGGCTGTTGGCGATCAGTTGTTCGGTGGTGGCGATGGCTTTGTCCCAATCGGATAGTATTTGGACTATTTTTTTCTGCTCGAATAAAGGTGGAACATTGACTTTTACAGCGTGCAAATCGTTTCGGTTTACACCCGGCACGCCTGTTTTGTCACTAAATTTTTTAAAGTCAAAATTACTTAACAGGTAGTAAATAAACTTCTCATCATTACCATGGAAGTTTTTCACCCAAAGAGCTGTGTTCAAGGGCCAGTAGTCTTCCTCTATGTAAAAAACATTGCCTATCGAACCATATCGACCCGTTACTACACCCGGAGCTCTTGCCTTGGCTTCTTTATGAAACCCAGTGATTCCCGCTGAAGAGATTATTGGCACTTCACCGTCGATACGCAGACTGCTTGGTAAGTCAAATCCACGCTGCAGTTCCGCAACTGTCCCTAACCGTTCTTTTCGCCACTCAGTTTGCGAGCTCATTCCAACCCCTCCAAGTACATATCCATTTCCTGCTGTATTCCCAATGCCCACCAGTACGGCTTAAAGCTTTGCAGGCTACTGTGTGCGAGTAGGTCTATAAATGCTTGGTAATTGTCTGTGCAGTGCGCATGGTCAAGGGTTTCGTAATAGGCGAGGCGTTGTTCGACTTGAATTAGCAGCGCTGGAAAACCGGCTTTCATGAGTTCCAGATTCATTAGCAAACGTGCAGTGCGACCGTTACCGTCCACAAAGGGATGGATTTTGACAAACTCGCCATGCACACGGGCGGCGCGTTCAATTGGGTGCAGTGTTTGTGCTTCGGATTGATACCAGCTTATAAAATTCTGCATCAATTCTGCTACTTGCATAGCATCAGGCGGGGTATGGGTTGCGCCGGAAATCAGCACGTTAATTTTTCGATATTGACCTGCGTTATCAGGGTCGATGTTTTTTAAGACCAGTTGATGCAAAGCTTTAATCTGCCATTCACTGAGCGGCTGATTTTGGCTGACCAGCTCTTCTACCATTAAGATGGCTTCGCGGTGATTGATCACTTCAAAGTGCTCACGCAAAGTTTTGCCACCAATGGTGATGCCTTCAAGCGCTACCTTGGTTTCTTTCAAAGTGAGGGTGTTTCCCTCAATGGCGTTGCTGTGGTACGTCCATTGCAGCACCAGCGATTCATGTAAATTACGAACAATTTCCGGCGGCAAAGGGCGCTGTGCATCCAGCTTGACCTTAAGCTGGTCCAGCACATCGAATAACTTACTCATAACCTAACTCGCTTAAATAGCCTGCCATTTCTGCTTCTAATTCTAACAGCTGTTTCTTCAGCTGTTCACGCTCAGCGCGCACTGTCATCAGGTCGATTTCTTCCTCTTCTTCAAAAGTGTCGACGTAACGGGGGATGTTGAGGTTGTAGTCGTTTTCTTTAATTTCTTCGAGGCTGGCTAAATACGCGTATTTATCGACATTGGCGCGTGCTGTGTAGGACTCGACAATTTTCGCGATGTTTTCTTCACTGAGAATATTTTGGTTTTTGCCGGATTTGAACTCGCGGCTGGCGTCGATAAATAAAACTTTGTGGTCAGCTTTCTTCTTTTTGAATAACAAAATAGCCGCAGGAATGCCGGTGCCGTAGAAGAGTTTTTCTGGCAGACCAATCACGGTATCCAGAAGGTTTTCTTCAATCAATTGCTGGCGAATTCGGCCTTCGCTTGATCCGCGGAATAACACGCCGTGCGGTACGACCACGCCCATGCGCCCGCCCAATTTTGAGGATGAGCCGGGTTTTAGGGTTTCAATCATATGTAAAATAAACGCGTAATCGCCTTTGGTTTTCGGTGGTACGCCGCGCTTAAAGCGCCCGAAGGTATCGTTTTCTGCATCGCCATGGCCCCATTTGTCCAGAGAGAAAGGCGGGTTGGCAGTCACAACATCAAACAGCATGAGGTCGCCGTTTTTATCTAACAGCTTGGGGTTACGGATGGTGTCGCCCCACTCGATTTTATGGTTGTCTTCACCGTGCAAAAACATATTCATTTTCGCCAGTGACCAGGTTGAACCAATGGATTCTTGGCCGTAAAGCGCATAGCTTTTGCTATCGTGATTGCTGGTGATTTTCGCTGCGCATTTCATTAACAACGAAGCGGAGCCGCAAGCGGGGTCGCAAATGCTATCACCTGGTTGTGGGTCGAGCAGGGTGGCAATCAGTTCTGATACTTCTGGCGGGGTGTAAAACTCACCGGCTTTTTGCCCTCCGCTGGCGGCAAAGTTCTTGATGAGATACTCGTAGGCATTGCCAATGATATCCAAGCTGCCAACGCGGCTGGGTTTGAGGTTGAGTTCTGGTTTGGCAAAGTCTTCTAGCAGATCGCGCAGGATGGTGTTTTTTTGCTTTTCTTCACCCAGGCGGTCGGTATTAAAGCTGATATCTTGGAACACGCTTTTGCCAGCGTCTTTAAGTTTAGTGCCGTTGGCTTCTTCAAGGGCGTGCAGAGCTTGGTCAATACGCTCGCCGTTACCGGGTTCGTGACGGCTTGCATATAGCGTATAAAAACTCGAACCTTGGGGTAGAACAAAGCGTTCGTTTTTCATCATTTCTTCGATCAGCTCCGGCTCGTCGCCGTATTCTGCTTTGTAGCCATCGTAATGATCCTGCCACACATCAGAAATGTATTTTAAAAACAGCATGGTCAGAATGAAGTCTTTATAGGTGTCGGCGCTGATGGTGCCACGGAAGGTATCGCACGCACTCCAAAGGGCTTTGTTGATGCTGTCTTGGCTGACTGTGTCGTTCACGGGTTAGTCCTTATCAGTAGGGTTGCTCAGCTTTTTGGCGGCTGACGCTAATTTAAGTTCTGGAGACTTGTGTCATCGGCCAGTTCTTGGCGGCGCGTCTGTATGGCAAAGTAGGTTTGGCCTGCGGCAATCACCGGTTTGGATGGGTCGCCGTTCTGCACTACAAGGTAACAGGCGTAGCGGGAGAGCTTAATATCTGCTAATTCGCGCTCTGCGCCAGAGCCTAATGTGACCATTTTGGTGGCTTCAACGAAATGGTCGTTAACGTGCTGACCGCTACTGCTGCAAGCTTGAATTGATTTATCAATAACCTTTAAAAAGTTTCGCCAGTCGCGGTACTCCAAGACTGGGGCGAGCTCGCGAGCTGACCAATACTCTATGCCGTTTTCATCAGTTTGTTTAATCTGCTCAAAAGAGTGATGCTGATCGTTCATGCGTTAACCTCCGTGTTGGTAAATAAATCAGTGGCGATAAAATCCATTAAACGCTCGCCATTGCTGATGAGCTGCTGCAGTAAAGCTTGTTCTGTGCGTAAGGTGCTGGCCATGGCGGCTATAGTACGCTGCTTGGTTAGGCTGGGCAGCACAATCGGCATGCTATCCAATACGCTGCGGCGAATACTTTTGGCCATACTGCCCTCGGCGTTTTGTTCAAAGTAACGCTGGCAGGGTGCTTGATTGAGGAGCCAGACTAAAAACTCTGGCAGTACTTCTCGGTGCTTTAGACGAACGACAAAAAAATGCGGAGCAGCTACAGCTTGATTGCAATCGGCGTGCAGAATATCGCCGACCTGTACAGCGTAATTATGATTGCCTCGCGCCGCCACAAGAATATCGCTGGGCAATAAATAACCCGGATCACGTTTGCCGGTCAGCGTTGCTGGGGTGCAGCTGTCCCACATTATATGTGTGTCTGCTGAAATGTCTTTCATTTGCACGACCAGTACCGGGCTGTCTGTATCTGCTGCTATTTTCCCGCGAAATGGATAGCCAGCACGTATATCGGCAATGTGTTTAAGTTTCATTGTGATATTTGCCTCATGAGGTTTGATGCAGATAATAAGGCTATGCTTGTTATGAGTCAATTTAAAATTAATGCATCATTGATGGTGATGCTTTTGGTGTTTAACCTTAAGTACAAGCCTATTGCTGCATCTAATCATTATTGATCTATGACAAGGCGCTTCTGAGCTGTTTAGTTACTCTGAATTGATAATGTTGCGCATGGCTGTGTGCAACGGCGTTAAGTGAGGAGCTCAACATGCAGACAACACGCTGGCTGATGATTGACGGCAATGAGGCCACCGCAACCATTGCGCACCGTTTAAGTGAAGTGTGTGCGATTTATCCGATTACCCCGGCCTCGGCCATGGGTGAGTGGGCGGATGAGTGGTCGGCGCAAGGGCGCACCAATCTGTGGGGCACGGTGCCGCAGATCGCGCAAATGCAGAGTGAAGGCGGTGCGGCTGGTGCTGTGCACGGTGCGTTGCAGTTGGGCAGTTTAGCCACTACTTTTACCGCCTCGCAGGGATTGTTATTGATGATCCCAAACATGTACAAAATTGCCGGTGAGCTGACCCCAGTGGTGATCCACGTGGCAGCGCGCTCGTTAGCGTGCCAGGCTTTGTCGATCTTCGGTGACCACAGTGATGTGATGGCGACGCGGCAAACGGGCTTTGCCATGCTCTGTGCTGGCTCGGTGCAAGAGGCGATGGACTTTGCTGTGCTCTCGCATGCGGCGACCTTAGTGGGGCGTTTGCCGGTTCTGCATTTTTTTGATGGTTTCCGCACCTCCCACGAAGTGGCAAAGATTCAAGCGGTGGGCGATGAGGTTTTACATGCACTGATCTCGCAAGAGGCTTTGCATGCGCACCGCGCTCGCGCCATGAGCCCTGATCAGCCAGTGCTGCGCGGTACTGCACAAAACCCCGATGTGTATTTCCAAGGCCGCGAAACGGTTAATACCTTTTATTTGGCTTTTCCAAAACTGGTTCAGCAGCTGATGGATCAGTTTGCGCAGCTGACCGGCCGTCACTACCACCTGTATGAGTACCATGGCGCAGCCGATGCTGAGCGAGTGATTATTATCATGGGCTCGGGCGCAGAAACCGTGCATGAGACGGTTGATCATTTGCAGGCTAGTGGTGAAAAAGTTGGTATTTTGCGTGTGCGCCTCTACCGACCGCTGGATGCGCAGGCATTATTAGCAGCTTTGCCAGCCAGCGTTAAACAGATAGCAGTGTTAGACCGTACCAAAGAGCCGGGTAGCGATGGTGAACCGCTGTATAAAGATGTGATCACCGCTTTGGCGCAAGCGCAGATGCAAGGTAACAGCCCCTTTACTGAGTTACCGACCGTGATTGGCGGGCGTTATGGCTTATCTTCAAAAGAATTTACCCCCGGTATGGTTGCGGCGATCTTTAAAGAGCTGCAACAGGATCAGCCAAAAAACGGTTTTACCATTGGTATCCATGATGATGTCACCCACACCAGTTTGGTCTGGGACGAGCATTGGCATACCGCTGCGCATAAAGAGTCAGTGCAGGCGCTGTTTTATGGCTTGGGCTCGGATGGCACGGTCAGCGCCAATAAAAACTCCATTAAAATTATTGGCGAAACCACAGACCTCTATGCGCAAGGCTATTTCGTCTATGACTCGAAAAAGTCCGGTGCCATGACGGTGTCGCATTTACGTTTTGGCCCGCAACCGATTCGCTCCACCTATTTAATTGGTGATCACCAAGCGCAATTTATTGGTTGTCATCAGCCGCAGTTTATTGAGCGTTTTGAAATGCTTGATAAAGCAGCACCTAGCGCAGTATTTCTGCTCAATACCAGCCATGCGCCAGATCAGGTGTGGGATCAGCTACCACGACGTATGCAAGAACAGATCATTGAAAAAAATATCCGCGTGTATTGCATTGATGCTTACGACGTGGCGCAAAAAGCCAGCATGGGTAAGCGCATTAACACCATTATGCAAACCTGTTTCTTTGCTATTTCTGGGGTGGTGCCCCGTGAGCAGGCGATTGCTTCGATTAAACAGGCAGTGCAAAACACCTATGGCAGCAAAGGGCAGAGCATTATTGATTTTAACTTCAAAGCCATTGATGCAACCTTGGCCAGCTTGTATGAAGTGCCCGTGCCGAGTGAAGCGACCAGCACCTTTGAGCGGCCACCCTTGGTCGATGAAAATGCGCCAGACTTTATTGGTCGTTTCACCGCGCGTTTAATTGCTGGCGAAGGCGATCGTGTGCCGGTCAGTATGATGCCGGTGGATGGCAGTTTTCCGCTGGGCAGTGCGGCCTATGAAAAACGTAAACTGGCGCTGGAAATTCCGGTGTGGGATGCCGAGCTGTGTACCCAGTGTGGTAAATGCCCAATGGTGTGTCCGCATGCGGCGATTCGCAGCAAGCTGGTACCCAAAGACATGGTTGCTGATGCGCCAGACAGCTTTAAAACCCATCCGGTGCTGGGCCGTGATTACCCAGATGACCATGTGATGATGTATCAAGTGTCACCGGATGACTGCACCGGTTGCGGCTTATGTGTGGATATTTGTCCGATTCGCGACAAGTCCAATGCCTCGCATAAAGCGCTGAACATGGAACCCATTGAGCCGATTCACACACAAGAGCAAGACAATTGGCGTTTCTTTGAGGCGCTGCCCGAGTACGATCGCAGTGCGCTCAAGCACAGCACCATTAAAGGTGCGATGTTGCTGGAGCCGTTGTTTGAGTTCTCCGGTGCGTGCGTCGGTTGCGGTGAAACGCCGTACTTAAAGCTGGCCACCCAACTGTTTGGTGACCGCATGGTGGTGGCCAATGCCACTGGTTGTTCCTCCATTTATGGGGCTAACTTGCCGACGACGCCTTGGACGGTGAATGCTGACGGCCGCGGCCCAGCCTGGAATAACTCTTTGTTTGAAGACAACGCAGAGTTTGGTTTAGGCATGCGTATTGCCATTGATCAGCAAAATACCTACGCACAAGAGCTGCTAGCTGAGTTACGCGACAGTATCGGCGCTGAACTGGTGGATGCTTTATTAACGGCTGAGCAAAACACTGAGCAAGAGATTGCTGAGCAGCGTGTGCGCGTTGAGCAGCTCAAACAACGCTTAGCCGAGTTAACTGATCAGTCGCGCGCTAAAGAGTTGCTCACCATTGCAGAGCATTTAGTGGTGCGCAGTGTATGGATTATTGGTGGCGATGGCTGGGCTTATGATATTGGCTATGGCGGCTTGGATCATGTCTTAGCTAGCGGCCGTAATGTCAATATTTTGGTGCTGGATACTGAGGTGTATTCCAACACCGGTGGGCAAACCTCAAAAGCCACGCCGCGTGGTGCGGTAGCCAAGTTCTCCAATGCCGGTAAACCCACCGCGAAAAAAGACTTGGCCATGCTTGCCATGGGCTATGAGAATGTTTATGTGGCGAAAGTAGCTTATGGTGCCAAAGATACGCAAACCCTGCGCGCCTTTATTGATGCGGCGGCGCATGATGGACCATCGCTGATTATTGCGTATTCGCCGTGTATCGCGCACGGTGTCGATCTAACCCATAATCACCGTCAGCAAAACCTGGCAGTCAAAAGTGGGCACTGGCCGTTATTCCGCTATGAGCCGTCTCGCGCTGAGAAAGGCCTGAACCCATTGCGTTTAGATTCTGCCGCTCCGTCGATTGATTACACCGAGTTTAGCTCCACCGAAGCGCGTTTTAGTATGCTCAACCGCACCTATCCAAAAGCGGCAAAAGCGTATCAAAAACAAGCGCAAGAGGATGTGATTGCTCGCTTTGCCCATTATCAGTCGCTGGCGGATTTGCCGGGTGCTGCAGATTTAGAGAAGAAGGAGTCCGGTGATGATTGATTTATCCACTGAGTATTTAGGTCTAAAACTGAAAAATCCGCTGGTGCCATCATCATCGCCACTGACCGGAGATTTAGACAGCGCCCGAGAGCTGGAGGATGCTGGCGCCAGTGCGCTGATCTTGCCGTCGCTGTTTGAGGAAAGCATCTTGGCCAGTGAAGCAGCTGCCGTGCGTTTCTTGCATGAGCAGGATATTGGCTTTGGTGAGGCGGGCAGTTTTTTGCCGATGCCCGATGAGTCGCTTTATCGCAGTGAGCTGGATGAATATTTGCACTATATTCAGACACTAAAAAACAGCCTGTCGATTCCCGTGATTGCCAGTCTTAATGGCATTTCCACAGAGGGCTGGACAGGTTACGGCAAACAGTTGCAAGAGGCGGGTGCTGATGCGCTGGAGCTCAATGTTTATTATGTTGCAGCAGATATGTTTGAGTCCGGTGCTGAAGTGGAAGCGCGTTACATTAATGTTCTGCGCGAGCTTAAACAGCATGTAACGCTGCCGATCACCATGAAGTTGTCTTCGCAGTTCAGCTCGGTGGGGCATTTTGTGCGCAGTTTGCAGGAGGCGGGTGCGCAAGGTGTGTCGCTGTTTAACCGCTTTTACCAACCGGATATTGATCTGCTCACTCGTGAAGTGGTGCCCACTCTAAGCTTGTCCTCTTCCTATGAAAGTTTGTTGCGTGTGCATTGGGTGGCCACTTTGTTTGGCAAAGTGGACTTGTCTCTTGCGGTCACTGGTGGCATGCACAGCGCCACTGATGTGATGAAAGCTTTAATGGCCGGTGCTGATGTCACTCATTTATGCAGTGTGCTGCTCAAACAAGGTCCGCAAGCGCTGGCAGAGATTGAGCAAAGCATGCGTGAATGGATGGCGCAGCATGAGTACCAATCCGTGCAACAACTTAAAGGCAGTGTTTGCCGTGATAAGGCAATTGATCCCAGTGCCTATGATCGCGCTAACTATGTGCAAGTGATGCACAGCCATCGCAGTGCGCGTGGAGTTTGGCGTTAAGAGTGACATGCTAGATTTGTTGCGGATACAACCTGCTCGATAGGGGCTGCAGATCTGCTCTTGTATAAGCGGGTCACAGGGTTTGTCTAATCGGTGCGACAACTCAAGAAGAGCGCTGTTTGCAAAATAACTATCGCGGATGCGCCTCTCTTGTACGGTGTCTGAGCCTTGCCGGCTGGCGCTGAGCTTAGGTAGGAATAGCTAAAGGCTGTGGAGGGGAGAGAGTTGTACACAGTTATCCACAGAAGCTGTGGATAACTGTGTGGGTAAGATGGTTGTAGATGGCTGCAAGGCTGATGCTATGGGGCTGTAGCTTAGATTGATGAAAAATCAAACGCCATAAAAAATCCTTTACAATCAATGTGTTAAGAAGTTTTAAAGCATCTGCTAAGGTGCTTGCCGAAAAAATAATAAATACAAAAGTCAACCGCTAAAATGTGGACAAGTTTATTTGTTTGTTCTGAAAACGACTTGACAGCAGTCGTTTGGCAGGGCTAGGGGTAGAAAAAAGACTGCTATCTAATTCGAGGTTAAGCACCTTTCAGCGGTAGTATAAATGTGCGTTGTTCGCATCATTCTGTAGGACATGGGTGAGTGTTCGATTATCTCTTTGCGAGCCAAGTCAGGCAAAGCGTAGTATATTGACAGCTATACACATTCTTTAGATTTAAAGCGTAGCGAACATGACTGTTAATCCCCTAAATCCAGACCATTTTGAGCAGTATGACGATGATTTAGCCACGGCACCGGCCAAACCTGAGTTACAGCCACCGCCGATGTACCGTGTATTAATGCTTAACGATGACTACACACCGATGGACTTTGTGGTCGAAGTGTTAGAAACCTACTTTGCCATGAGCCGTGAGCAGTCCACACAAACCATGCTTGCGGTGCATCACCAAGGGCGTGCTGTATGTGGTTTGTATACGCGTGATATTGCTGAAACCAAAGCACATCAGGTCAGTGAATATGCGCGAGAGTGCCAGCATCCTTTACTGTGTGAAATAGAGAAAGACGTATAAATAGGCACATTGTTTTAAATGAGGTGAAACCATGTTGAATTTAGAACTTGAGGTCACCCTCAATCTTGCATTTAAAGATGCACGCGTCAGTCGCCATGAGTTTATGACGGTTGAACATCTATTGTTGGCTTTGCTGGATAACCGCGAAGCGTCAAAAGTTTTGCGTGGCTGTGGTGCAAATCTCGATGCATTACGAGAAGAGTTACGTGCCTTTATTATCAACACCACCCCTCTTTTGCCAGAGCATATCCAAGACGTTGATACCCAGCCTACGCTTGGCTTTCAGCGCGTTTTACAGCGCGCAGTGTTTCATGGGCAGAGCTCGGGTAAAGAAGAGATTGGTGGTGCCAGTGTTTTGGTGGCAATCTTTAGTGAAGCCGATAGCCATGCGGTGTATTTACTCAGAAAATATCAAGTGCAACGCCTTGATGTGGTCAGCTACATTTCGCATGGTTTAGCTGCTGAGCATGACAGCTCTGCTGCAGATGATGCAGACGCTGACGCAGGCGAGCCCAGTAGAGAAGCAGCGACCAATCCTTTGTTGGCATACGCGCAAGATTTAAATGAGCAAGCACGTCAAGGCCGAATTGATCCATTGATTGGTCGAGAGCATGAGCTTGAACGTGTGGCGCAGATTTTAGTACGTCGCCGCAAAAACAATCCCTTGTTAGTCGGTGAGGCGGGTGTTGGTAAAACAGCCATTGCTGAAGGCCTAGCGCGGCGTATTGTTGATGGTCAAGTACCTGAGATTTTGCAAGAAAGCGTGGTGTATTCGCTGGACTTGGGTGCGCTGTTGGCTGGCACTAAATACCGCGGTGATTTTGAAAAACGCCTCAAAGACTTGCTTAATGAACTGCGTAAACGGCCTAGCGCAATTTTGTTTATTGATGAAATCCATATGATCATTGGTGCTGGTGCGGCGTCTGGTGGTGTCATGGATGCGTCCAATTTGCTTAAGCCATTGTTGTCGTCTGGGGAAATCCGCTGCATTGGTTCAACCACCTATCAAGAGTTTCGTGAAGTGTTTGAAAAGGATCGGGCCTTGGCGCGACGCTTCCAAAAAGTGGATATCACTGAGCCGTCAGTGGATGATACTTATCGGATTCTGCAGGGCTTAAAAGAACATTTCGAGCAGCATCATCAGATCAGTTACACCGATGCAGCGCTGCGTGCAGCTGCTGAATTAGCAGCAAAGCACATCAATGATCGCTATATGCCCGATAAAGCCATTGATGTGGTCGATGAGGCCGGTGCTTTTCAGCGTTTACAGCTTGAGGGCGAGCGTGCTGAATGCATTGATGTCACGCAAATAGAAGAGATTATTGCCAAAATTGCCCGTATTCCAACGCGGCAAGTCAGCAGTTCTGATAAAGAACAATTACGCCATCTTGAGCGTGATTTACGCTTGACTGTGTTTGGTCAAGATGCAGCGATTGATGCCTTGGCGACAGCAATTAAACTGTCCAGAGCAGGGCTTAAGTCGGCCAACAAACCGGTTGGCTCATTCTTGTTTGCAGGCCCTACTGGTGTCGGTAAAACCGAAGTGGCTAAGCAGTTGGCTAATTCGCTGGGTATTGAGTTGGTGCGCTTTGATATGTCTGAGTACATGGAGCGCCATACTGTTTCGCGTTTAATCGGTGCACCACCGGGCTATGTCGGTTTTGATCAAGGTGGTTTGCTCACCGAAGCAATTACCAAACAACCACATTGTGTGTTGTTGTTAGACGAAATCGAAAAGGCCCATCCAGATGTATTTAACCTATTGTTGCAGGTTATGGACCACGGCACGCTGACTGACAATAACGGCCGTAAAGCTGACTTTAAACATGTAATTTTGGTGATGACCACCAACGCTGGGGCAGAGTCTGCAGCGCGCGCTTCGATGGGCTTTGCCCAGCAAGATCACAGCAGTGATGCGATGGAAGTGCTGAAGAAAAGCTTCAGTCCGGAGTTTCGTAACCGCCTCGACAGCATCATTCAGTTTGGTCGCTTAAGTGCGAAAACATTAGAGTCCGTTGTCGATAAGTTCTTAACAGAGTTGCAGGCGCAACTGGAAGAGAAACGGGTACAGCTCGACGTGAGCACCGCCGCGCGCCACTGGTTAGCCGAGCATGGCTATGATCAAGATATGGGT
>ASRL01000082.1_pt1 | contig 19387 bp, 16 predicted proteins | sample 692978 | NCBI WGS metagenome assembly ASRL01 (sample SAMN02169241, study PRJNA158439) | bioreactor metagenome | isolation source: day 67 sample from continuous culture bioreactor inoculated with sediment... | place: Germany: Bremen | reverse complement strand
AGCAGCAGCGCTGGCTGCCTCAGCAGGTGCAGCGGGTGCAGGTGCTGCAGCAACCGCATCAGTATCCAAACGACCTAATAACTGCGCACTCAATACTGTGTCACCTTCATTGGCAACGATTTCAGTCAGGACACCATCGGCTTCTGCTAAAACTTCCATAACGACTTTGTCAGTTTCAATATCAACGATCAGCTCATCACGCTTAACCGCTTCACCCACTTGTTTGTGCCAGGTTGCAACGGTGCCATCAGCGACCGACTCGGGGAATGCTGGGGCTTTAATTTCAATAGCCATAATAAATATGTTCCTATAAATTCGGTTGTTACGTAAAAGCCGCACTGAATCTAATGCGGCTTTCTCGCTGATTTAGACTACAAACGCATCCTGCAGTAACTGCTCTTGCTGTTCTGCGTGCATTGATGGATACCCACAAGCAGGTGATGCTGAAGCAACACGACCTGCATACTGCAACTCCAATGCTGACTTGTAAGCAATCGCTACACGACGCATATGATGCTGACTTGGGTACCAAGCACCTTGATTCATGGGTTCTTCTTGGCACCAAACGATGCGCTCAAGGTTCTTATACTTAGCAAGCTCCTGAGATAAGTCATCCTCAGGGAAAGGATACAGCTGCTCAATACGCACAATGGCAGTGTTCTCTAGGCCTTCGTTACGACGCTTTTCGAGCAAATCATAATAGACCTTACCGCTACACATGATCATGCGATCAACTTTATCTGCATCCAACGCATCAACTTCACCAATCACATTCTGGAATGTACCTTCAGCTAAGTCTTCCAATGTGGAAACAGCCAACTTGTGGCGTAGCAAAGATTTCGGTGTTAAAGCGATCAATGGTTTGCGCAGCGAACGAATCGCTTGACGACGCAGCATGTGATAAACCTGAGCAGGCGTAGTCGGCACACAAACTTGGATATTGTGTTCAGCACACAACTGCAAGTAACGCTCTAAGCGAGCTGACGAGTGCTCTGGCCCTTGACCTTCATAACCATGCGGCAGCAACATTGTTAGACCGCACAAGCGACCCCATTTAGTCTCGCCACTGGTAATAAACTGATCAATCACCACCTGTGCACCGTTGGCGAAGTCACCAAACTGTGCTTCCCAAATTACCAGCGCGCTGGGCTTGGTGCTGGCATAACCGTACTCGAATGCAAGTACAGCTTCTTCAGACAGGAAGGAGTCATACAAATCAAAACGCGGCTGATCTTTGTACAGGTTTTTCAACGCTATGTAGGTTTCACCATCTTTTTGATTGTGCAAAGCTGCATGACGGTGCGAGAACGTACCGCGACCAACATCTTGACCGGTAAAACGGATCGGATAGCCTTCAAACAACAAGGTCGCGTATGCCACTGTTTCGGCAAAACCCCAGTTGATGGATAGAGCTCCGGCAGCCATTTTCTGACGGTCTTTAAGAATATTAGCAACCTGACGCTGAACCACAAAACCATCCGGTGTCTCTTGCATTTTTAACGCAAGTTCTTGCAAGGTCTTCAGATCAAAACGCGTATCAAAATGAGGTGTCCACTTATGACCCAAGTATGGGCGCCAATCAACAAACAACTCTTTATTGGGCTCTTTAACCAAGCTTTGCACAACGTGCAAGCCGTTATCCAGTGCAGTGCGGTAATCATCGCTTAGCGCTTGTACTTGCTCAGCAGTCTGTACACCATCTTTAATCAAAACGTCAGCATAGAGTTCACGCGTTGTGCGCTGCTTGCTAACAATTTGATACATTAATGGCTGAGTACCACTTGGCTCGTCCGCTTCGTTATGGCCACGACGACGGTAGCAAACCAAATCAATAACCACGTCACGCTTAAATTCCATCCGGTAGTCAACCGCTAGCTGAGTCACAAATAACACAGCTTCCGGATCATCACCATTGACGTGTAAAATAGGCGCTTGAATCATTTTTGCAACATCAGTTGCGTACTCAGTTGAGCGCGTATCTTCAGCTTTGCTAGTGGTAAAGCCAACCTGGTTGTTGATCACAATACGAATGGTGCCGCCGGTTTTATAACCACGGGTTTGTGACATTTGGAAGGTTTCCATTACTACGCCCTGGCCTGCAAAAGCAGAGTCACCGTGGATAGTAATCGGAATAACCTTGTCACCCTCTGGATCGTTACGTCGATCTTGGCGGGCACGTACAGAGCCTTCAATAACCGGAGATACAATTTCAAGGTGCGATGGGTTAAAACCTAACGCCAAATGAACTTCACCGCCTGGGGTCATCACATTGGATGAGAAACCTTGGTGGTATTTCACGTCACCTGAGGTCAAACCCTCAACACGCTTACCATCAAATTCATCAAATAAATCACGCGGATTTTTGCCATAGGTATTAACCAGAACGTTAAGCCGTCCACGGTGTGCCATACCAACAACAATTTCTTTGGCGCCATAGGCGCCTGAACGCTGAATAATCTCATCCATTAAAGGGATAAGGCTCTCACCGCCTTCAAGACCAAAGCGCTTGGTGCCTGGATATTTGGTACCCAAATACCTTTCTAGGCCTTCACCGGCAGTTAATCGCTCTAAAAGATGCGTGCGCACTTCAGGAGAAAAACTTGGGCGGCTACGCACGCTTTCTAGGCGCTGCTGGAACCAGCGGCGCTGCTCAGAATCAACAATATGAGTAAACTCAGCGCCAATCGTGCGGCAATAAGTGTCTTGTAGAGATTGCTGAATTTCACGTAGCGTGGCTTCTTCTTTGCCGATATTTAAATCGCCAGTGCGGAACACACTATCAAGATCAGAGTCAGTCAAGCCGTAATGATGTACGGTCAAGTCAGCCTGCATTGGGCGCACCCATAAACCGAGCGGATCAAGCTGCGACGCTTGATGGCCACGCATACGGTAGGCTTGAATTAGACGAAGCACTTCAACTTGTTTTTTCTCATGCTCAGTGCTGATGCTGCCAGCAGACACTGGCTGAGCTCGTCTTTGATTTTTTGCCAATAAGACAAATTGATCACGAACCGTAGAGTGCGAGACATCGGTACTTAAACCGCCATCAGTTGGCAGCTTTTGGAAATAAGTACGCCACTCTTCCGAGACAGAATTCGGATCGTGCAGGTAGAGTTCATATAGCTCTTCCACATAGGCAGCATTTCCACCGGATAGGTGGGCGCTGCTCCACATGCGCTGCATTACGCTTTCTTGCATGCTAGGTCACCCTTGATAAGGGGGACGCTATCGGCGTGGAAACTTAACGGCCTTAAGTCACATACAGCGACTTGAATAAAGCCACTACGATTCCCGCAAATAGTCCGGGCACCAGCCCGGATGCCCCTGCTGGTCGTCAATTGTGTTTAAAAAAAGCTTTGTAAGCAATTTTTCGTTTAAAGCCGCTCACATGAAGGTACTCATGTGAGCGGCTCAATCATTTACCGCAAGCTCTGCAGTAAATCAAGTACCGCTTTGTAGCAACATGCTGCGAATGTGGCCAATTGCCCGTGTTGGGTTTAGGCCTTTCGGGCACACGTTGACACAGTTCATAATGTTGTGGCACCGGAACACGCTGAACGGATCATCAAGACGCGATAAGCGTTCTTCGGTCTGGGTATCACGCGAGTCTGCCAAGAACCGATAGGCTTGCAGCAACGCTGCCGGCCCTAAGAACTTGTCAGGATTCCACCAAAATGATGGGCAACCGGTTGAACAACATGCACATAAAATGCACTCATACAGTCCATCCAACTTTGCACGATCTTCTGGTGACTGCAAACGCTCCATACCTGATGTTGGGGTATCGTTTTGCAAATATGGCTGCACTTTCTCGTACTGCTTATAGAAGATGCTCATATCGACCGCGAGGTCACGAATAATTGGCAAACCTGGTAATGGACGCACTACCAATCTGCCATCTTTGACCACACTTGACAGTGGCGTGATGCAAGCTAAGCCATTTTTGCCCGCGATGTTCATGCCATCTGAGCCACACACACCTTCACGGCATGAGCGACGATAAGACAGACTTTCATCCTGCTCTTTAATCAGAGCCAGCACGTCCAACACCATCATGTCTTTGCCATCAATTTCTACATTGAAGGTCTGCATAAAGGGCGCAGGATTTACATCTGGATTGTAGCGGTAAACGCTTACTTGCAATATTTTAGGCAACGTCATCGTGATAACCCTTAATATTTACGTTCTTGGGGTTTAAAGTGTTCAGCATCTTTTTCAACTGCTGAAGAAAGCGAGAAGTTAACTGCACGCTTACCAACACGTTTTTCACCTGGGAAATACATGCTGTGGCATAACCAGTTTTCGTCATCACGGCTTTCGTAGTCTTCACGCGCATGCGCACCACGGGACTCAGTACGAGCCTCAGCTGCAATCGCAGTTGCTTCAGCCACTTCAAACAAGTTTTGCAACTCAAGTGCTTCAATACGTGCGGTATTGAAAGCATTACTTTTATCAGTGATTTTCACGTTGGCAATGCGTTCACGCATTTGCTCGAGCTCTGCAATACCTTTTTTCATGTATTCACCAGTACGGAATACACCAAAGTTATTCTGCATGCAGTTCTGCAGCTCTTTACGCAGCGGTGCCACATCCTCACCCTTAGTGCGCTCATTCAATGCAGACAAGCGCGCCATAGAACTTTCGATATCGCTCTCACTTGCGTTACGTGCATCAACACCTTCACGTAAGTTTTGCTCAAGGAAAATACCCGCAGCCCGACCAAATACAACCAAGTCAAGCAGTGAGTTACCACCGAGACGATTTGCTCCATGTACAGAGACTGAGGTGACCTCACCAACTGCAAACAAACCATCAATGATGCGATCTTCGCCATTTGCATCTTGGGCAATTGCTTGACCATGAATGTTAGTGGCAATACCGCCCATCATGTAGTGACACGTTGGTACAACCGGAATTGGCGCAACAACTGGATCAACATGAGCAAAGGTAATTGACAGCTCACAAATACCAGGCAAACGGCTGTGCAACACTTCTTCACCAAGGTGATCGAGCTTGAGCAGTACGTGGTCGCCATTTGGACCACAGCCGTTACCCGCTAAAATTTCTTTAACCATAGAGCGTGCAACAACGTCACGTCCAGCAAGGTCTTTAGCGTTTGGTGCATAGCGCTCCATGAAACGTTCGCCATGCTTATTGATCAAGTAGCCACCTTCACCACGGCAGCCTTCAGTGACCAAAGTACCTGCACCAGCGATACCGGTTGGGTGGAACTGCCACATTTCCATATCTTGCATAGGCACGCCAGCACGCAGCGCCATACCGACACCGTCACCGGTGTTGATCAAAGCGTTAGTCGTCGATGCGAAAATACGGCCGGCACCACCTGTTGCTAGCACAACAGCTTTAGAGCGGATATGAACAATCTCACCGGTCTCAATGCAAATAGCTACAATACCGACAACAGCGCCATCTTGGTTCTTAACTAAGTCAACCGCATACCATTCGTTTAGAAAGGTCGTACCGTGCTTTAAGTTTGCTTGGTATAGGGTATGCAACAATGCGTGACCGGTACGGTCAGCTGCAGCACAGGTACGCGCAGCCTGACCACCTCTACCAAAGTCTTTTGATTGCCCGCCGAACGGACGCTGATAGATGCGGCCTTTTTCAGTACGCGAGAATGGTAGACCCATGTGCTCAAGCTCATAAACGGCTTCTGGGCCCACTGAACACATATATTCGATAGCATCTTGGTCGCCGATATAATCGGAACCTTTGACGGTATCGTACATATGCCAGCGCCAATCATCATTCGGATCATCTGATGCAATTGCACAGGTAATACCACCTTGTGCAGATACTGTGTGCGAGCGCGTAGGGAACACTTTAGTTACTACGGCTGTTTTATGACCACCTTGTGCTAATTGCAGTGACGCGCGCATACCTGCACCGCCACCACCAACAATAATGGCATCATAATAAATGCTACGAATATTGGCCATGAATCAAATTCCCCACAAAATCTGTACGCCCCAGACGAACAGCACGAACATCATAATGCCGCACAGCGCTTGGACTAAAAATCGTACACCTGTTGCCCACTTGCCTAAAGTCATGGGTGTCAGGTAATCAGTAGTGACTGCCCACAATCCAATCCAGGCATGCGCACTCAGGGCAACAAGACTCAGCATGCTGAAAATGCGCATCCAGTTTTGCGCAAACAGCCCTTGCCATTCAGCATGACTCATACCTGGATTAGCTAAGACATAACCCAGTAAAAACAATGAGTATGCAGCCAATACAACAGCTGATACTCGCTGAGCCATCCAGTCAAAGAGGCCTGAACGGGAGAAGTTTGTTACGTTAGTTACCATATCCAGACCCCCATGAGTAAAATCAGTACGGCTGAAACAATAAAGACTATTTTAGCACCCAGTTTGCCGCCTTCCAGCGACTCACCAATGCCCAAGTCCATGATTAAGTGGCGTATACCAGCTGCTAAGTGGTATATCAGTCCAGAGAGAAGACCCCACACAACAAGCTTGGCCAGCGGGCTGGTCAAACACTCTTTAACTTCGGCAAATCCTTGCTCTGAGGCAAGCGACTTATCAAGCCCATATAGCAGCACAGCGATACCTAAAAACAGGATGACACCTGTAATTCTGTGCAATATGGAAGAGATTGCGGTGATTGGGAGTTTTATAGTCCTAAGATCTAGGTTTACAGGTCGTTGGCTATTCACGGCGTATTCACACTTAGAGAGCCCTTAACTGCAGGGCGAGTTGTCGGGAAGGCACTTACAAGAAGCACCCGTCACCATCGGAGTGACGACCGCCAGTTTAATGGCAAAAGCCTCTGCCGGTCAGCTACCGAGTATAGTGCAAAAAAGAGCATAATGACAACGCTAATACATTCGCCTAAATGCGCATTGTCCTGCTTTGACATTTAGCGTAAATATCTGTACTTGAAACTTTTAAACGAGATAATCGCCTTCCCCATAGACTTGCACTACTACTGTAGTACAAATTGACATTGGCAGTTATCTCACTATTATATTGCGGGCCCTGCGTGAGGGGCCGTGATGATTCCAAGCATAACTAGGAGGCCACAATGGCTGACAAAAAAGCGCAGTTAATCATCGAGGGCTCAGCCCCCGTAGAGCTGCCTGTATTTAGCGGTACTATTGGACCTGATGTTGTTGACGTTCGTAATCTAATTGCTAGCGACTTATTTACTTACGACCCAGGATTCATGTCAACAGCGGCATGCGAATCTAAAATCACTTATATTGATGGTGATAAAGGTATTTTGCTACACCGCGGCTACCCAATTGAGCAACTTGCAGCCAAGTCTGACTACTTAGAGACATGTTACTTATTACTGCACGGCGAATTACCCACTGCCGAACAGAAGCAAGAATTTGTTAACACTATCAGCAAACACACCATGGTAAATGAGCAGCTGAAATCATTTTTAAATGGCTTCCGTCGTGACGCTCACCCAATGGCCATAATGTGCGGTATTGTTGGCGCTTTATCAGCTTTCTATCACGACTCATTGGACAACAACAACCCAACGCATCGTGAAATATCTGCACACCGCCTGATTGCAAAAATGCCAACTATTGCAGCCATGGCATATAAGTACTCAATCGGCCAGCCCATCATGTACCCACGCAATGATCTCTGCTACTCAGAGAACTTTTTGCACATGATGTTTAACACACCTGCAGAAACCAAACGCTTCAGCCCTGCTCTTATTAAAGCAATGGATCGTATTTTCATTCTGCACGCTGACCATGAGCAAAATGCTTCCACATCAACAGTACGCCTAGCAGGCTCTACTGGTGCCAACCCATTCGCATGTATTGCCTCAGGTATTGCTGCCCTTTGGGGCCCGGCGCACGGTGGCGCTAACGAAGCTGTTCTGACCATGCTGGATGAAATTGGCGATGCGTCAAACATTGAGAAGTTTATTGCTAAAGCTAAAGACAAAGATGACCCATTCAAACTGATGGGCTTCGGTCACCGCGTTTACAAAAACTTTGACCCACGCGCGCAAGTGATGAAGCAGACCTGCGACGAAGTACTTGCAGAACTGGGCGTTAATGATCCTAAGCTGGATCTGGCCATGAAGCTTGAAGAGTACGCCTTGAATGATCCGTACTTCAAAGAGCGTAACCTCTATCCAAACGTTGACTTCTACTCAGGCATCATCCTGAAAGCAATCGGCATCCCAACCAGTATGTTCACCGTGATTTTCGCTATGTCACGTACTGTTGGCTGGATTTCACACTGGACCGAGATGCTCGCCAGCCCTTACAAAATCAGCCGCCCACGTCAGCTGTATACCGGTTACGACAAACGCGACTACGCTCCACTAGACAAGCGTTAATACTTATCTAGTTTAGCGACAAAAAAGGCTGCCCAGAAATGTGCAGCCTTTTTTTATAACAACCAAACCTATCTATTATGCCTACGCGGTCGCCCCTTCCAGCCAGCCTATCAACTGAATAGCTTCTTCCTGGGAACTACCACAGACACTGACCTCCGCTTGAAACTCTGCACAAAATGCTGGGCGCTCTGGCAAGCCAAACAACATACATAGATTATCATTACTTAAATTTAAACAACGCTCACCTGCCTTTTTACCTTGCGGCATGTTCGGCATCGACGTATGAATAGAAGGCGCTATGCAGCAGGCGCCACAACCCATTCGGCACTCCACTAGAGCGCCTCGCATGTATTTATTAGACTATTGATACTCATGCATTTCTCATTGACTGCTTTTATTTAATCGAGCAATTAAGCTTGAGGTATCCCAGCGCTCACCACCCATTGCTTCAACCTCTGCATAAAACTGATCAACCAATGCAGTGACTGGCAATGTGGCACCATTGCGACGCGCCTCCTCAAAAACGATAGAAAAATCTTTGCGCATCCACTCTACCGCAAAACCAAAATCAAATTCGCCTGCCAGCATTGTTTGATAGCGGTTTTCTAACTGCCAAGACTGCGCCGCCCCTTTACTAATCACCTGCATCGCGGCCTCTGCATCTAAGCCGGCACTTTGCGCAAAATGCAGCGCTTCCGCCAAGCCTTGTAATAGGCCACCGACGCATATCTGATTAACCATTTTCGTCAACTGCCCACTGCCGACATCACCCATTAAACGCTGCATGCGAGCATAGCTCTGTAAAATCGGCGCAACACGCTCATACACCGATTGCTCACCACCCACCATAACGGTTAACGCAGCATTTTGCGCACCCAACTGCCCACCGGACACCGGCGCATCTAAAAACGCAAAACCACGTTGTTTTGCCTCACCAGCCAACTGTTTAGCAATCTGTGCTGATGCCGTCGTATGATCAACAAACACGCTATCAGCTGCCATCGACTCGAAGGCACCATCTCTACCTAAAGTAACTGTGTGCAAGTCATCATCATTACCCACGCAACACATTACAAACTCTGCATTTAGTACTGCCTGTGCGGGTGTTTTTGCGATACACCCTGAATATTCTTTCACCCACTGCAGAGCTGTAGCTTGCGTACGATTAAACACAGTCATCTCATGTCCCGCGCAAGCCAAATGCCCTGCCATGGGGTAGCCCATCGTTCCCAAACCAATAAACGCAATACGCGCCATACACCACCACCCGACTTTAGTTTACTAATTAGCGTCATACTGCTTGGCAAAACAGTGACGCCACCGCAACGTACCGTTATGCTATATGTCTTTAAGATCAAGAGTTATAACAATGCTTAATGTTAACGAATACTTCAACGGCGCCGTAAAATCAATCAGCTTTACCAGCGGCACATCCCCCGCAAGTGTCGGCGTGATAACCCTTGGCGAATACAATTTTGCAACGGCCAGCGCAGAAACCATGCATATCATCAGCGGCAGCGCTGAGGTAAAACTTGCCAATACAGGAGCCTGGATCGGCTTCAATGCTGGAGATCACTTTAAAGTAGCCGCTAACAGTAGTTTCTTAATTCGAGTTAAAGGTGACACCGCCTACCTTTGTGAATACTGCTAACACCTCAGTTTTAGCACTGCCTTATACTCACCGCAGTACGCGCTTAGCTTTACTTTGGAAGAGAAATGAATTTATCAAACATTGATCTTAATTTATTTATTGTCTTCGACGCCATCTATACCGAAGGCAATCTGACTCGTGCAGGACAAATCATGGGCATCACCCAACCTGCCGCTTCCAATGCATTATCACGCCTTAGAATCACCTTTAATGACCCGCTGTTTATCCGCACCGCGCACGGCATGACGCCCACACCGCTTGCGCAAAACATTATCACTCCAGTACGCAATGCTCTACAACTGCTGCGCGGGTCTGTTCAGGACAGTCGCGTATTTGACCCAAGCCAAGCCAACAAAACCTTTCGTTTAAGCATGACCGACTTAATTGAAGACATATTGCTACCCGCGACTTTTCAACGCTTAAGCACACAGGCCCCCAATATACGCATTGAAAGCTTGCTTGCACGCCGCCGTGATACAGCCAAAGAGCTGGCCGCAGGGCACTTAGACTTCGCCATTGACATACCCTTAAACAGTGACCCACAGCTGTTGCATACAAAACTGCTGGAAGACAGCTATGTTTGTGCAATGCGTCAAGGACACCCTTTAGCTGGACACAAAAGCCTCACCCTTCAGCAGTATTTAAATGCACAGCACATTCACATTTCTTCGCGCCGTAGCGGCTTAGGCCCAGTCGACTTAGCTTTGGGCAAAATGGGCTTACAACGCAATATAGTGCTGCGCTCACAACACTATTTAATGGCGCACACGGTTTTACAAAACACTGATTTAACCATTACCGCGCCAGCTCATTTTGCAGCCCGCCACGGACTGCACAGTATTGAACTACCTATAGCAGGTATACCAACAATTGAAAGCCATCTATTTTGGCACAGTAGCGCCGACCAAGATCCCGCCAACCGCTGGATGCGCGAGCAATTACTCTGTGTAGCCAAGCAACTCGCAGCGACCTGAAAAAAGCTGAAAGACACTCCAGCCACACGCTGTCAGCGGAGTTGCCGTACCACAAAATCTTTTATTCTGCATGCCGCATGCTGTAAATACTGCGCTTGGGTACAACCTGAGCGCTGTAAAGGCTTTAAATCATGATCCGCTAATGCCATCCACTCAATTTCTATAGCAGACGACAACCTATAGCCCTCTACCACCTCACGACAGCCCAAGGCATCACGCTCACCCTGCACAATTAAAGTTGGCGTACGCAAATCCAGCAAATGCTCGGTGCGTGGCTTGTCTAGTTTCTTAGCTGGATAAAATGGGTAGCCTAGACAGATCAGCGCAAGTGGTTGCAATTCATCGACCAGCATACTGGCAACACGTCCACCCATTGACTTACCCGCAATAACAATCGGCAAAGTCGATTGCGCCCGCACCTGGTTATATACTTCACGCCATGTATCCTGCAATACAGCCATTTTATTCGGCGGCCGACGTATCGCATCGAGTCGACGCAGGGCCATATAGGGAAACTCAAAGCGTACAACGCTGATGTCCAGCGCTAGCAAGTTCTGCACTATCGTTTCCATAAATTCACTATCCATCGGCGCACCCGCACCATGGGCAAGAATTAAAGTACAGCATGGATTTTCAGCATTTGCATACAAGATAGACATGATCTCTCCAAACCCAAGCCGCAAACCGTTAGAGCTGTCAACATAATACGCCAGCCACTGACCACCCAACTGACAACAGCGTCTTACTGCAGTTTAGCCGGTCTCGTTATTTATTACGTCTTGCCCCGTATTTATCAGTACTTAAATCTATTTAGGCTCACGTGTCGCACAACAGCAACTCATAAACTCAGCACGATCACAACAGGATAGCAGCAGCACAATAGAAGCACTGCAGACAGATAAGAGACACGCTACGCCATCTGTGTGCAGCGCCCTGCCAATACGAGCGGGTGTCAAATAGAGCCAAGCTGACAGCACAGAGCTGCTAAATACTAACTATATTTTCCCAGAATTGACCACCATCAACTCACCAGCACAATCAAGCATAGACAATATAAAGTCGAATTGCTGGTCATTAATGTTATTTTCGAGGAAAAATACGCTAAGATAGGAATCAACATTTGCAAGTTGGTCGCACGCTGCTGTCTTTCACATACGTTTTATGTGTTTTATTTTGGACTTATCAAGATAAAAAATTGACTTGCAGCACTTTTTGCTTGATTGCTCAGTTGTGACAAACACGTACTGATTGCAATGGCAATATGCTTTACCCATACTTGCGGTGCATTAATTCCGAACAATCCATTACCCGTGGAAGTCTTAGCATGAGCACAGCAATCCAAGAGAATGCTTATAACTACAAGGTTGTACGCCAGTTCGCCATTATGACGGTGGTCTGGGGTATCGTAGGTATGAGTATTGGTGTACTAATTGCCGCCCAATTAGTATGGCCAGAACTGAACTTCAACCTTCCCTGGACCAGCTTCGGCCGGCTCCGCCCTCTGCACACTAACGCAGTAATTTTTGCCTTCGGTGGCAGTGCCTTATTTGCTACATCGTACTATGTAGTTCAGCGTACATCGCAAACGCGTCTGTTCTCAGACAGCTTAGCTGCATTTACCTTCTGGGGCTGGCAAGTTGTCATCCTGCTCGCAGCAATCACTTTGCCGCTAGGCTATACCACCACTAAAGAATACGCAGAACTAGAATGGCCAATTGCTATTCTCTTAGCTGTCGTCTGGGTGGCGTATGCAATTGTTTTCTTTGGCACTATTGCTAAGCGTAAAACATCGCATATTTATGTGGGTAACTGGTTCTACGGCGCATTCATTCTAGTCACCGCGATGCTGCACATCGTCAACCACATGTCGATTCCAGTCACTTGGTTTAAGTCCTACTCGCTGTATTCAGGCGCAACAGACGCCATGGTGCAATGGTGGTATGGCCACAACGCCGTTGGTTTCTTCTTAACCACTGGTTTCTTGGGCATGATGTACTACTTCGTACCTAAGCAAGCAAATCGCCCTATCTACTCGTACCGCTTATCGATTGTGCACTTCTGGGCACTGATCACTGTGTACATCTGGGCTGGCCCACACCACTTGCACTACACAGCGCTGCCTGACTGGGCACAGTCACTGGGTATGGCAATGTCTCTGATTCTACTGGCTCCATCATGGGGCGGGATGATCAACGGGATGATGACCCTGTCCGGTGCATGGCATAAGTTACGCACCGACCCAATCTTGCGCTTCTTGGTCGTATCACTTGCCTTCTACGGTATGTCGACCTTTGAAGGCCCGATGATGGCGATTAAAACCGTTAACGCCTTATCACACTACACTGACTGGACTGTCGGCCACGTCCACGCTGGTGCACTGGGTTGGGTTGCAATGGTCTCAATCGGTTCGCTCTATCACTTGATCCCACGCTTATTTGGCCGTGAGCAGATGCACAGTGTTGCTCTGATTAACACACACTTCTGGTTGGCAACAGTTGGTACTGTATTGTATATCGCCTCAATGTGGGTCAACGGCATTATGCAAGGCCTGATGTGGCGTGCAATTAACCAAGACGGCACTCTGACGTACTCCTTTGTAGAGGCGTTAGAAGCAGGTCACTATGGTTTCTTAGTACGCATGATCGGCGGCATATTCTTCTTAATCGGTATGTTCTTCATGGCATACAACGTATGGCGCACAGTACGCGCGTCTGATACTGAAAAAGCGAATGCACATGCACGCTTTACTGCTGGAGAGGCTCACTAATGAAACAGCATGAACGCGTTGAAAAAAACGTTGGTTTACTCGCGCTCTTTATGGTGATTGCGGTCAGTATTGGTGGCTTGGTGCAAATCGTTCCCTTGTTCTTCCAAGACATGGTAAACGAGCCAGTTGATGGCCTAAAGCCGTACACCGCACTGCAACTGGAAGGCCGTGACATCTACATTCGTGAAGGCTGCGTACAATGCCACTCACAGATGATTCGCCCCTTCCGTGCAGAAACAGAGCGTTATGGTCACTACTCTGTTGCTGGTGAAAGCGTTTATGAGCATCCATTTTTATGGGGCTCTAAGCGCACCGGTCCAGACTTGGCCCGTGTCGGTGGTCGTTATTCTGATGATTGGCACCGTGCACACTTGTACAACCCACGCAACGTTGTACCAGAATCCAAGATGCCTGCTTACCCATGGCTCGTAGAGAACACGCTAGACGGTAAAGATACTGTCGCTAAAATCAAAGCCATGCGTTGGCTAGGCGTGCCCTACACCGATGAAGACATCGAAGGTGCAGTAGCAGCAGTTGAGGGCAAGACTGAAATGGAGGCTGTAGTGGCCTACCTGCAGGTTCTTGGTACATATATTAAGAATAAACGGTAACGCTCATGGATATCGGAACTCTTCGCGGCTTAGGCACAATACTCATCTTTGTCGCCTTTACTGGGCTTGTATTTTGGGCCTATAACAGCAAGCGCAAATCTAGCTTTGATGAAGCTGCAAACTTACCCTTCGCTGACGAAGAGCCGCAATCTAGCGAGCTGAACAAAGACACATCCAGGAGCAATAACCAATGACTTCTTTCTGGAGTTGGTACATCGTAATCCTTACGACAGGTACTTTACTGGCACTGGCGTGGCTGATTTTTGCTACACGCAAAGGTCAGCGCAGTGACACAACTGATCAAACCGTAGGCCATGTCTATGACGGTATTGAAGAATATGACAATCCGCTACCACGCTGGTGGTTTATGCTGTTTGTCGGCACCATCATCTTCGCTGTAGGCTACCTCGTTCTTTACCCTGGCATGGGTAACTGGAAAGGTATTTTGCCTGGCTATGACGGCGGCTGGACCTCTACTAAGCAGTGGGAACGCGAAATGGACAGAGCCGACGCAAAATACGGCCCTATCTTTGCTAAATATGCTGCCATGCCGATTGAAGATGTCGCTAAAGATGACCTCGCGCTAAAAATGGGCGGTCGTTTATTTGCTTCGAACTGCTCAGTTTGCCACGGTTCTGATGCCAAAGGTGCGCACGGCTTCCCCAACCTAACCGATAATGATTGGCTCTGGGGTGGCGATGCAGAAACGATTAAAACCTCAATCATGAAAGGACGTATTGCAGCAATGCCAGGCTGGGAAGCAGCTTTAGGTAACGAAGGCGTCAAAAACGTATCGGGTTATGTACGCTCCTTATCGGGCCTAAAAAACCCAGAAGGTCTTGATCTTGAGGCAGGTCAACAATCCTATAACACCATGTGTGTAGCCTGCCATGGCCCAGAAGGCAAAGGCAATCAGATGCTTGGTTCGCCTAACTTGACAGATAGAATCTGGTTGTATGGATCAAGCTTTGCTCAAGTCCAGCAAACCGTTCGTCATGGCCGTAACGGACAGATGCCTGCGCAAGAAGACTTCTTAGGCAATGATAAAGTTCATATTTTAGCTGCTTATGTGTACAGCCTTTCACACGGCGAAAAAGATCAATAAATGACACGTGCGACATGCTGTCACTCTCTGCTGGAACGTCAGCAGGCGTACCATACAAAGCAGTTATAAGCTTATTCCGGCCAGCAATATATTGCTGGCCGGATATTTTAAAAACCGCAGCGGTACAACCTGATGACTGACCAAATACCTGTAAAAAATATCACTCCAAAAAAAGATAGCGTTGACCTGTACGCTAAGCGCGAAAAAATATACACGCGTGCATTTACCGGTATCTTCCGCAACATTCGAATTATTGCTGGACTCTTTCTCTTCGCAGCATTTTTAGGCACTGCTTGGCTGCAATGGGGCGACCGCCAAGCCGTCTGGTGGAATCTACCTGAGCGAAAATTCTATATTTTTGGTGCGACCTTCTGGCCACAAGACTTTATGTTACTGTCTTGGCTACTGATTATTTGCGCATTCGGTTTGTTTTTTATTACCGTTTATGCAGGTCGCGTTTGGTGCGGCTACGCCTGTCCGCAAAGTGTTTGGACATGGATCTTTATGTGGTGTGAAAAAGTCACTGAAGGTGACCGTAATGCCCGCATGAAACTTGATAAAGCGCCAATGTCAGCGAACAAATTCTTGCGCAAAACGGCCAAGCACGCACTCTGGGTTAGCATTGGCTTTATCACTGGTTTTACTTTCGTTGGTTACTTCACCCCGATTCGTGAATTACCCATGGAGCTTATCACCGGTGCAGCAGACGGCTGGGCGTATTTCTGGTTGGGCTTTTTCACACTGCTTACATACTTAAACGCCGGTTGGTTACGCGAGCAGGTGTGTATCCACATGTGCCCATACTCACGCTTTCAGAGTGTGATGTTTGACAAAGACACCCTAATCGTTTCTTACGACCCTGAGCGCGGTGAAAAGCGTGGTGCCCGTAAAAAAGGCAGTGACTATAAAGCCCAAGGCTTAGGTGACTGTATTGACTGCAAGCTTTGTGTGCATGTGTGCCCCACTGGTATTGATATTCGTGATGGTTTGCAAATCGCCTGTATCGGCTGCGCAGCCTGCATTGACGCATGCGATGACGTCATGCTTAAAGTGGGTTACCCAAAAGGATTGATCAGCTACACAACTGAGCACAACTTGTCTGGCCAGAAAACAAAGCTGATTCGCCCACGCTTGGTTGGTTACGCTGCCGCACTATTAATTATGAGCACTCTGTTTGCTTATACCGTATTTAACCGCACCTTAGTTGAGCTCAATGTGCAAAAAGACCGCACACCCTATCGTGAGAACCAAGAGGGTCGTATTGAAAACGTGTACACACTGAAAATCATGAACAAAGATCAGAAAGATCACGTATTTGTCATTGAAGCAACGGGCCTTAATGGCTTAACCCTTGAAGGTAAAAACCATGTTCCTGCAGCCGCAGGAGAGATTCTATCCATCCCAGTATCAATTTCAGTTGATCCCGAAGACATCCCTTCAAGCACCAACTCAATTGAGTTTACAATTTTGTCTGAGGATGACAACAGCATCTACAGATCAGCAGAAAGCCGCTTTCTCGGCCCCACCATTCGTTAATTAAAGGATCTTGTATGCAACCCGAAGACAATGTTTTACCCTGGTATAAAGAGTTTTGGCCTTGGTTTATCATTGGCATGCTCAGTTTCTCTGTCGTGCTCGGGTTGTCTTTACTGACTATATCCATCCGTAATGCCGACAGCCTTGTGGTCGATAACTATTACGATGCTGGCAAAGGCATTAACACCTCACTTGAACGCGAGAGACTTGCTGAGCGCTTAGCAATAGGCGGCACTTTACGTTTGGACACTGACCTTGGTCAGGCTGAGTTTGTTTTAACAGGCGCAAGCAGGCCACAACATTTAGTTTTGAACTTGATTTCTCCCACACAGCCCGAGCGTGATAGACGCATCGTGCTGCAGCCTATCAGTAACGATATGTATCGCGGCTTGTTGCCAGACGATACGCAAGGCCGACGTTTTGTCGAAATACTCGGTTTAGAGGACAGTGCCGAATGGCGTTTATTCGAAGAACATACCTTAACAAGCGGTCAAGCCATCACACTAGGGAACTGAGCTTAAACCCCTCGTTAATGTCACAAATCACTGTTAAATTTGTTTCACTTCTAGATAACTAACCATTATGGCTGCGCCCTTACCCTGCTTTCACTGCGGCTTGCCTGTTCATACAGGCAGCGCCTTTACTGCTGTCGTTCTCGATGAAAGCCGTGTTTTTTGCTGCCCCGGTTGTCAAGCTGTAGCACAAACTATTGTTGCCGGCGGCTTAGAAAGCTACTACCTGCACCGCAGTGAGTCTTCGGCTAACCCCGAAGCCTTGCCTGGTGTTCTGCCTGATGAACTGCTTTTGCTCGACCGCGAGGACATTCAGAAGCCTTTCGTGAGTACATCCGGCACTATCAGCGAAACCCGATTGCTGATTGAGGGCATCACCTGCGCAGCATGTGGTTGGCTGATTGAAAAACATCTCAAGCAACTGCCGGGTGTATTGGAGACATCACTCAATCTCAGTAATCATCGCCTCCTTATCCGCTGGGATGCTGAGCAGCTTATGCTTTCTGATCTGCTTAAAACCATCCGCCATATTGGTTATGCCGCGCATCCTTGGCAAGCCGATAAAATCAGCGAGCAAATGCAAGCAGACAACCGCCGCGCTTTACGTAAGCTGGGCGTTGCCGGACTGTTATGGATGCAAGTGATGATGGCCTCGATGGCAACCTGGCCAGAATTTAATATTGATCTGTCTGCAGGGATGGATGGCCTGCTGCGTTGGGTCAGCTTAATTCTAACTACACCCATCGTATTTTATTGCAGCAGTGAGTTTTTCACCGGAGCACTGCGTGATTTACGCACTCGCCACTTAACCATGGACGTATCGGTCTCTTTAGCAATTGCGGGAGCCTATGCAGCAGGCATTTGGTCAACTGTGACCGGTCAAGGTGATCTGTATTTTGATGCAGCCGGCATGTTTGCCTTGTTTTTATTGTCTGGCCGCTACCTCGAGCGTCGCGCACGTGAGCGCACCTCGGCCGCGACAACACAATTAGTCAACTTATTGCCCGCATCCTGCTTGCGCCTAAACGAGGATGGCAGCAGCGAACGTATTTTACTCAGCGAATTACGCCAAGGTGACCAATTATTAGTACCGCCCGGACACTTAATCCCTGCTGATGGGCGCATTATCACAGGGTCTTCAAGCATTGATGAGTCACTGCTAACCGGAGAATATTTACCCTTAGCCAAGCAACCGGGCGATAGCGTTGTGGCTGGCACACTAAATATTGAAGGACCGCTGAGCATCGATGTCTTAGCGCTTGGTGAAGAAACGCAATTATCAGCCATTGTGCGCTTATTAGAGCGCGCGCAATCACTTAAACCACGTTTGGCTGAACTGGCTGATACTGTGGCGCAATGGTTCTTAATTAGCGTGCTATTGATTGCTGCGGTGGTCGGTGCCATCTGGTGGCAGATTGATTCCTCGCGCGCATTTTGGATTGTTTTATCTTTACTGGTTGCCACCTGCCCTTGTGCACTGTCACTGGCTACACCCACTGCACTCACAGCGGCAACCGGATCACTGCACAAGCTCGGCCTGCTGATCACCAAAGGGCATGTCTTAGAAAGCTTTCAAAAAGTCGATACGGTTATTTTTGATAAAACCGGCACTTTAACTGAAGGCAAATTAACTCTAAAAAGCATATCCCCACTCGGCTCGCTCAATGAGCACGACTGCCTTGAGTTGGCTGCAGCCTTAGAAAGTCACTCAGAGCACCCAATTGCGCGTGCTTTTGGGCGCACTGCCACAGCGGCAAAGGGTGTCAGCAGCGCGCCCGGCTTGGGTTTAGAAGGCACAGTCAACGGCAGGCAATTACGTATTGGTCGCCCTGACTATGTTAGCGCTCTAGGCAACTACCCAGCACCGCAGATGCCCAGC
>ASRL01000080.1_pt1 | contig 19510 bp, 18 predicted proteins | sample 692978 | NCBI WGS metagenome assembly ASRL01 (sample SAMN02169241, study PRJNA158439) | bioreactor metagenome | isolation source: day 67 sample from continuous culture bioreactor inoculated with sediment... | place: Germany: Bremen | reverse complement strand
CGATGGCGCACAATTTTATACACGTCTGGGCCAGCGGATTATTTCCATGCTGACCACGCGCACAACCTCAGGCGGCCTATATGATGTTGATATGCGTTTAAGACCCAGCGGTGACTCAGGTCTGTTGGCCAGCTCACTCAGTGCTTTTAAACGCTACCAAGAAGAGCAGGCCTGGACTTGGGAGCACCAAGCACTGGTACGCGCGCGGGTTTTGGTCGGCAGCCCATCACTGCGCAAACAATTTAACCAAGTGCGATTGAATGTTTTAGGGCGCCAGCGCAGCTTGCCGATACTGCAAGATGAAGTCAGCGAAATGCGCGCCAAAATGCGGCATAATCATGGCACTCAGATCACCCAAGGCGGTTTAGGTCCAAATGCATTCAATAGTGATGTGCAATTTGATCTAAAGCAGGATGCTGGTGGTATCGTTGACATCGAATTTATGGTGCAATATGCCGTCCTAGCTTGGTCATGGCAATACCCGCAATTAGCAACCTATACCGACAATATCCGTATTCTTGACGGTCTCGGCGCAGAAAACCTGCTTGATGTGGATCTCGTTCACATTTTGCAGGAGGCTTACAAGGCCTATCGTGCTGCGGCTCACCGTCTGGCCCTGCAAAAGCAGCAAGGCGTGGTTGAAGGCAATTTATTTATTAACGAACGTCACGCAGTGATGGACGTTTGGCAAGCACTGGGCTTGAGTTATCTATAACTATTTATTAAGTATTATTTTCAGGAGCACGTAAAAATGTCGATGGCTGATCGTGATGGTGTTATTTGGTATGACGGTGAAATGGTTGAATGGCGTAACGCAACCACCCACGTTCTAACCCACTCATTACACTACGGCATGGGGGTCTTTGAAGGTGTTCGCGCTTACAAAACCCCAAAAGGTACGGCAATTTTCCGCTTAGAAGCACACACTGACCGTTTGTTTGAGTCGGCGCACATCATGGGCATGAAGATTCCTTTCACTAAAGAAGAAATCAATCAAGCTGTGGTTGCTTCAGTGCGTGATAACAATCTGGATAGCGCCTATATCCGCCCTTTAGCCTTTTACGGTTCAGAAGGCATGGGTATCCGTGCTGACAACCTTAAAGTGCATGTAATTATCGCAGCATGGCACTGGGGTGCGTATATGGGTGAAGAAGCCTTGAAAACAGGCATTAAAGTCCGTACCAGCTCATTTACCCGCCACCATGTCAACATCACCATGACTCGGGCAAAATCTAGCGGTGCCTATGTCAACTCGATGCTAGCACTGCAAGAAGCAGTATCCGGTGGCGCTGATGAAGCGTTGCTGCTCGATCCAGAAGGCTATGTGGCTGAAGGCTCAGGCGAGAATATTTTCATCATTAAAGATGGTGTGATCTACACGCCCGAAGTTACCGCCTGCTTAAACGGCATTACCCGCAATACAATTTTAACCCTTGCGCGCGAGCGTGGTATCGAAATTGTTGAAAAACGCATTACCCGTGATGAAGTCTATATCGCTGATGAAGCCTTCTTTACTGGTACCGCTGCAGAAGTGACGCCCATTCGCGAAGTCGATACCCGTCAAATCGGTATTGGTCGCCGTGGCCCCATCACTGAGATCCTGCAAAAAGCCTACTTTGACTTAGTCAGCGGTGAGACCGATGCCCACCCCGAGTGGCGCACCATTGTCAGCTAAGCATTTACCAACTAAGCATTAACTGCTGATTAAAAAGCCCGCTAGAGTTCACACTCACTATGCGGGCTTTTTTGTGCCTGATATTTAAGCCAATTAAGGTTTTAAGCTTTTCTTAGCATAAATATCATAGCGACTGGATTTGCCTTGCAAACTATAGGTCGGCGGCGTACCCGCGATGGCCGGTGCTTTACGCGGACGTTTCACCACCACGCGATGCGAGGCTAATGCTAAAGCAGCAGCCAGCAATTCCACTGCATCATCATCCGCGCCGACCAGCGGCTTAAATAGGCGCATTTCTTTTTTGACTAACGCGCTTTTATCGCGACTGGGAAACATGGGATCAAGGTGAATCACTTGCGGTGCCTCTGCCGTCCACGCCGACATCAGTTCAATAGCATTACCCATCAACAAAGGCATACGTTGCACAATGTCTGCTACTTCAGAGTCAAGACGCGCACGGCGCAAGCCATCCGCTAACAATGCAGCAACTATGGGGTTGCGCTCAATCATCTGCACCTGACAGCCCAAGCAAGCCAAAACAAAGGCATCACGGCCTAGCCCTGCTGTTGCATCTAAAACAGTCGGTCGTACACCCGCTTGAATGCCAATCGCTTTGGCGATCATCTGACCACTGCCACCACCAAACTGACGACGATGGGCCAACGCGCCTTCAATAAAATCAACACGAATCGGTCCCGGTGCTGAATGGCCTAGCTCCTGCAGTTGCAAACCATCCACGCTGACCTGCAAAGCAAATTCAGCCTCGCCATCAAGGGGCAAGTTTAAAATCTGCGCCCACTGCAAAGCTGCAGCTTGATCAGCAGCTGTTATGGCATCTACACGAATAAGAGGTGTTTTTACTGCACTGGAGCCCGTCATTAAACGTACAAATCAAGACCTAGTACAGTGCTCGCTTCTTCAGCCTGATTGCTGAATGCTGCGGTATTACTGTAACTGGCTAAGGCTTTACTGGCTTGATACTGCTGTGCAGGATTATTTAAGGCTTGGCGTGCCTCGTATTGCTGAACCTGCATCTGTGCAGAGGGGCGCTGCACCGCTTGATAGGTGTCTAAACGTGTATCCGAAGCATTGCTCGGTTGTTGTTGACGGTTTTTACTTTCTACTTGGCGTACAACATCATCCATCTGCGCGCTGGCGTCCGGACGTGTTGCCCTATTGGGCGTATAAGCAGGCGATAAACCGTCAATGCGCATTATTCGAAGATCCTATAAACACTAGCGTACTTTAACCAGACTCGACACAGAGTTCAATCCAGTTAAGGCTGTTTCGGTGTCGCCACTTGATCACGCAAGTAAATCGGCTGGGCATCATGCGCACTAATCGCCTCGCCACGCAACCACATAGCCTGCGCGAGGGTTAAAATATCTTCTGCATGGGGCAACAATTGCTCATCACAGGCATACACAGGTACAGCAATTCGCTCAGCATAAGCTAACCAACCCGTACCTGCGGCAAACCAGTCACCTTGCGCTGCACGAGGCAACATTGCACGCTCTGGGGCCAACACAGCCTCCACACCTTGCAAGCACATCTCTGCGTTTACTAGGCTATAACAGCCCCAATACACCTCATCCATACGCGCATCAATCGCCACAGCAACCTGTTTGGCAGCATGTTCACGGTGCGCACGCTGGGCAATCGCTGCTAAATTAGACACCGGCAAGACTGGGCGCTCTAAAGCAAAGGCCAATCCTTGCACAACACCCACAGCAATACGCAAGCCGGTAAAAGCGCCAGGGCCACGGCCAAAGGCAATCGCATCAATTGCCGTTTTAGCGATGCCAGCCTCAGCCAGAACTTCGCTAATCATGGGTAAAATACGTTGTGCATGTAAACGAGGGATCACTGCGTAACGGCTGAACACCTGGCCATTGTGTAATAACGCAACAGAACAGGCTTCAGTGGCCGTATCCAGCGCCAGCAAAGTAGTCATGGTTTTTCGTCGAATGATTAAAAATAAAGTGTAGCAGGCAGACCGCTACGAGGCGAATGCTACATATCCATCAATAAAGAATGCATTCACGCTTACACCAAGCATGCTCACTGCAAACGCGAATACATTCCTTAGCGGCTGCTTAACTGAGCGCGGCAAGTACCTTAGCGGTAATCTGCTCAACTGTACCAACACCTTCAATAGCGCTGTATTTAGGTGTGCCATGCTTTGCAGCCATGTCCTGATAGAAAGCGACCAATGGCTTGGTTTGCGAATGATAAACAGACAAGCGATGACGTACCGTTTCTTCTTTATCATCGTCACGTTGAATCAAATCTTCGCCCGTCTCGTCATCTTTACCAGCTACTTTAGGCGGGTTGTGCTCAATATGGTAGGTACGGCTTGATGCGGGATGCATGCGACGACCAGCAATACGGCTAACGATTTCTTCATCGTCAACAGCAATTTCGATGACGTGGTCGATTTCAACGCCAGCATCACGCAACGCTTCAGCCTGTGGAATCGTGCGTGGAAAGCCATCGAACAAGAAGCCTTTGGCACAGTCATCAGCCAAAATACGCTCTTTAATCAGGTCAATGATAATATCATCGGACACCAAACCACCGGTCTCCATCACATTTTTAACTTTCAAACCCAGCGGGCTTTCTGCTTTAACTGCAGCACGCAGCATGTCACCGGTAGAGATTTGTGGAATAGCAAATTTTTTACAGATAAATCCGGCTTGCGTGCCTTTTCCAGCGCCTGGCGCTCCCAACAAAATTACGCGCATTATCATGCTCCTATATCATCATTATTATCATAAAGAATATCTGCACCGCCTCAATTCAGCGCGCTGCGCGATTAAATTCTGCGGCTCTGGTTAGCCCAAAAAGTGTCCAAGATACACATCAGTCTTTAGTCGCACAAGAAAAATATCAACGTATCCAGCCGTAGTTCACTCTACACTGGCATGCCTTAGATGTAATTGACGTATCTTAGCCTGCCTGCACCGTGCGCTCAGCCGCCCAATGTCGTAGCCCAGCCAACTCCTCTGACATTACAACCGACAAGGGTACAGTGCGCTGTAACGCCTCAATAATTAATTGTTGCGTCACCATTATCTGACGTGCTTGCGCCGCATACAAAGCCGACACCACTGCTTGTTCAATTTCCGCACCCGAGAAACCATCACTAGCTGCTGCTAGAGCCGTCAAATTAAACTCAGCCGCAATTAATTCACGCTTCTCCAAATGAATTCTGAAGATGTCCTCACGCACTACAGCTGCAGGCAAATCAACAAAGAAAATCTCATCAAAACGCCCTTTACGCATCAATTCCGGCGGTAAACGCTCAATAATATTAGCGGTCGCCACCACAAACACCGGTGTTTTACGCTCTGCCATCCATGTCAGTAACGTACCCAGCACGCGTTGACTGACACCATTATCTAAATCACCGGTAGCCAAACCTTTTTCAATTTCATCCATCCATAACACGCAAGGCGACATACGCTCGGCCATCAGCAATGCTTCGCGCAAATTACGCTCAGTCTCACCAAAGTACTTATTGTATAAGCTGGCAAAATCCAAACGCAGCAAAGGCAGTCCCCACAGCCCAGCAACGGCTTTCGCTGCCAAACTTTTACCGCTGCCTTGCACGCCTAATAACAGCATACCTTTAGGCAAGTCACTGGCTGTACCAGCAAGAAACACCGCTTGGCGCTCCGATAACCACTGTTTTAAATGATGCAAACCGCCCACATCGGCAAAGTGCGCGGTATCGCCCTCGTAGCCAAGCACGCCATCCAGATCAAGCAGTTGAAACTTGGCTTTATTAAGCTCCGGTAAATCTTCTTGGGTAATAGCGCCATCATCACAAATTAAATTGCGCGCCAAAACTCGCGCATCAGCATGACTTAAGCCGCGTAAGTTTTTCACCACTTGCTGCAAGGTTCGATTGTCAGTGCGCACACGTAAACCTCGATTGACCTCGCTCCAACGCAGCGCCTCTTCACGCACGATAGCCAACAACTCATCTTCACTGGGTAACGACACACTAAAGCGCGCCGCATAGCGCTGCACTTCAGGCGGCAGCTTTAGCGCATGTGAGACTAAAATAAGGGTGGGTTTGCCTGGTCCTGTAGCCATGCCGATGTCTTTGATTAAGCGCACCAAGAGCGCATCATTTTCCAAAAAAGCATGCAGATCAAAAAACACATACAGTCCAGCTTGCGGATCAGCCTTAACTAAACGCAATGCTTTTTCAGGGATATGACTGTCATCCTGTTTTTCAGCGCCAAACGCCATACCTTGCAAACCTTCACTGACCGACCACACACGTAGATTCATACCGCGCTGCACAGCTAATGAGGTTAAGGTTTCCAACACACGCAGCTCATCCCACGACTCAATCACAATCAGGCGCACACGCGAATCTAAAACCAGCTGTAAATCTTTCAAATCATTTTTCAAAGCATGCCAACCTATCAAAATATGACGAACGCTGGCGATTGCACCAGCAGCCAGCTAAACTCCAAGAATATTACAACAAGCCGAGGCCTGTGTTATGGATTGTTTGTTTTGCAAAATTGTTGCAGGTGAAATTCCCGCACAAAAATTATACGAAGATGAGCATGTCGTGGCATTTCACGATATTGCTCCGCATGCACCTGTGCATTTTCTAGTCATTCCCAAAAAACATATCAGCACGCTGGCGGACTTGAGCGTTGATGATACTTTTTTAGCCGGTCACATTCTTTACACCGCACAGCGTTTAGCCCAAGAGCAGGGCTGTGAAGAAGGCTTTCGCGTGGTAATGAACACCAATGAATTGGGTGGTCAGACTGTGTATCACATCCACCTACATGTACTGGGGCAACGACAAATGAGCTGGCCGCCGGGCTAGACAGCAGAGCAATGCAACACAGTATCTATCTTTGCTGCACTACAGCTATTTAATAGGAGCCTCTTATGTCAACTCAACGCCATTACTCGCCAATCGATCGACTGTTGCTGCAAGCCGATACGGCACTGCGCACATTAATCCCCAATAGCAGTCATGCCAGCCGCCCATCACCAGCAGTGCTTGAGCCGCAAAGCAATCTAGATGCACAGCAAACAGGTCATATTGCCGGTCTAATGCGCATCAACCATACTGGTGAAGTCTGCGCTCAAGCGCTATATCAAGGTCAAGCGCTGACTGCGAGTTTGCCAGACGTGCGCACGAAAATGGAGCAGGCCGCTGAAGAAGAAGTTGACCATTTAGTTTGGTGTGAACAACGTATTCGTGAGCTTGGCAGTCAACCTAGCCTGCTTAATCCGCTATTTTATGGCTTATCTTTTGCGATTGGCGCCAGCGCTGGTGCGGTCAGTGACAAAGTTAGCCTAGGTTTTTTGGCAGCAACTGAAGACCAAGTATGCAAACACCTGGATGATCACCTGCAGCAAATACCAGAAGCGGACCGTAAATCACGTGCTATTTTAGAGCAAATGCGTATCGATGAAAAAGCGCATGCAGACAGCGCATTAGAGGCTGGCGGCTATCGCTTCCCCGCGCCAATTAAATTTGGCATGAGCCTCATGGCCAAGGTCATGACCAGCGCCACCTACCGCATTTAGTTGCGCGATAGCCGGCTAACTAAAATTAAAAAGGCGCTGATAATCAGCGCCTTTTTAATGTGCCCGACGTCGTGGCTAGCGCATATTTTGCGGCATATTGCGGCCGTAAAAAATCTCCAGCATTTCATGACGCAAACGTTCTTCCACATCACGACGCTGCTCGTAAGATAACGTTCGCGTGGCATCACCAAACAAGTAATCATCAAGCTCAAAGTTTTTCAGCAGCATCTTGGTATGAAACAAATGCTCTTGATACACGTTGACATCAGTCATTTGATAGGCAGCACGCGTATCTTCAGACAAGTAGTTCTGAATTGAATTAATTTCGTGATCGATAAAATGCTTACGCCCTTCAACGTCACGGGTAAAACCGCGCACACGATAATCAATGGTAACAATGTCAGAATCAAACTGATGAATGAGGTAGTTTAGTGCTTTCAACGGTGAAATCACACCGCAGGTTGAGACATCAATATCCACACGGAATGTTGACAGTCCATCCACTGGATGAATTTCCGGATAGGTATGCACAGTAATATGACTTTTATCTAAATGCGCCAAAATCAATTCAGGCAACGGCCCCGGCGACTCCTCAATCTGACTGGCGGTCGGCTCAACAGGTTCTTCTGAAATCAGAATCGTCACGCTTGCACCTTGCGGCTCGTAGTCTTGACGCGCAATGTTCAAAATATTAGCGCCGATGATATCGACAACATCTGTCAGTATTTGCGTGAGGCGCTCAGCATCATATTGTTCGTTAATATAGCCCACATAGGCTTGCTGATCATCCGTGGTTCGCGCATAACTGATGTCATAGATGTTGAAGCTCAAGGTCTTGGTAAGATTATTGAACCCATGGAGCTTGAGTTTACTGGTCATCGTAAGGGTCTCTTGATTGGTGCGGCGCAGCCGCGTTATCTTGCACGCCGGTCAACTGTATCCACTCTCTATAACAATACAGTTGCGTAGGGCAGTTTTCACCTCTTCGCAATGCGATTCTGGTTTCCTTACACAGCCACTTGCCGTGTAAAAAAGGAGCGCGCTATTATGCAGAGCAAGCCCTTGAGTTGCCAGCATTAACAGCAACAAATCAGCGTATTTTGATCAGCGGTCTATGCAGTTTCAACGATTTCAAAACTATGGCTGATTACAACGCCTGCGCGCCCAAGCATAATCGATGCAGAGCAATATTTTTCCGCTGACAAATCTACCGCGCGCTTGACCACAGTTTCTTTCAATCCTTTGCCTGTAACAACAAAGTGCAAAGCAATGCGAGTGAATACCTTAGGCTCAACCTCGGCGCGTTCAGCATCAATGCGCACTTCACAGTCGAGCACCTCTTGACGGGATTTTTTCAAGATACTAACCACATCAAAGGTGCTGCAGCCGCCTAAGCCCATCAGCAGCATTTCCATTGGACGCACACCAACATTACGACCACCGCTCTGCTCAGGCCCGTCCATCACTACAGCATGACCACTACCTGACTCAGCTAAAAACATAGCTTGCTCTACCCACTTAACCCGCGCCTGCATCATGCTGTCCTCTTTAATATGGAAAAGCGCGAGTTTAACACAGAGTGTGCAGCCACTTGCGCCACGATGGAAGGCGCTGTGCAGCATCTAAAACTGTGTCACACATCACATTTTGAGAATAACCTTGCGCAAAGCAAGCTTTTCTTTATGATAAGTGCGGCACACTTAAAGAATTATAAGAATATTATTTGCCTCGATCTTTAAAGGCCCGTTCCACTCTTGGGGTTATTGCATGGTTGCTATTACACTCACACCAAAAATTAGAAACATCGACAAAATTCTCGAACACTGCCACAAACGCCAATTTGCCAGCAAAAGCACAATTATTTTTGCTGGTGACCGCTGTGATTCATTATTTTTTATTCTACAGGGCTCTGTCACCATTCTAATTGAAGATGATGATGGCAAAGAGATGATTATCGCTTACTTAAATCAGGGTGATTTCTTTGGCGAAATGGGCTTGTTTAGTTGCAGCAGCGATGAACAAGAGCGCAGCGCATGGGTACGCGCAAAAACTGTATGCGAAGTCGCTGAAATCAGCTATACGAAATTTCGTGAACTGACCGATAAAGATCCCGATATTTTATATGCCTTAGGCAATCAGATGGCTGACCGCTTACGTAATACCACCCGTAAAGTAGGCGATTTAGCTTTTCTAGATGTAACAGGGCGCGTTGCTGGAACCTTACTTGACCTGTGCAAAGAGCCTGACGCTATGACCCATCCCGACGGCATGCAAATTAAAATTACTCGCCAAGAAATCGGCCGCATCGTCGGCTGTTCACGTGAAATGGTCGGCCGCGTGCTAAAAAACCTAGAAGAGCAAGGCTTAGTGCACGTTAAGGGTAAAACCATGGTAGTTTTTGGTACGCGCTAAACTGCTTTAACAAACAGCATAAACGCCTGCACAAGATCAGGCGTTTGCTGTGATTAACGATGCACTGGGCGCTTTTGCAACTTGCGCTGCAAGGTGCGTCGATGCATGCCTAAGGCGCGTGCAGTTGCCGAGATATTTCCATCATGCTCACCTAGCACACGCTGGATATGCTCCCATTGCAAGCGATCGACTGACATAGGATTTTCTGGTACCAATGTCTCTAAATCAGCATGATCCGACAACAGTGCTGCCAGCACATCATCAGCATCGGCGGGCTTGCATAAATAGTTTGCTGCACCGCGCTTAATTGCCTCGACAGCGGTAGTAATGCTCGAGTAGCCGGTTAAAATCAGCACTTTCATCTCTGCATCTAGCTCGAGTAGCTTCGGCAGCAGCACTAAGCCTGAGTCACCTTCCATTTTCAAGTCCAATACCGCGTAATCAGGTAGATCGGCTTTAGCTAGAGTTAAGCCCTCTTCTGCAGAGCCAGCAATCGAGACGCGTAAGCCCCTGCGCGACATGGCGCGCGCCATGACCCGAGTAAAGGTTTCATCATCATCCACCAACAAGACATGCGGCGGTGTTTCACCTTCAAAGAGGTTTTCTTCAGTCACGTGCAACTCCTCGCTTACAGCTCTTTATACATGCGTGGTAAACGCAACTCGGTTAGAGTTCCGCCACCCTCTTGATTATACAGTTTTACTGTACCACCTAAACGGATGACGCTAATCTGACTTAAGAACAAGCCCAAACCAAAGCCTTTACCCTTAGTAGTGATAAAAGGCTTGCCCAGCTGTTCCGCAATCGCCAAGGGCACACCCGCGCCATAATCTCGAATGGTAATGATGATCCATTGGGAATCCCAATCTAGGCGAATCAGCAAATTATCAGGACAAGCATCTGCTGCGTTATTTAATAGATTAAGCAGTGCTTGAGTCAAATCGACCGGCGGCAGCAGCACTGGCGCAAGATTAGTATTAACCAGTTGATAATGGTACGTAGCTTCTGGACGCATTAAATGCCACCGGTTTAAAGCCCCTTCCAGCCACCCCACTACACTTTGCTTTTCAATTGCTTGACGGCGATCCGCTTCAGCAGCACGCACCAGCTGCTGCAACGTACCTTTGCAGAGTTTCACTTGCTCTTGCAGCAAAATTAAATCTTCTTGTAATTCCGTTTCATCACGATGCGCATGACGTAATTCAGCCAGCAATACGCTCATTGTTGATAACGGTGTGCTCAACTCATGAGCAGCACCTGCCGCTTGCGTTGCCACTGCAAGCAATTGCTGGTCACGCATACTGTCTTCACGGCGCGCTGCACGCAACTGATCTTGCTCTCGTACTGCCTCTGACATTTTCGATACAAAAAAAGTAATAAACGCAGCAGATAATGCGAAGTTAAGCCACATCCCGAATAAGTGTAAATTAATGAGCAGCTCATCAACGTGTTCTCCCTGCAAATGCAAGGGCCGGTACCAGATCAATAATGCCGTGTAGCCACTTAAGGCTAAACCACTAAGCACAATTGAGTACAGCCAAGGCAAGGTTGCCGCAGCAATAGTCAGTGGTACCAAGTAATAGGCCACAAAGGGATTGGTCGAGCCGCCCACGTAATACAGCAAACAACTATGGATAAATACATCCATAGCCAAATGCAGTGCGAACTCTAGCTCAGTCACCGGCCAGCTGCCGCGCAAGCGCAGTCCGGTTAAAATACACATGCTCAGTGATAGCGCCAATAACACCAGCACTGGCATCCAAGCCAAGATAACCGTAGCGCTTAAATAAGCAAAACCAAACGCCGCAACTTGAGCGATCAGCACTAAAAGACGAATCCAAGTGAGCCGCCACATATTTTGGCTGCTTGCAGATAAAAGCTGTATGGGTGCCAGCATAATGCCCTCTTAGTTCAGTTGTAGAATAAAACGGTCCTGTGCCTATTCACGCAAGGTGCGTAGCATGGTCAAGCACGCACCATGCTAGGAACTAGCACGTATTGATACTGTCTTTTTTATTTCATGCACAGCATGCCTATGGAGCTATTATGATTCAGTTATTACGCACTGCCCCACTCGTATTACTCATCAGCAGCTTAGTCACAAACACAGCAGCACTCGCTAGCGAGCATGTTTACAATCAAATTTCTTTGCGCGCAGAAGCCCACCAAGAGGTGGCTCATGATCAAATGCAAGTCACCCTGTACACTGAAGAGCAAAACACTGATGCGGCACAACTCGCCAGCACGGTCACTCAAACGCTCAACCACGCACTCAAAACAGCACGCAAGCATACCAATGTCAGTGTAAAACTCGGTAGCCGCAGAAGCTACCCAGTGCATGACAGTAAAGGCCAAAAAATTACAGCTTGGCGTGAACGTGCAGAAGTTCGCTTAGAAAGCACCGACTTTCCTAGCCTCTCCATGCTCACAGGTGAGCTGCTGCAGACACTTAAAATGGCCAATATGCAGTTCAGCATTGCTCCTCAAACTCGTATTAGCAGTGAAGATCAGCTGCTTAAAGACGCCATTAGCGCTTTCCAAGCAAGAGCCCTACTGGTAAGCGAGGCCTTTGCTAGCACAGGCTACAAAGTGGTCAGTTTAAACCTTAACAGCAGCGGCTATGACCGCCCACCCGTGTACGCACGCTCAGCAAAAATGCTGTCATCTGCGATATCTGATGAAAGCAGCGTGCTCCCTGAAATAGAAGCCGGTAGCAGCCAAGTCAGTATTATTGCTGACGGTGTGATTGAAATCTTCCCGCGCGACTAAAGTAAAAAATTACAACGGCTTAAACATTAAGCCGTTGTAAGCGCGCAACAAGACCGTCGGTTAAAGTGGCCGGACAGCTTATGCATTATCAGCCACCAATAAATGAGAATAATTCACAATAGTATTTACACTTCAAATGAGAATGGTTAGCATGCGCAACTCTAATTTCTGGAGTCTATTATGCGCATCCCATTCACTTACTCACTTATTGCTTGCTCTATCCTCAGTAGCGGCGTTGCTTTTGCTAATCAGTCACCCGCTCAGCTGGGCTCAACCGTAGTCAGTGCCGCTGGTTTTGAACAAAAAATTACTGATGCGCCAGCCAGTATTTCAGTGGTAAGCAGTGCGGATCTAGAAAAGAAACGCTACAGCAATCTAGCCCAAGCTTTAGACGATGTTGAAGGTATCGATATTAAGCAGGGCACCGGCAAAACGGGCGGTTTGAACATCAGCATGCGCGGCATGCACAGCGACTACACTCTGATTTTGATTGATGGTCGTCGCCAGAACCCAGCCGGCAACGTCACCCCAAACGGTTTTAACGAGACCTCCACTAGCTTTATGCCGCCTATGTCGGCCATTGAGCGCATTGAAGTCATTCGTGGCCCGATGTCGACCCTGTATGGTTCCGATGCTATGGGCGGCGTCATTAACATCATCACCAAAAAAGTTGGCACCGAGTGGACAGGTAGCATCACCGCTGATTACACCTATCAAGAAGAGCGTGATTTCGGCGATACCGGTGGCACCAGCTTTTACAGCAGCGGCCCGTTGGTTGAAGGCTTACTAGGCATGAATGTGCGCGGTCGCTTCTTTGACCGTCAAGAATCTAATCTAACTTACGGCAGTGGTATCAATGTAAACCGTCGCGGCCCTTCACCGGTAGAAGCACAAAACTTTAACCTAGGAACACGTTTAAACTTTACTCCCCACGATGATCATGACTTTGCTTTGGACTTTGAGAAAGGCCGGCAAAAATATAATAACGACAATTGCCAACTGGGTAATTTAGACGGCAAAAAAGGTGGCGATTCAGCTGACGGCTGCGATATAGATGAACCCAGCAAAGCAAATGGCTACAGCGATCAACTTAAATTTGAACGTACGCAGTATGCCCTAAGCCACACTGGCCGTTTTGCTTTAGGCACCCTCGACAGTGCCATCACCTACAACATCACGGAAACGCTGGGACGAACCAACCCAGGCACAATTGGAAAGCTGACAAACGCTAAACTAGCGGGTGTTTTTGCGGGTGCTAAGCGCACACTCAAGTCAAAAGACTTAATCCTCGACACTAAATTTATTGCGCCCACCTCTGAGAACAACATCACCACTATCGGCGCACAATACATCGACTCTATACTTGAAGATGGCATTGCCATAGATGAGTTTAAACAAGAGTCCGCTGCTGTCTTTGCTGAAAACGAATGGCGCTTTATGGATGATTTAGCCTTAACCTTGGGTGGCCGTTATGATCGTCACCAAGCCTTCGGCGGCCACTTCAGTCCGCGCGCTTATCTGGTTTGGAATACCACAGACAATTGGACGCTTAAAGGTGGTGTTAGCAAAGGCTATAAAACGCCCGATCTTAATGCGCTACACAACGGCGTCAATGGCGCGACACGGCAAGGCGCAGTGATAACCATCGGTAACCCAAACTTAAAGCCAGAAAAAAGTACCAGCACTGAATTGGCCGCCTACTTTGATAATTTAAATGGCTTTAACGCTAACGTCACAATGTTCCACAATAAATTTGCAGACAAAATAAGCGCTGGCCCAGATACAGCATGTGAATTTAACAGCTCTAAATTGTGCTCACAAAATATCAACGTCGATGATGCCGTCACCAAGGGCATTGAGCTAGCAGCACAGTGGTATTTCACTGACGACTGGAGCATCAAAGGTAACTACACCTACACTGACAGTGAGCAGAAAAGCGGTGATGACAAGGGCGCACAACTGACCAATACGCCACGCCATTTAGCCAACGCCAGCTTAAACTGGGCAGCCAATGACCATTTAAATCTATGGCTCAATACCGAGTACCGTGGCAAGCGCTCACGTTTTACCAGCAAGTATGCCAACTTAGATGCAACAGAAAAGAACATCTATACAACCTTGGGTAATAAAACCAAGGCCTATACGCTTTTCCATTTAGGCGGCTCTTATCAAGCCACCGACGCACTGGCTTTTAACGCAACAATTTATAATTTGCTCAACAAAGATTTTGTTAAGGGTAAATCTTATCTGACCAGCGGCGGCGACACTGCCTACGGCACTGACTACAGCCATTCAGGCAAATCCACCACCGGTTCAATCGAAGAAGGCCGTCGTTTATGGATGTCAGCCACATACCAATTCTAAGGAAGCACTGAATACTATTGGTAAGAAAACTAGGGCATTACTCAGTTTTGCCCAAAGCTTAGATCCATAAAAAAACCTCGCTAACACTAAGTGCTAGCGAGGTTTTTAGTTTTACAGCGCTGCAGCAAATTACAAAAAGTAAGAGCGCAACGGCGGGAAGCCATTAAACTCTACCGAGCTGTAACTGGTAGTGTAGGCACCGGTCGACAACCAATATAAACGGTCTCCGCTGGCCAAGTTAAGCGGCAAACCGTACTTGTAGTTCTCGTACATAATATCGGCACTGTCACAGGTTGGCCCTGCAATCACCACATCTTCTAACTCACCCTTCTTTTCGGTCCAGATCGGAAACTTAATTGATTCATCCATGGTTTCAATCAGGCCTGAGAATTTACCCACATCGGTAAATACCCAACGTTCCACAGCTGTGCGTGACTTGCGTGATACCAGCACCACTTCGCTGACCAAAATACCAGCGTTAGCAATCAAAGAGCGACCCGGCTCAAGAATAATTTCTGGTAAATCATCACCGAAATCCTCCTGCAAGAAACGCGTAATTTCTTCAGCGTAGGCTTGCAAAGGGTTGGTACGGTTCAAATAGTTGGCCGGAAAACCACCACCCATATTGATCATTTTTAAGTGGATGCCATCTTCATCGCGCAAGCGTTCGAAAATAATTTTCACTTTACCAATCGCTGCATCCCAAGAGCCAATTTCACGCTGCTGAGAACCAACATGAAACGACACGCCATAAGGCACAAGCCCAAGGTCACGCGCCAATACCAATAAATCCATGGCCATATCCGTTTGGCAGCCAAACTTGCGTGATAGCGGCCAATCCGCTGAGCCTGAGCCTTCAGTTAAGATACGCACATACACTTTAGAGCCTGGCGCTGCTTTAGCAATATTGCGTAAGTCTGCCTCTGAGTCAGTAGCAAACATGCGCACACCTTTCTCATAAAAGTAACGCACATCGCGGGCTTTTTTAATGGTGTTACCAAAGCTGATTTGCTCAGGCTTTACGCCACATGCCATCACCTTATCAAGTTCATAGATCGAGGCGATATCAAAGTTAGAGCCTTTTTTGTTCAGCAGTTCAGTAATTTCTACGGCAGGATTGGCTTTCACTGCGTAGTAAATTTTTGCAAAAGGAAAGCTTTCTGCAATTTCATCATAAGCGCGTTCAATGGTCGCTGTATCAATCACCACAAACGGGGTTTCATGCTGATCAGCAAACGCTTTCATTTTTTTAAAGGTTTCAGGTGCGAAATAGTCTTCCACTTTAATGGGCATCGTAGGATTCATCTCCAAGTCAGGCAAATCAAGAAAATAAGGGGTTAAACATGAACGCCGAATCCGTTTCCCCACTTTGGTTCGCCTACTTCCCAAGGCATGTCGCCGATGATTCATAGCCTTAAAGCTATCAACCTCTCGTCGTCAGTACTTGAGCCGGATGGATCGTTTCAGCATGAGCGTTCTAGGCGCGCACTTTAGGGCTATGACTCTGAGATAGCAACCTTAAAAGCTGCATTTTAAGATTAATTTATTATAAGAATTCAGCATATTTATGCGGCGAGCAATAAAAAACTCAGCAAGCATTAAAAAACCTAAAATACACAGATTAGCTCTACCCGCCAATCAAGATATACAGCGCCCCAGAAATAGCGATTAACAATAAGAATGCAGATGAGAGTAAAGCAATTTTACCTTGATGCTGCTGGAAAAAATTACTACGCATCATTAACGCGTAGCTCAGTAGAATCACAAAATCAGCCAGCATCCAAACAAGGGTTAATACAGCTAAGCTCAGCTTTAGGTTTGGCGTCACGCTAATAAATTGCGGGAAAAATGCGACGAAGAAAATAATATCTTTAGGGTTGGATATGCCAAGGAAAAAACCATTAAAAAACCCTGAATGCTGCCGAACAGGTGTTTCTTGCTCAGAGCCCACCTCCTCTTGCGAGGTTAAGCCTGCACGCAAACCATTCAGCGCCATCCAGGCAATAAAACCACAACCGATCAGACTCACCCATTTAAGCGTTTGCTCATCAAGGGCGATCACGCCTGCAATAATCAAACCAGCGCTGACCAGTAAAACCATAGATGCCAGGTTAGCGCCCAGCACCGTAATCAGCGCATATTTAAAGCCATGTCGAGTCGCAGCGTTGATAACTAGCGCGACAATCGGCCCTGGCGTAGCGATCAAGACCACCACCGCAACAATATAAGCGAACAACAGGCTCACACTCATTCATTTTTCCTTAACAACTAACAAACCGCATCTGAAAGGCTAATAACCACCAGCCGCCTATTCTAACCTAGCCAGCCCCAAGTACTGCGTGAACACACAATCAACACTATTTAATCGCTGATTAAGCGCACCAATTTCCAACTGAGGCCGCAAGTCCGCTATAATTACCGGCTACTTTTGAACTCTTCCTTTGAGGCGCTATCAGCATGAGCAAACAGGCTGCCGAAGTTGCGAAACGTCGTACGTTCGCTATTATTGCCCACCCGGACGCCGGTAAAACCACCATTACCGAACGCTTATTGCTGATGGGACAGGCCATTTCTGTGGCTGGTACGGTTAAATCACGTAAATCTGACCGTCATGCCACTTCGGACTGGATGGCCATGGAGCAACAACGCGGTATTTCTATTACCACCTCGGTGATGCAGTTCCCGTATCGCAAGCACATGGTCAACCTGCTCGACACCCCAGGCCACGAAGATTTCTCGGAAGATACCTATCGTACGCTCACAGCGGTCGACAGTGCTTTGATGATGATCGACGGTGGTAAAGGGGTGGAGCCACGTACCATTGCCTTAATGAATGTCTGCCGCATGCGTGATACGCCAATCATCAGTTTCATCAATAAACTAGACCGCGATATTCGCGATCCTATTGAGTTGCTCGATGAAGTTGAAGATGTTTTAGGTATCAAAGCGGCACCTATTACCTGGCCGATTGGCTGCTACCGTGAGTTTAAAGGGGTCTACCACCTCACTGAAGATGTCATTTATGTCTACTCAGCCGGACATGGCCATGAGCGCACTGATGCACAAATCATTCAGGGTCTCGATACCGATGAAGCGCGCGCGCACTTAGGTGACCTATACGATCAATTTGTCGAAGACCTCGAGTTGGTACAAGGTGCTTGCCATGACTTTGATCACGATGAGTTTCTTAAAGGCCGGATGACGCCGGTATTTTTCGGTACCGCACTGGGCAACTTTGGTGTTGATCATGTCTTAGATGCTTTTGTTGATTGGGCGCCAGCACCACAGCCACGCATGACTGATGTACGTGAAGTGTTGCCGAGCGAAGAAGAATTCAGCGGTTTTGTCTTTAAAATCCAAGCCAATATGGACCCGCGTCACCGCGACCGCATTGCATTTATGCGGGTGTGCTCAGGTAAATATGAGCAAGGCATGAAAATGCGCCATGCGCGCACCAATAAAGATGTTCGCATTACCGATGCCCTGACCTTCTTCTCTAGCGAACGTGAGCGTTTAGAAGAAGCCTATGCTGGCGACATTATTGGCCTGCATAACCACGGCACCATTCAGATTGGTGACACCTTCACCGCCGGTGAAACCCTGTCCTTTACGGGTATCCCGCACTTTGCTCCAGAGTTGTTCCGCCGTGTGCGTTTGGCTGACCCGTTACGCGCCAAGCAACTGCGCCAAGGCCTGCAAGAGCTGGCTGAAGAAGGCGCCACCCAGGTGTTCTTCCCGCAGCGCAACAACGATATTATTCTCGGCGCCATTGGCGTGCTGCAATTTGATGTAGTTGCCAGCCGCCTCAAAGAAGAATACAAAGTGGAGTGCATTTACGAGAGCATCAACGTCTGGTCAGCGCGCTGGATTGAATGCGACGATAAGAAAAAACTGCAAGAATTTAAAGATAAAGCGCATGAGAACCTATCGATTGATGGCGGAGGCCATCTGACGTATCTGGCGCCCACCCGCGTTAACTTAAGCATTATGGAAGAGCGTTGGCCCGATATTAAGTTTTTAGCCACGCGCGAATCCCACTAAACGGGCCAAGCTAGGCTACACTGAACAGCATGAGTTTCATCCTAAAAGCGAAGGTTATGCCTTCGCTTTTTTGTCGGAGCACAGCATGTTATTAATTGATAGCCATTGCCATCTAGACTTCCCTGACTTTGATCACGACCGCGATGCGGTGATTGCCCACAGTCAAGCGTTGGGTGTGCAAAAGATGATTGTCGTGGGCATCACACGCCTGCATTGGCCGCGCTTGTGGCAGACAGTAGAAAATACTGCAGGCCTCTATGCCGCCTTCGGCCTACACCCCTACTTTCTCGCTGAGCATCAAGACGGCGATATTCAGGCGCTGGTTGCGCAACTGCGCCGCTACCAAGATCACCCCAAGCTCTGCGCAGTGGGTGAAATCGGCTTGGATTTCTTTTTAAAAGACCTCGACCGTGAACAGCAAATTGATTTGTTTGAGCAACAGCTTGGCGTAGCGACAGCGTTTAACCTGCCGGTAATCATTCACTCTAGGCGCGCCAACGCGCAAGTCACAGCCTGTTTAAAAGAGGCTAAGCTGCCGCGTGCGGGGATTATTCATGCGTTTTCTGGCAGTTATGAAGAAGCGATGGAATACATCAAGCTGGGCTTCTTGCTGGGCTTTGGTGGCGCTGCGACTTGGCCGCGCGCGACACGTTTACAAGCAGTATTAAAGCGCCTGCC
>ASRL01000079.1_pt1 | contig 19871 bp, 21 predicted proteins | sample 692978 | NCBI WGS metagenome assembly ASRL01 (sample SAMN02169241, study PRJNA158439) | bioreactor metagenome | isolation source: day 67 sample from continuous culture bioreactor inoculated with sediment... | place: Germany: Bremen | reverse complement strand
AATCAGAAAGTTTTTCAGCAGATTTTTCTCCTATTCTACCAGCAGGATATTTTACATTTCCAATAACTATTCGTCCTTTTAAAAAAGTTCCAGTAGCCAATACTACTGAACTCGCTTTATATTTTAATCCTAGATCTGATATAACTCCTTTTATTTGTCCGTCCTCAATAATAATATCATCTATTGTCCCTTGAATACTATCTAAATTAGGAGTATCTTCTAATAAATGTTTCATTTTTATCCTATACCAATATTTATCTGCTTGTCCACGAGTTATTCTAGCTGCAGGTCCTTTACTAGTGTTTAAATGTTTTAATTGCAAATTATACTTATCGATATGTTTTCCTATTTCTCCTCCTAACATATCTATTTCTGCGACTATATGGCTTTTTCCTGGTCCACCTATAGAAGGATTACAAGACATCATAGCTATAGTATCTAGATATATTGTGAATAAAGCCGTTTTTAATCCTAATCTTGCTGAGGCTAATGCTGCTTCACATCCAGCATGTCCTCCTCCTACAACAATTACATCGTAATTCATAAGTTCTCCTTTTTTCATAGTTTATTTTTGTTTATATACATTAATTTTTTTTTAAATATAAGTACCTATATTCAAATAAAAAATACTGCAGAAATATCTGCAGTATTTCATATTTTTTTAAACTTATTTCCCTACACAAAAGTTACTAAATATATGGTCTAAAACATCTTCTGAAGAAATTTCTCCAGTCACTTCTGATAGTGCATCAAGAGCTTCTTTTAAATCTATAGCTATTAAATCCATTGGAAGTCCTATATTTATTGTTTCAAATATATTTTCTATTGCTTCTTTAGTTTTAACTAAAGCAGACCTATGTCTAATATTAGTTATTACCAAAGTCTCAGAAGAATCTTCAACTTTACCTGATATAATATAAGAATATATTTCATCTTCCATTTTAGATATTCCTATATTATTTTTTGCTGAAATTTTAATCCATTTATCTATTTTATCTAACTTAGATAAATCTATTTTCTGCTCTATGTCTATTTTATTCAATATTCCAACAACTTTTTCACTTTGAATACTATTGTGTACTCTAATATCTTCTTCACTAAGTTTTCTAGAACCATCTACAACAAATAAAACTAAATCAGAATCTTTTAATAACTTTTCAGATTTTTCTACCCCAATGCTCTCAATAAAATCATCTGTATTTCTTATTCCAGCTGTATCAACTAAGATAAGTGGAATACCTTTTATATTAATAATTTCTTCTATTACATCTCTTGTTGTACCAGGTATATGAGTTACTATTGCCCTTTCTTCTTTTAATAAAGAATTTAATAAACTAGATTTTCCTACATTAGGTTTCCCAACTATTGCAGTTTTAACTCCTTCTTTAATCATTTTTCCTTGACTATAAGAAGCTGATAACTTATCTGAAGTTTCTAAAACTTCTTTTAAATTATTGACTAGACCTTTTGGTAAAGGATCATCAATACCTTCTTCAGGATAATCTAAAACTACATTTATATGAGCAACTACATCTAAAAGTAGTTTTTTTAAATGTAATATTTGATCTTTTAAATCTCCTCTTAATTGATCGAGTGAAAGAGATAAGCTTTTTTCAGTTTTACTATGAATCAAATCAATTACAGCTTCTGCCTGAGTAAGATCTAATCTACCATTCATAAATGCACGTTTTGTAAACTCACCTTGTTCAGCAATTCTACATCCATTAGATAAAACTAATTCTAATACTTTTTCTGTCATAAGATATCCACCATGACAATTTATTTCTACTATATCTTCTTTAGTATAAGTTTTAGGACCCTTCATTATACTAACCATTACTTCATCTATTAACTTTTCACCTGAATATAAATGACCATAATTAATACTAAAATTTTTCAAATCTTCTATTTTTTTATTAGATATAGGTTTAAATATTTTTGAAAGAATATTTATAGAGTTATCTCCAGACATTCTAACAATTCCTATTCCACCTTCCCCTCTAGGAGTAGATATTGCTGCTATTGTCTCAAACATAGTTTTACCCCATTTTCTTTCTTTTAATTACAATATATCTTTTAGGATCTCGACCTTCACTAAATGTATCAAGTTCTTTATATTTATTAACTATCTCATGAATAATCTTTCTTTCTCTTGGTGGCATAGGATTTAATTTTACTATTTTATCAGTATTTAATGCTTTCTCAGCCATTTTTCTGGCTAAATCTCTAAGAGTTTCAGCTCTTTTAGCTTTAAAACCTTCTACATCCACTTCTACTTTGACGCTTTTGCATAAAGAATTTAAAAGATACTCAAAACTATTTAAAGTTTTACCTTTTTTTCCAATAATTATTCCATTATCTTCACCAGATAAATTAATTAAAACATAATGATCTCTAGCTTCTAAAACTTCGACTTTTAAAACTAATCCCATATTATTTAGTAATTCATTGGCTTTTTTTACTACTGTATCTTCAATTTTTACATCTATAACTTCAACTGATTTTTTTATTTTAATCTTATATTCTCCATTTTTTTTAAAAAAACCAAAAAATGAAGTTGCTTTTGATATTTCTATAATTTCTATAATTTTGTTCTTGTCAATATTATAATCTTTTACTACTTTTATTATAGCTTCATCTTTTGAATTAGCTTTGATTTGATAAGTTAAGTTCATTTTATACCTCATCCCTTCTACTCATAATATAATATTGTTGTGCTACTGAAGCCAAACTAGATACAAACCAATACAACTGTAAACCTGATGGCATTTTATATGAGATAAAAATCATCATTATAGGAAACATATAGGTCATCATTTTCATTTGTGGATTAGAAGATCCTTGACTTGCACTCATTAATTTTTGCTGAAAATAAGATACAGCACCATTTAATAAAGGTAATAAATAAAATGGATCTGGTTGAGATAATGTTAACCAAAGAAACTTTGATCCTTCTGCTACTACTCCTCCATCTGCTCCTGTTTTTCTTAAAACACCAAAAAGCGCAAATAATATTGGCATTTGTAATAATATTGGTAAACAACCACTTGCTGGATTTACTTTATGTATTTTATATAGTTCAATTGTTTTCTGATTTAATGTTTGTGCATCATTTTTATATTTTTCTTTGAGTGCTTCTAATTTAGGTTGTAATTTTTTCATTGCACTCATCGATTTATCTTGTTTTAACGTAAGAGGTAACAATACTAATTTTATTAAAATTGTTATACCTATTATAGCTAATCCGTAATTTCCAAAAATATTATACATTATTTCTATCGCACTTTCTAAAATCCCTTGAAGTGCTCTGTATATAGCTCCGATTCCAACCAACTTTGTTCCTCCTTGTAATTTAAGGTATCGGGTCGTAACCACCCTTATGGAAAGGATGACATTTTAATAATCTTTTAAGACCTAAAAATATACCTTTGATACTTCCATATTTTTCTATTGCTTGAATCATATAACTCGAACAAGTAGGATGAAACCTACAATTTTTTTTTAAGACTGGTGATATAAACCATTGATATAATTTTATTAGTAATATTAAAAAATATTTCATAAGAACATTTTTGCTCTTTTAAATATTTTTATACTATCTTTTTCGACCATTGATAATTTTAAAGTCTTAAATTGTTCTCCTGCATTTTTTTTAGCTATAAATACTATGTCATATCCTTGTTTTAAATTATTTTCTTGTTTATTAAAACTCTCTCTAAAAAGTCTTTTTAATTTATTCCGACAAACAGCATTGCCAGTTTTTTTACTAGCGACTACTCCTAATCTATTTTTTTTAAAATTATTTTTTTTAAAATAGATTAATTGAAAATAACCAAAATATTTTTCTCCTTGGTTATATACTTTTAAAAAATCTGATTTTGTTTTTAATTTCAACATAAAATCTCCTTAAGATATTTTTAAAAACCCGGTGATATAAACACCGGGTTTTATGCTGACAGTTTTGTTCTACCTTTAGCTCTTCTTCTTTTTAAAACAGATCTTCCTGCTTTAGTTGCCATTCTTTTTCTAAATCCGTGTTCTTTTTTTCTTTTTCTATTATTTGGTTGAAAAGTTCTCTTGCTTGCCATTTTGAATTACACCTCCTAATTGCTTTTAAAAAAATTGTCATTTCAGTTTATAATTCTAATATATAAGTTATATTTTGTCAAGATAATTTTAAATTAGTTTTTTATAAAAGTAACATAAAAAGAGTATTTGTTTTTTGTAAAATGTAGTAAAAGTAAAGTCATTATTTGTTATAAAGGATTTCTATATTTTTCAAGGGATAGAAAGAAAATAATGTTAAAATAATTATTATTGTAAATATACATAGTCAGAAAGCCTTTATATTCAAGGAATTTCAACTGTTTGTAAACTTTAATCTCAATAAACATATGAAAAAACAAAACAAAAAATTATTATTGTATATGTACATAATTAAAAATTATTGTTTTTAAAGGGATTAGTTATAGTAAGGTTAGATAGAATACTAGTAAATTCAGTAAATCTATTGACAAAAAATTATTATTGTATGTGTACATATAATAATCCTAAGATTATTATAAATAATTTTTTCTAAGACTAGTATTATTAAGAGTTTTAAAATATTGTTGTTATTATTGTTTATATACATAATATTAACATAAGCTTTTTAAAATTATTATTTGAGTAATAATGCTAATAAGCTTATAAAATATAACAAATAAGATGTATACTATCAAAAATAAAAATTGAATTTATTTATTTTTGATGGTATTATATATGACACTAAGATTATTGTTATATGTATACAAAATTAATGGAGGAGTCATGTCAAAGGAAGAAAATATAGATTTAATAGATGAATTTAATTTAAATAAAAGTGGATCATTATTAACTGATTTGACTAAAGTCGATATAAAAATGAATGAACTTCCTGAAATAGAAGTAAGAGAAGTTGTTATTAAAGAAACTGGAAATTTTTTAGATTTAAAAGAAAATATAATAAATATTCCAATAGAAATGATAGTTTTTCCATTTTTTACTCCTCAAAAACAAAATAAAAAAATAAATTTTAAATATTCTTTTGAAGATTTAGGAGTAACTATGTATTGTACACTAGTTGCAAAAAATTCTGAAGACAAAGTATACCAGCCATCAATTTTTGAAGAAAAAATTTATACATATCTAATATCTCTTTATGAGTTAAAAAAAGAAATAAATAATACAGATGAGTATATAAAATTTGAAATTTCAGATTTTATAGTTAATTTTTTAGGAAATAAAATGAATAGAAATTACTATACTAAGGTAGCACAAGCTCTTAAAAATTTAAAGAGTACCGAGTATCAATTTGAAGTATCAAACCATAGTAAATTAGGGAACTATCAATTTGAAGATGAAGAATTTAAATTACTTACTTATCAAAAGCTCAAAGTAGGAACAAAGGTTTATTATAAAGTAACTTTAAATAAAAATATTAGGAATAAGATAAAAGATAAAAGATATATAAAATATAATTCTAAGGCTCTTATAGAAATAATGGAAAAGGATCCTATTGCTTCAAGAATCTATAAATATATAAGTAAAATTAGGTATTCGAAACAAGAAGATTCTATAAATATTAGAACATTAGCAGCTATAATTCCATTAAAAATGGAACAAGAAACAGAAAGAATTAATAAAACTGGTGAAAAAAGAATATATATATTAAGTAGGGTAAAGCAAGTACTAAAAAGAATTGAAAAAGCTTTTTTACTTTTAGAAGAGCTAGGATATATGGATTATTTTAATTCTGAGTTTATCGCTGAAGAAGATAGTTATTATATAAATTATAGGTTTAATCAAGATAAAGATGGAACTTGTCATATATCGAGTTATTTAAATGGAAAAGAAAAACAAATTGGATATAAGAATAAATGGGATGCAATAAATGCTGCTAAGAAGGCTAAAAAAGAAAAAACATTTATGACTAAGCAAAAAATAAAAGATCAATTAAAAGAAATAAAGAATATTAACGGGATATCAGAAGCTGAGATAATCATTGAAAAAGAAGAGGAAAATAAAACAAATGAAATCAATCTTTCTGAAGATGTAAGAGAAAGATTAAAAGATTTTTCAGAAGAACTTCAGAGTAGGATGATTAAATGTAAAAGAAATATATTTGTTTCTAAATCTTGGAATAAAAGGGTAGATAATAAATTTAAAAAAATTATAAGGGAAGATGGAGAAGAGGTAGCCATAGATATACTGAATCTTTTATACAAGCGTCTTAATTCAGAAATAAAATCTACTTTAGTTCAATATATTAATGGAATTTTGAGAAATCTAAGAAAAATGGATAGAAATGCTCGAAAATCTAATAAAAATAATTTAACATTATTTAATCAAGTAATAAGAGAAAAACCATTAAAGAGTAAAAAACAACTAAAAAAAGCAAGAAAACATTTGAAAAATCCGGAAATAACAAATATAAAAGATGTTATTGAAAATCTTCCAAAATATGATGCTATGGAAGATTATTATGAATTAGATGAATTTGAAAAATTAATTATAGAAGAAAAAGCTTTAGAATTATGTTCTCAATATGAAGATATACCAAAAGAATTTTTGTATAATTTAAGAAAAGTATCTAAAAGAGTATATTTTATAACTCTAAAGAAATATATAGGAATAGCTTTAAAAAATGGAAAATAACAAATAAAAAAAGATTACCTTAGTGATCTTTTTTTATTTGTAGTTACTTTATTATTGAGTATATACATATTAAAGAATATTATTTATATCAAAAATTATTATAATTTTCATTAAAATTTATGATAGTATTTCTATGAGTAAAATAAAAACTATAAAATTATAATAGAAAGTAAATTAAATTTAAATGTATACTAACAAAAATAAAGGAGAATTTATGAAATTTAAATCAATAATTGATAATGAAAAATTATATAGAGGAGAAGTACCTTATTTTTTAAAATCGAAAAATAATCAAAATATATATATATGTTCTTCAAATAAAAATATAGTAGATTATTATTTTACATTAAATAGAGATATAGATGTTTTGAAGATAGAAAACTATAATTATACAGACCAGGAATTTGATTATATAATTTTTCAATTATTAGAAAAATTAAAATTAGATAATTCAAAAATATTAATATCTATTGAAAACCTTTTTAAAAACTATTTTATAAATTCTGAATCATTAAAATTTTCTGTAAAAAAAAAATATAGATTAAAAGATATCGTAGAAAAGTTAGAAAAAAATGATTTTAAAAAAAATTATTTAGTTGAAAACAGAGGAGAATATAGTCTTAGAGGAGATATCTTAGATATATTTTCTTTTGATGGAAAAAATCCTATTCGTTTTGAATTTTTTGATAATATTTTAGATGGAATACGTATATTTGATTTAGAAACTCAAAGGTCAATGAAGAAAATAAATGAAATTCAAATGTATATAGACAAAAATAAAGATCAAAATTATACTTTTTTAGAAATATTAGACAAATTAAAAAATGAAAAAAGGAATATTTATCTAGAAAATGAAGAGGTATTAGATTATAAAGTAGAGGAATATATTTTAAATAATAGAAAAGATGAAAAAAAAATTCGTTTAGAATATTCTAAGGTTAAAAAAATATCAAAAAGTATAAAATTAAAAAGATTTGAAGATGAGGAAATAGAAAATTATAAAAATTATGATTATTTAAAAAAATTATCTAAAAATAAAAATATAACAATTTTAACAGAAGAAAAAAAAAGATATACTGAAATATTTGAAGGGACATCTATAAAAATAAAAAGAGATGCACACTATGAAGGATTTAAAAATAAAGACAATCTCGTTTTGACAGATAGAGAATTAAAAGGGATAAGGGTAAAAAAAAATGAAAAAAAAATAGATAGAATAAATTTTAAAAAAATAGATCAAATACTTCCAAATGACTATATAATTCATGAAGTTTATGGTGTAGGAATATATTTAGGAGTAGAAGATATAAATGGTGAAGATTATTTAAAAATAAAATATGCAGATGAAGATAAACTTTTTGTACCTATTGTTAGTCTAAACAAAATAGAGCGTTATATATCTGAGCCAGGAATAGTCCCAGATATATTTAGATTAGGTAGAAGGGGGTTTAGAAAACGACAAGAGAAAATAAAAAAAGAGATAGAAAAATTTGCTATAGAATTATTGCAAATTCAAGCTAAAAGAGAAATGAATGTAGGTTATTCATTTACTAAAGATACTATTTGGCAAGAAGAATTTGAAGAAGGGTTTCCATATAATGAAACTAAAGATCAATTAAAAGCAATATTAGACGTAAAAGAAGATATGGAATCTTTTTATGTTATGGATAGGATAGTTTGTGGAGATGTTGGATATGGAAAAACAGAAGTAGCTATGAGAGCAGCATTTAAAGCTGTTATGGATGGGAAACAAGTAGTAATACTAGCTCCTACAACGGTTTTGGCTACTCAACATTTTGAAAGATTTCAAGAAAGATTTCAAAATTTTCCAATAGAATTAGAATTACTTTCAAGATTAAAAACATCCAAGGAACAAACTGAAACAATAAAAAAATTAAGAGAAGGAGTAGTAGATATTGTTATAGGAACTCATAGATTACTGTCTAAAGATATAAAATTTAAAGATTTAGGATTAGTTATTATAGATGAGGAACAAAAATTTGGAGTCAAAGCAAAAGAACATTTAAAAACAATGAGGACTAATGTAGACATGTTAACATTGACAGCGACTCCAATTCCTAGGACATTGAATTTAGCTCTTTTAGGAATAAGGGATATATCAATAATTCAAACACCTCCAACTAATAGACTACCAATAGAAACTTTTATAGTGAAAAAAAATAAAGATATTATAAAAAAAGCTATAATTAAAGAAATAGCTAGAGAGGGGCAGGTTTTTTATTTATATAATTCAGTTAAAGGAATGAATTTAAAATTAAATGAATTAAGAAAGATCATTCCTGAATATATTACAATTGATTTTATTCATGGTCAAATGCCATCAAATGAAATAAAATATAAGATAAATTCTTTTGAAAATGGAGAGATAGATGTACTTCTTACAACGACAATTATAGAAAATGGTATAGATATAGAAAATGCTAATACTATCCTTATAGAAAATTTTGATAAACTTGGTTTATCTCAGGTATACCAACTTCGTGGAAGGGTAGGAAGGAGTAATAGGCGAGCTTATTGTTATTTATTAGTGGATTCTTTAAAGGGTGGAACAGAAAAAGGTAAACAAAAAAGAGAATCAATAAAAGAGATAAAAGATTTGGGAGCTGGATTTCAGTTATCTTTAGAAGATATGAAAATAAGGGGAGCAGGAGAAATTTTAGGTGATAAACAACATGGAGCATTAAAAATTTTTGGTTATGATATGTATCTTAAAATGTTAAACGAAGAGGTAAAAAAAATAAAGGGAAAAGAAGTTATAACAGAAGATGTTGAATTAGAAATAGAAATACATGGTTATATACCTAGTAAGTATATAGATGAAGCAGAAAAAATAGTAATTTATAGAAGACTTGTTAGTATAGAAAAAATATCTGAATTAGAAGAATTAAAAGATGAAATAAAAGATAGATTCGGAAGGTTGCCAAAAGTTGTAGAAGATTTATTTGAATATTTATCAATAAAAATTTTAGCTCAAAAAAATAATATTAAAAGTATAAAAAAAGAGAATAATTTATATAAAATAAAATTTATAGAAGGAAAGATGAATTTTGAAAAATTACAGGAATTAATTATTTCTAAAAAAATAAAATATATTCAAAAAGAAAAAGTTATTGAAATAAAGAATATAAGAATTTTTTTTGAGGATTATAAATAAAAGGAGGAATAAAATGAAAAAAATAGGAATAATATTTATTATGGCTTCACTTGTATTTACAGCGTGTAAAAAAGAGGGTGGAATACAAACTAAAGATGAATCAAATGTGATAATGGTTGTAGGAAATGAAAAATTAACTGAATATGAATTACAGGAAAAAATAGATACTTTACCAGCTCAATATAAAGATTACTCTAAATCCGAAAAGGGTAGAAAGGCTCTTATAGAAGAGATAAGTATAAGAAAAATGTTAAAACAAGAAGCTAAAAAAATAGGAATAGAAGAAACTGAATCTTATAAAAAAGATTTAGAAAATGTTAAAGAGGATCTTTTAATAAATCATGTTGTTAATAAAAAAATAATAGACGGTGTAAAGTTAATAGATACAGAGTTAAGATCTGAATATGAAAAAAATAAAGAAAATTATAAAAGACTAGAACAAGTAAAAGCTGCTCACATATTAATAAATGTAAGTGATGATATGACTGAAATTCAAAAACAAGAAGCCAAAAAAAGAGCTGAAAAAATATTAACAGAAGTTACCCCAACAAATTTTAATGAGATGGCAAAAAAATATTCTGAGGGTCCTACATCTAAAAATGGAGGAGAACTTGGATGGTTTGATAAAAATTCTATGGTAAAAGAGTTTGCTGATGCAGCTTTTACAGGAATACCGGGAAAAATATATGGAGCTGTCGTTCAAACACAATTTGGTTATCACATAATATATATTGAGGATAAGAAAGAAGCTGGATATTTAGATTTTGAAGATGTAAAATCATCTTTAGAAAAAGAATTATTAAATAGAAAAAGAGCCGAAGAATATGAAGTTTGGATAGAAAAATTAAAAAAAGAATATATAAAAAAATAAAATATAAAATAGGTGACTTAGTCACCTATTTTATATAAATAACAAAAAAATAAAAATATAGATTATTATTGATCATGTACATATAAGGTTTAATAGAAAAGGGAGGAAAAAATGAATGAATTTTATAAATTGGTAGAGATAATGAAAAAATTAAGAGCTCCCAATGGATGTCCTTGGGATAGAGAGCAAACAATTGAAAGTTTAAAACCTTATTTGTTAGAAGAAACTTATGAAACTTTAGAAGCTATGGATATAGGTGGAGAGGAATTAAAAGGAGAACTAGGAGATCTTTTATTAAATATTATTTTTCAATCTTTAATAAAAGAGGAAGAAGGAGAATTTACAATTGATGATGTAGTTAAAAAGGTCAGTGAAAAATTAATTAGAAGACATCCTCATATTTTTTCAAATGTAAAAATAGAAGGAGTAAAAGATGTTGAACGAAATTGGGATGAAATAAAAAAAAATGAAAAAGAGCATAGCGAAAGAAAATCCATTTTAGATGGAATTCCTAAAATATATCCACCTTTAGCTAGAGCATATAAACTTCAAGTTAAAACTTCCAAAGTTGGATTTGATTGGAAAGATGAACTAGGAGCATTAAATAAATTAGAAGAAGAATTAAAAGAAATGAAAGAAGCATATGAAGAAAATAATATGAAAAATTTAAAAGAAGAACTAGGAGATGTTGTATTTACCATTGTTAATGTTGCTAGAAAATTAAATATAGATATAGTAGATGCAGTAACAAACACTAATAATAAATTTGAAAGAAGATTTAGATATATTGAAGATAATTGTGATTTAAACAAAGCTACTTTAAAAGAAATGAATATACTATGGGAAAAAAGAAAAAATGATATAAAAAATATTTAATTTGGAGAGGAACAAAAAATAGAGTATAAAATATTATAGATTAATTTTTTATGAAGATATAATATTAGGAGGAATAATGCGTTTAGATAAATTTTTTAAGGTTTCCAGAGTAATTAAAAGAAGACCGATAGCAAAGACAGTTCTAGATAATAAAAAAGTTAAATTAAATGGAAAAATAGTTAAAGCTAGTACTTTAGTAAGTATAGGAGATATAATAGAACTAGAATATTTTAATAAATATACGAAAATAGAAATATTAGAAGTACCTGAAGGTAATACTAAAAAAGATGAAGCTAAAGAATTATTTAAAATATTAGATACAAAAATATTAGAAGTTTAAAATTAAAAAATTAGATTATTATTGAGTATGTACATAAAGGAGTAAGAGTGATTGTCAAGTTAAAATCAAATGCTAAGATAAATTTAGGTTTAAATATAGTTGGAAAAGCAAAAAATGGATATCATCTTTTAGATATGGTAATGGTTCCTATATCTTTATCGGATGAATTAGAAATAAATTTTAAAGAAATAAAAGGAAAATTAAAGATAGAAACGAATATAAAAGAAATTCCAACGGGAAAGGAAAATATAATATTTAAAATCTATAACGAATTTTATAAAGAAACGAAATTTGAAAAACAAATGATAGAAGTATATTTAAAAAAGTATATTCCATCTCAAGCTGGACTTGGAGGTGGAAGTTCTAACGGAGCATTTTTCTTTAATGCACTAAATAAATATTATGGGAATCCTATAACACTTCAAAGAGCAGTTGAAATAACTAAAAAAATTGGTTCAGATATTCCATTTTTTCTTCTTAATAAATCTACTAGAATAAAAGGAATTGGAGAAAATTTAGAAGTAATAGAAAATAATATTAAAAATAAAATTATTTTAATAAAACCAGATTTTGGTATAAGCACTATAATGGCATATAGAAATTATTCAAAATTAAAAAATAAAAAAAATGCTAATGTAGATAAAATTATAGAAAGAGTTAAATCTGGATATATAAATGATATAGAGAATTATTTGGAGAATCACTTAGAACAAGGATTATTATTGGAAAATAAAAATATAATAAAATTTAAAAAATATTTAGAAAAAATAGAAAGAGACCAAAAAATAAAATTTAATATGTCTGGTAGCGGCAGTTGTTACTATGCTTTCATAAAAACCAATAATATAGATGTAGTTTATAATAAAATAAAAACAACAATGGAGGGCTGCAGGGTTGAAATATGTAGTCTTCTTTGAAAAAACTAAAAAGGAGAGTACTAAAAATGAATATTACAGATGTAAGACTTAGAACAGTAAAAAATGAAAATGAATTAAAGTTAAAAGCTTATGCAGACATAACGTTGGATGGAAGTTTTGTTATCCACGGTTTAAAAGTTATTGATGGTCAAAAAGGTATGTTTGTAGCTATGCCATCCAGAAAGATGCCGAATGGTGAATTTAAAGATATTGCTCATCCTATTACACCAGAATTAAGAAGAATTTTAACAGAAATAGTTATAAAAAAATATAGTGAGACTATAGAAGAAATAAAACATACAGAAAAAATTAATATTATAGAGAATTAAAAAATTAAAAATAAAAAAATGCCAAAAATTATAGGCATTTTTTTTTATTTCTATTCTAAAAAATAATTTAGATTATCTAATTTGTCCATTTCCTCTAATTATGTATTTAACGGAAGTTAGTTCTTTGATTCCCATAGGTCCTCTAGCATGAAGTTTTTGAGTACTAATACCAATTTCTCCTCCAAATCCAAAAGCACCTCCATCAGTAAATCTAGTAGAAGCATTTACATAAACTGCTGCAGAATCTATTTCTCTCAGAAATTTTTGAGTATTTCTATAATTTTCACTAATGATTGCTTCTGAATGTTTTGTAGAATAGAAATCAATATGTTCTATTGCTTCATCGATAGAATCTACAGTTTTAATAGACAAAATAAGATCTAAATATTCAGTGCTCCAATCATTATTAGTTGCAGGGATTGCATTTGCTAGATATTTTATAGATCTTTCATCGGCTCTAAGTTCTACTCCTAAAGCACTTAATTTTTCTCCTAAAATAGGTAATAAATTAGAAATACTGCTGTTATGAACTAGGAGAGTTTCCATGGCATTGCAGACTCCAGGTCTAGAAGTTTTAGCATTGATAATGATATCTATAGCTATATTTAAATCTGCATATTGATCAACATAAGTATGACACAAACCAGCACCAGTTTCTATAACAGGAACAGTAGCTTTAGAAAGAATAGCTTCTTTTAAACTCTTACCACCACGTGGAATAATAACATCTATAAAATTATTCATTGTAATTAATTCATTTACACAACTTCTATCAGTGTATTCAATTAATTGAATAGCACCATCAGGTAATCCTCTTTTTTTTCCTGCTTTAATAATTATTTTAGCTAATGCCATATTCGAAAAAATAGCATCTGAGCCACCTCTTAAAATAATTGAATTTCCGGATTTTAAACTAAGAACAGCAGCATCTACAGTTACATTTGGACGAGATTCAAAGATCATTCCAATAACTCCTAAAGGAACACGAATTTGTGATATTTCCATTCCATTTTTATGTCTAAATCCACTTAAAGTTTCACCGATAGGATCGTCTAAATTTATAACTGTCCTAATTCCTTGAACCATATTTTTAATTCTTTCATCAGTCAAAGTTAATCTATCAATAAAAGCAGGTGTAAGTTTTTTTTCTCTTCCTTTTTGTAGGTCCTTTTCATTTTCTTTTTTTATAAATTCTATATTATTTAAAATTTCTTTAGCCATCTCTTCTAAGATATTATTTTTACTATTAGTATCCATTTGAAGTAATTTTCTAGAAGCCTTTTTGGCTAAGACTCCCATATTATTCATATATTTTTTCATAATTTTATGTCTCCTTTATTAAAAAATAAACATGTTATCCATATGCACAACTTCGTCATAGTCTTTATGTCCTAAAATATCGATGATATCAGAAGAATTATGTCCCTTGATAAGATCCACTTCAACTTGACTATAATTACAAATTCCAACAGCAACTTCATTTCTGTCTTCGTCACAGATAGAGACAACCTCTCCTTTATGAAAATCTCCTTCACAGTCTATAATTCCAATAGAAAGAAGACTATTATGGTCACGCAAGGCAGTTATAGCACCATCATTTATAAATAATGTTCCTGTTTTTGTAGTTCCGTAAGTAATCCAATGTTTACGAGGATTTAATTTTCCTTTAGTTTCCAAAAATAGTGTTCCGAGATCTTCCCCATCCATTATATCACCTATAATTGAAGGATCAAATCCTTTTGCAATAATCATAGGAATTCCAGCAGAAGTAACTATCTCTCCTGCACTTATTTTAGTGGCCATACCTCCAGTTCCTAAACTGCTTCCAGCCCCAGTAGATATACTTTTAATATGATCGTTGATTTTTGGAACTGTATTAATAAGGGTTGCTTCAGGGTCATTTTTGGGATTACCTGTGTATAAACCATCTATATCAGATAGAATAAGTAAAAGATCTGTATCTACTAAAATAGATACAAAAGCTGATAAAGTATCGTTATCGCCTACTTTTATATCACCTACAGCTACAGAATCATTTTCATTAATAATTGGAATTATTCCCATAGAAATTAATTTTAAACAAGAATTTCTAGCATTTAGATATCTTCTACGATTAGATATATCTCCCATTGTCAATAGAAGTTGTCCTATCTGTTTTCCATATTCAGAGAATAATTTTTGATATAGATGAATAAGAGCAACCTGTCCTACAGATGCAATAGCTTGTTTATCTGGCAATGTTTTAGGTCTTTCTTTTAGACCTAAACTACCCATTCCAGCTCCGAGAGCTCCTGAAGTAACTAAAACAATTTCATATCCTTTGTTTTGAAGGTTAGCTAATTCACGAACTAATTTATCTATTCTGGATAGATTTAATAATCCATTTTCAAATGTAAGAGTAGATGTTCCTACTTTTATAACCAATCTTTTTGTATCCTTTAAATATTCTTTTCGAGTCATAAAATACCACCTTTAAATTATATTTTTCTTTAAATTATAGCATATTTTTGGAGATTCTTTAAAAGTAAATTTTTTATGGTCGTTACTATTTTAAATTTTTCTTATAATTATCAAGAGCTAAAATGATTTTATTTTGCAAATTTTAAGTTTTATTTTTAACTATAAATGAAATTGCTAACTAAAAAAACATATGCTATACTCAATGCATAGACTAAAGTTTATTAAATGGAGGAAAATATGAAAAAGATATTTATAATATTTATAATAGTCACTTCTATTACTTTTAGTTCTCAAATGTATAATGACATATCTAATGAACATTGGGCATATAGAGCAATTGAAAATTTATATAGAAATGGGATTTTACCAAAAGATTCGGCAAGTTTTGATGGAAATAAAAAAATTAGTAAGTATGATTTGATTTATTATTTATCTAAAACTTTAAATAAAATAGATGAAACAAAAGCGAGTCAATCAGATTTATTGATATTAGAACATCTTGTTTATGATTTTTCTAATGAATTAAATAAAATAGGATTTAATACAGAGCAATACATAAAAAATATAAAATCTAATGAAAATAGTATAGAAAATTTAAAAAAAAAAGTTGAAAGTAATGAACTTAAAATTGAAAAATTAAGATTAGAATTGGAAAAAATAAAATAATTAATATATTATTTTTTAAAAAATAAGAAACTATAGGAGGATAAAAATGAAAAAATTATCATTTAATTTTTCTAATAATGACCAGTTTTTTTGTAGTCAGGAATTAGAATTTATGAAATCTCATGTTGAAACATCTGAAAAAGTATTGATGGAAGGTACAGGAGCTGGAAATAATTTTTTAGGATGGGTAAATTTACCAGAAGATTATAATAAAGCTGAATTTGAAAAAATAAAAGAAGTTGCTAAAAGAATAAAAAAACAATCAGAAGTTTTAATTGTAGTTGGAATAGGTGGATCTTATTTGGGAGCAAAATCTGCAATAGAATTTTTAACACATACATTTTACAATGAATTACCTAAAGAAAAAAAAGAGGCTCCAGAAGTATATTTTGCAGGAACAAATATTTCAGCAACTTATTTAAAGCATCTAATAGAATTAGTTGGAGATAGAGATTTTTCAGTAAACGTAATATCAAAATCAGGTACAACTACTGAACCAGCAATAGCTTTTAGAGTATTAAAAAAATTACTTATAGAAAAATATGGTAAAGACGGAGCAAAAGATAGGATCTATGCTACAACAGATGCTAAAAAAGGAGCATTAAAAAAATTAGCTACAGGAGAAGGGTATGAAACGTTTGTAGTCCCTGATAATGTAGGAGGAAGATTTTCTGTATTAACGGCAGTAGGATTGCTACCTATAGCAGCAGCAGGAATAAATATAGAAGAACTTATGGCAGGAGCAAGAGCAGCGATGATAGATTATAAAAAACCATATGCTGAAAATGATTGTTATAAATATGCTGTAGTTAGAAATATTCTTCATAGAAAGGGTAAAGATATAGAATTACTAATAAATTACGAGCCTAGATTACACTATGTTGCAGAGTGGTGGAAACAGTTATTTGGTGAATCTGAAGGTAAAGAAAATAAAGGATTATATCCTGCATCAGCAGATTTTACTACAGATTTACATTCTTTGGGACAATATATTCAAGATGGAAAGAGAAATCTTTTTGAAACTTTGATTAATATAGAAACTCCAGAATTAGATATGGTTATAGAAGAAGATGATTTAAATTTAGATGGATTAAACTATTTAGCAGGAAAAACTATGGATTATGTAAATAAGATGGCAGCTGAGGGAACTAGATTAGCCCACAAAGATGGAAGTGTACCTAATTTAATTATTAATTTACCAGAAGCGACTCCTTATCATTTAGGATATATGTATTATTTCTTCCAAAAAGCTTGTGCAATTAGTGGATATCTTTTAGGAGTAAACCCTTTTGATCAGCCAGGTGTAGAAGCTTATAAAAGTAATATGTTTGCGTTATTAGAAAAGCCGGGATTTGAAAAAGAAACAGAAGAAATCAAAAAAAAATTAAAATAAAAAATTTAGACCACAGATATTTATCTGTGGTCTAATTTTATTATTTTCTCAAAGTAGCGATAAGTCTCTTTGAATTTTTAAAGTATTCTATAGCATCTATAGGGTTTTGACAAACAATATCAGATGCAAGAAGTGTTTTTGTATAGATACCTTCATGATTAAGAATTCCTATTCCTAGAATAGATTCTTTTAGCATAAGTAAATCATTTTGACCATTTCCTAATGCTACAACATTAGATGTATTTAACTTTTGGACATATTTTGCCTTGGCTTGATCTTGGTTTTCAATTCCAATTTTAAATATTTCACAATTAACTCCTCCTAATTCTCTTTCTACAGAACCAAAGGTATCAGCTGTAATTACATGAAATTTTATATCTGTAGATAATTCATTAATCAGGTCTGCAACTCCTTTTATAAGTTTTCCATCTAAAGCTATAGTTCCATTATAATCTGAAACTATATGTTTTATCTCAAGAGGTTTCCCTCCAGGAATATTTATTTTCAAATGATCATCCTCCTAAAATTATTTTTATTTGAAGTCAATTTTTTTATTTATTGATAGAATAGTTACCACGTTCTATACATATAAAACTTATAGGTTTAACATCTATTTTTTTTGCTACAACTTCACATTTAGTTATAAATAATAGAAATACATTTGTTTTATCTATATTACTTAAAGTTTTATAATTTCATTGACCTTTTGTCATAACTATATCCAATTTATAAAAAAGGTCTTTAAATTCTTTTTTTATATTTTCTAAAATAGTACCAGGAGCATCGTCACCATTATCTATAACTTTTGTAATCGCCCCTATTTTTAATGTTTTAGTATCTATCAGAGTCACATCATTTCTTCGCTTTTTAAATCATATATATTTAAAAAATCTGCTACTTTCATACCTTGTTTGATGAGAGATGGAATACAGTATAAAGTTGTTTGTATATTAACCACCTTTTTTATATTCCCTTTGATATTAGGGAATATTTATTTTATTAATAATATTTTTTATAATGATTGTGTATATGCATGCTATAAATATAACCTTCTTTTATGCTGTTGTCAATTAAATAACGGAGAAACAAAATATTTAAAATAGTAATTCTATAAAGAAAAATAAAATATTTATTTAGCTTGTTTTTTCTTCTTCACATTAATTTCACAGAGCTCGGTTATTATATCTATCTAAAGAAAACAATAAAATTAAATAAAAATTAAGGAGTGATCAAAATGAAGAAAAAAATAATAATAGGTTTATTGATGGTATCAGCACTATCTTTTGGAGCTACAAATAATAATTTAGAAAATATGAAAAATATGTATAAAAGTAATCAAAAAATGTCATACACTACTCAAATGATAAATAACTTAACAGAGGGACAAAAGATAGAATTAGCTAAATTGAGGAAAGAAAAAAAGAAACTAATCATAAAAAAGGTTTAGAAATGAGATCTGAAGAGCTAAAGTTAGAAAAATTATTAGTACAAGATAAGATAAACTGGAAAAGTGTTAAGCAAATAAATGACCAAATATCAAAATTGAAAGCTGAAAAAAGACTAGAAAATATAAAGTTTAAAAGTGAATTAGAAGAAAAATTTGGAATATTTATGGGACATAATAAAGGTGGTAATATCGGAAAAAGAATAAATAGAAAAAATGGAAATGAAATAGAAAATCAAAATAAAAAGAGAGAAAATAATTTAGAAAAAATAAACAGTGGAGACAAAACAATGTCATCTCGAATTCAAATGATGAATAATTTAACTGAAAATCAACAAACAGAATTGAATAAATTAATAAAAAAAAGAAAAGAAGTTAATTATAAAAAAGATTTAGATACAAGATTTAAAGAATTAGAACTGGAAAAATTATTAGTGCAAGATAGTATAAACTGGAAAAAAGTTAAAAAAGTTAATAAAGAAATATCAAACATAAAAGCTGAGCAAAGATTAGATAACATAAAATTTAAAAGTATTATAGAAGAAAAATATGGAATATCTATGGGAAATAAAGCTAAGATGAATAAAAAAAGAAGATATGAGTAGAAATTAAAAATAAGGAGTAATATTTAAATAATTATTACTCCTTATTTTTAATATGGTTATATTTTTTTAAGAGGGTGTCCAGAAAAGTCTGCAAATAGGAAAAAAAGTTCCTATGATAAT
>ASRL01000078.1_pt1 | contig 20311 bp, 12 predicted proteins | sample 692978 | NCBI WGS metagenome assembly ASRL01 (sample SAMN02169241, study PRJNA158439) | bioreactor metagenome | isolation source: day 67 sample from continuous culture bioreactor inoculated with sediment... | place: Germany: Bremen | reverse complement strand
CTTGCATTAGGACTTAACGATGCTGCTGAAGTATCTAAGTCAAACACAATCTTCACTGATGTAGACGCTTTCCATTGGGCAGCTGGTTATATCAATGTAGCGGTTGACAGAGGTATTCTTAAAGGATATCCAGATGGTACTTACAAACCAAGTAATCCTTTATCAAACGCTGAAGCGATTACAATCCTTACTCGTCTTATTGGATTAGGTCCAATTGTAGACAAAGAAGGAAACTGGCCAGCGAACTACATTACTCGTGCAAACATTTTAGGTGTTCTTGATGATGTTTATGTATCAAGTGTAACAAATGCAACTCGCGGTAATGCGGCTAAAATGTTGGTAAATACACTTGTTATTGAAAAGTGGGGCGCAAAAGGCTATGATGATGACGGGTCAGTAAACTATGGACCACAAACTGGCGTTACATTATTAAATGACAACTTAGATGTTAATCAATACAAAGAAGTTGTTGCATCAGGTTATGATACAGATGATAATGAAGTTACACTTAGTGGTTTAGGTTCTTTTGAAGTTCTTTCGGGAGATGACTTATATGACCTATACTTAAATGAGTTAACTGTTTGGGTTGACGAAGAAGATGATGAACTTATCTTTGCTGAAATTACAAGCGACTACTATATTGATGCTGTTGAAATGAAGCCAGGATCTACTGATAAAATCAAATTAGTGGATATGGATAAAACATTTGAAATGGCAAATGGTTTTAATGTAGATATTACTGCTTCAGATAGCACTGCAGATTATTTAGATGGTAAATCATATGGATTAGCGAAAGTTGTTCTTGACAACAAGAATGATGTTGTTCGTGTCGATGCTTATGAATTAAAAGATATGATCGTTGTAGACTCTGTTGATGAAGACGTTGTGACTACAATAGAAGATGAAGAAGTTGATTTCGACGGCTTTACTGTTTTCAAAGATGGAAAATTTGCAAGTGTTGAAGACTTCGTAGAAGGTGACGTAGTTATTATTAACTATACAACTGATGTTGCTGAAGTTTACAATGAAGCAATTGTTGGCGAGATCACAGCGATTTTCGTAGAAGGTTTTGATGTTGATGATGAAGAATATCTATACTTTAATGATAAGTTAGGCATTACAGCTCAATATGTAAACGAAGATGGCGATTTAGACGATATGGATAAAGACGCTGCTGAGCAATTTGAAGACACTGAAGAAGAAGTTGCTATCTACTTAGACCGATTTGGTAAATTAGTTTATGTTACAGGTGATTTAGGTGTTGCTGATACTGATACAGTTGCAGGTGTACTACTTCAAGACGTAGTATTTGATGAAGATTTCAGTGATGTATATGCTAGATTTGTTTTTGTAAATGAAGAGGGAACAAAAGTAACTGAAGTTATTAATCTTGATGATTTATCAGAAATCAATGATTATGACACAGACAGTGCAATTACTTATACAGGTTCTATCAGTTCTGTTACTAACTTCACAGTGACTGATGATGATAAAGGCGCATTGGTGGTAAACCCAGCTAATGAGTTGTCAAGACTTAATGTTGTAGAATTTGTATATAATGATGATGGTGACATTGTTGAAATTAATACTTTAACTGAAGCTTCAGTTACTGCTGGATTCAAACTTGATGAAAAGTTTATTAATGGTCAACGAATCTCTTCTAGTACTCCGATTTTTGTAATCGCTGATTATAGTGATTATTTTGGATCTGTACCTAACTTAGCAAAATCAATTGATGCTGGTGATGTTAGTGTTGTGGACTGGAGTGAAGCGGAATTTGATACATTAGTTGGAACTGACAATAGTTACTACCATGACGGTGGAACATCTGCTAAATACTTTGTTGCAACTCAAACAAATGCAGATGAAGATAAAACAAAGATTCATGCGTTCAGAGACACTTCTTTAACAGTTGGCACAAATGAAGTTACAAGACTTAAAGCTTGGGCCAATTTAGATGGTGATGAAGATAAGCATACATTTGAAGTAGACAAGTTAGCGATTCCTGGCAATTACTTAGAATTAGAAATTAGTGATGAAACAGGTTTGGTAACTGGAATCAACGCAATTGCTACTGCTAAGATTAACAGTGAAGCTCTTGCTACTACAGGTGCTGCTGTAGATATCAGTGGCGAAAAAGTGACTGTAGATAGTGGTACTGTTTATAGATTAACTGATGATGCTATTATCTTATTTATGTATCCTGGTACTTCTGATGTTAAACAACTTCGTGATATCAACCTAAAAGACTATACTTTCAGTAGTGTTCAATTTGTTGAAACAGTTAGTTCAGCTGCTGATACAAAATATGTTGACATGATTGTTGTTGATGTTAAACCAGTTGCAAAGTAATTGTAAATTAATATTTGCATAAAAAAAACCTCGCATAATGCGAGGTTTTTTTATGCAAATATATTGTGATACGCAACTGTTTTTCTCTTTGTAAAAAATATAAAATTTTATATTGAATTGTTAAATATTATACGATATAATTACTTTAGCACATTAGTGCAAAAAAATTAATAAGGTGAAAGGAGTAACAAATGAAAAGAATGAAAAAAATGTTATCGGTAATAATTAGTGTTATCTTGATGACGACAACATTATTAGTGCCGGTATCAGCAAATGAGGTAGCAGCCGATGTTGGAGAACATTGGGCGGAAGCTACGGTTAAGGAATGGATGAATGAGGGTTTGATTAATGGGTATGCAGATGGTTCGTTTAAACCAAATGTAAGTATCAAACGTGCAGAATTTTATACCTTGATCGATAATATAATTGGATTACAAGAGTCAGCAGAAGCAGGCTTTGTTGATGTTCATTCAAGTGACTGGTATAATGATGTTGTTTTAAAAGCAGCAGAGGCTGGATTAGCCGGCGGATACAATGATGGGACATTTCGTCCGGAGCAACCCATTACGCGCCAAGAAGTGGCAGTTGTGGTTGCTAACATGATGAATTATGATGCGAAAAGCAGTTATCCGCATGTTAGCCAATTTACAGACGGCTATGAAGTTGCAGATTGGGCAATATCTGAAGTGGATACTTTAATTGAAAAAGGGCTAATTCAAGGAAATAATAAACAATTAAATATATCAAGCAATATAACACGTGCAGAAGCCGTAACCTTATTAAATCGAGCATTTGGTGCAATGTATTTAGTAGAAGGTACATATGGAGGAACGGAAGAAGACCTCTTGACGATTGAAGGCAATGCTACTATCAGTTCAGCAGATATTATACTAGAAAATGTAATTATTGAAGGTGATCTTTACGTTGCAGAAGGAGTTGCTGATGGTGAAGTGAATCTTGATAATGTTGTGGTTAAAGGAAATACACTCATTAAAGGTGGCGGAGAGAACTCAATCTATTTTAACAATGTAACAGTTGAAGGTGCTGTTGTAGTTAAAAAAACAGACAACAAGATTCGTTTAGTTGCATCAGGAAGAACTGAAATCAAAGCAACAATATTAGCATCAGGTGCTATTCTAGTTGAAAAAGAATTAATTGGTGGCGGGTTTGAACGCATCACGATTCCGAAGGAAGTTGTAGCCGGAGCCGAGATTGAATTTGATGGTGAATTTGATGAAGTAAATGTCGAAGCTAAAGATATTCAAATTAGAGTAGACGATAAAGCAAAGATCGGTAAGATGAACGTGAAAGATGGTGCCGATAATGTTAAGATAGATGGAAAAGGAACAATCGAAGAAGTCGAAGTTGACGACGATGTTGACGGAACAGAAGTTGATGGTAAAGACGTAAAAGGTGGAGAAACATCAACTGCAAAGACAGATAATGATTCAAATACCGGTTCATCCGGTGGTGGTTCGTCAAGTGGTGGTTCATCAGGAGGCGGATCATCACCCGGAGATAGTGATCAGGACGATGAGGGCACTCCGGAAACACCACCAAGTACAACTTCAGGAGCTATATATATTGATTCTAGATTTGCAGCAGGTTATCCGAGTGTTAGCGTTAATGAGGACGGTTATGTGGTAATGAAAGTTAAACTAGCGGAAGCAAGTGAAGCCAATCCAGTAACTGTTCACTATATTGCTGATAAATATAACACAGATGATTATTCAAGTGTAGAATCAATACTGCATGGACATGCCGGAATCGAATATCCATATCATGTTTATGATAGCGGCGATTTAGAGATTGTAGACACACAAGAGCACAGCATTACTACTTGGATGAGAATTACAGATACTGATTTCGCGACTTGTGAATTTGTATTGGTGGATAAGGATAACGTATCAGAAGAAGTTACACGAGTTGAGATTGGTGAAATGATTTATGATGAACTAGATACATATTCGCCTAATTTTTCAATTTATGATGCTACATATATTGATAAAACGTATACATCGATAGCTATTCCGCTTACAGAAAAAGTCGTTGTTGAAAATGGGGCTGAAGCTAGTTTTTCGATTTCTGTTATGAATGCTACAACATCGGCGGCTATTTCAGTGACGGATGTTAAATATCATGCTGCGAATGAACATTATGATTATTTGATTCTTGAGGTCTCAGGGTTAAGTACAGATGTAAGCCCGGAGAATATCAATATTGACTATAATAATCAAGGATTAATATATGATGTATCAACAGATAAAAATCAATTAGAAAGTGATCAGGTTCAAGGGATAACAATACTTGATCCAACATTGGACAAGTGGTTAATCTCAGAAGACTATATGTATAATATATTGGAAGTAAATAATGGAGCCAATGATTATGTATATGAAACAATTGTTGTAAAAGGAATTAATGCGAATAATGAAGTGACCGAGCTTATTGGTCATAATTACGGATGTGGTTATTCCAATGACTGGATTGAATTTGAGGTTTTTGTTGAAGAACCTGGCGAATATGACAGCTATTTGATTGAAGTAGACTTTATTGATATTATGGGTAATACACTTACGCTTACAACTGAAAATATAGTTCCGGAAGTGATTCCGGAAGTGACATTCGATTCAGCTGAATTTAATGCACTTGATGGTTTCCTTACAATCAACTATACAGGAGAACTTGATCATGGTTTTGCATGTATGTTTACATTACTTGTTAATGATGAGGAGGTTATTCCAAAAGGAAGTCTTTTTGTACCAGATGGTGAAGGTTTTATTGAATTTGAAGCCGAACAATTGGGCGTAGATATTGAAACAGGAGACATAGTCAAAGTCAAGTATGAACCAAAACATCAAGATTATTTTGAAGATTACTTAGGACGAGAAGTTGAAGTTACCGGACAATGGATAGATGTTCAAATAAACAATTAAGATGAATTATGGTAAAACAAATAAAAAATTTCGAGCACTTTTTGCTCGAAATTTTTTTGCGAATACATAAGTCTTTAGAATTCTATAAAAATTTATTTCATTAGTTTACATTTACTATAAATGTTGATACAATATAAAGGATGTAAAGATATGGAGATGATATGGAGTCACTATGAATAATAAAATAAATGAACAAATACGAAAAGCTATATATGTATTATTAATGATAATAATATTTTTAATTCCTTTGGTGGTCACGCTAAAAATTATACCAGTACCTGAATCGTTACAATTGTTGTATAATAAGCAAGAACATTCTGACCTGTTTGCTTATGCTAAAACCCAAACACTTCAAATAGGAACAATTATTGGACTGATCTTAACGATAGTATATCAGATATATAGTTATAAAAAGGAAGCTTGGAAAAAAAATCGATTTGGCTATATATTATTGGGTCTATTTGCTATATCAATCATAATCTCTTATCTATTATCTGACCATAAAGAACTTGCATGGGCCGGAATGATTGACAGATATGAAGGGACATTTACTTGGTTATGCTATGTCGGATTGACATATATAACGATGTCAATCATAAAAACAAAAAACGAGATCAATGGACTAGTAATTTCATTTGTACTAAGTGCCTCGGTTGTATCCATTATCGGTGCTTTTCAAATGTTTGGCATGGATTTCTTTAAAACGGACTTAGGATTATTGATGATGTTAGGAAGTCGCTATGAAGAATTATTCATGAAGGTGAACTTTAATTTACCTGAAGGGCAAGTATATACAACATTATACAATCCAAACTATGTTGGCTCTCTAGTTGCGTTAGCCTTTCCGTTAACGCTATATAGTATATATGTAGTAAAAAAATGGTGGGTTAAATCCTTATTTGCATTATTAATAATACCTCAAATAATATCACTTATAGGATCACAATCAACAGGCGGAGTGGTAGCAGTGGCAATGAGTCTTGTATTTATAGGGATACATTTATTAATTAAATTTCCCATGCGTAAAATGGTCTATGTTGGTATTGGTGGAATAGTTATCGTTGGGTATTTGGCATTAACTCAATTAACATTCTTTGAACCATATTATAATGATATTTTGAAAAACCTAAACGCAGATTCAGATAGTAATGTAACAACAGAATTTGCATCTGTAGAATACAATCACCCGGAAATACGTTATTATCTTCAAAATGGAGAGTCTATTAGTATTTCGCCTATAGAAGGTGGATTAGATGTGTCATCAGAAGGCGAGGGTGAAGTTATACAGGACGAAGAAAATGAAAGTTTGACTTATAAAATCATTAGTGATTCATATTTAAAACAAGTGATATATTATTATAAAGAGGGGGGAGTTCGTATATGGGTACGAAATATACAAACAGGAAAAACATCGGAATCAAGGTTTAGCTATTATTATTCAAATCATTTTTCAGTCGGTACATTACCTATAAGTAATGAAAATTTCAGTGCAGAATCTATAGAATGGTTTAAAAATGAAAAACTTATGAGTAACCGTGGTTATATTTGGAATCGAACGCTTCCCATTGTATTGGAAAAACCTGTATTAGGTTATGGAGCAGATACATTTACAGCCAATTTTCCACAAGGGGATTTGATTTATAAACGATTATATTTACATGACCATACAATTATCGTGGATAAACCACATAATTTCTTTTTAAACCTTGCCTTAAATTTTGGATTTGTCGGATTAATTCTTTTTTTGGGAATTAGCGTATATGCTATGTTTCGAAGTCGGTTTGATTTTTTGGTGATTCCGATTTTATCCTATTTGGTTGTTGGCTTAGTCAATGATAGTGTTGTATTTGCTTCATATATGTTTTTTGTTCTTTACGGATTATTGTTGGCGCTACCAAATATCAAAGGACATGAATTATAAATAAGTAAAAACATAGATATAAAAGGGGAGGTTAGATAAAATGCTTGAAGTGAAAAGACGCGTGCGTATCTTTTTTATCTATTTTGCAGATATAATAATGTTAAATATTGCATATATTTTTGCCTTATGGCTTCGGTTTGACGGTCAGATTCAAGGGAATCAGTTTTTATATTTTTTTGGTGTTTATGTGGATTATTGGATGGAGATTATATTGATTAAACTCGTGGTATTTACTTATTTGCGCATTTATAAAAATCTTTACAAATATGCCAGTATTACGGAAGTTGTGAATATTACCTTTGCAGTGGGTGTAGCTAATGCCTTAGTCATTACTTACCTTACATTTATGCGCGCGGCCTTACCTCGAAGTGTTTATATAATTGTTGTTATGTTGGATATTATGCTTATCGGTGGATCTAGGATGGGAGCCCGGGTTTTATTAAAAGTAAAGTCGGTACCCACACGTCGCGAGGTTCAAGGAAGTGTCAAGCGGGTCCTAGTTATTGGTGGTGGCGATGCCGGAGCGATGATTATTCGAGAGCTTAAAAACCATAGTAATCTACGAAGCAAACCCATTGCTATTATCGATGATAATCCGCAAAAAGAAGGAACCCATATCAACGGTGTACCTATCGTTGGACAGCGAGAGGATATTATCAGTGTTGTCCGTAAGAGAAAGATTGAAGAGATTATTATTGCTATTCCTTCGGCAAAGCGCAGTACGATCAAAGAAATCGTTAATGAATGTAAGCAGGTTAAAGTGAAAATACGGATCGTTCCAGGTATGTATGAACTTATCGGTGGAACAGTGAGTATACAGAATATCCGTGATATTGATATCAAGGATGTCTTGGGACGTGATGAAGTGAATCTAGATACGGAAGCGATATCAGAGTATCTGAATGGAAAAAAAGTCATGGTGACTGGAGGAGGTGGGTCGATTGGGTCAGAGTTAAGCCGTCAGATTGCATCTTTTGGACCTAGTAAATTAATCCTTCTTGATATATATGAAAATGGTGTCTTTGCAGTCCAAAATGAGTTGTTAAAACTGCACCCAAAACTTAATCTCACAGTAAAAATAGCATCGGTTAGAGATCGTGAGCGTATATTAGATATTGTTAAAACAGTTAAACCAGATGTCATCTTTCATGCAGCAGCTCATAAGCATGTTCCCTTAATGGAGGCAAATCCCGAAGCTGCCATTAAGAACAATGTATTAGGGACTTTGAATATTGTGCAAGCAGCAGATGCAGCAAGTGTACAACGTTTTGTTATGATATCCACTGACAAAGCAGTCAATCCTACGAATATTATGGGGGCAAGTAAGCGCCTATGTGAGATGGTGGTTCAGAGTATGGATAAAGTCAGTCAGACAGAATTTGTGGCTGTTCGCTTTGGAAATGTTTTAGGCAGCAACGGAAGTGTTGTTCCTATATTTAAGAAACAAGTGAGTGAAGGGGGACCGGTCACAGTTACCCACAAAGAGATTACCCGGTATTTTATGACGATACCTGAAGCCAGTCAACTTGTTCTGCAGGCGGGTTCAATGGCACATGGTGGAGAAATCTTTATTCTTGATATGGGCGAACCAGTCAAAATAGTGAATCTAGCAGAAGATGTCATTCGCCTCTCTGGATATGAACCCTATGAAGATATACCTATTGTATTTACAGGGCTTCGTCCGGGAGAGAAGCTATATGAAGAATTGCTTATGGATGAAGAAGGGTTAACAGATACACGCCATGACAAGATTCATATAGGAAAACCTATGGAGATTGATCATGAGAGTCTAGTAATTAAAATAAGAGCATTCGAGAGCAAATTAATGTTAATGGATGATGAAAGCATTAAGAAGACTATGCAGGAATTTGTACCAACCTATCACAGGGAAGAATAACAAAAGGAGAACAAGATGGAAGAACGTATATATGATGATGAGATTTCACTTAAAGAACTTATTCAGGTGTTAATCAATCAATGGAAAATGATTGTAGGTGTTACGTTAATGCTGGCTATATTAGGTGGGCTTTATGGCTTTGTAATTGCTGAACCAAGCTATGAATCCCGAATGGAAGGAACTATTAGTATTCCGGAATCGGTAAACACAAAGTATGGAAGTTACCCATATCCGTCGACGAACAAAATGGACTATCTATCCATTATTAAATCAGACCGCGTATTATCTCAGACCATAAATATATTGGACTTAGATACAACGGTTGAGAGTTTAGGAGAACGTATTTCCATCAATAATGAAGAGGATTCAAGTTTGTTTTCTTTTGTTGTAACAGCAAGTAATCCGGAAGAAGCCCAAGAGCTCGTTGAAACTTTAACGACCTATTTTATAGAAGAGTTGAACATTGTATATAAAGCTAAAGCTATTGATTACTTTAGTCGTCAGTACTTCGTTGAATATCAATCTTACGAAGAAACTGAGATTCGCTTGCAACGAGATTTAGAGAATACAGAAAAGCTTATCGAAACAGTAGCACCTACCATCACACTACGACGACTGATTTTAAATGATCCAATCTATGCGGCAGGTGTTGCGGCAGAACGGGATATTTCATTGGATGATTTATCTGAAGAGACTATGCTTGAAGAAGTTATTAATCCGCAGTATGAAGCCTTACAAGACAAGTTGATTAGCTTGAAGCAACAGCTGGATGACTTACAATTAGCTAGGGAACGCAATGAGCGCTATTTGGCAGAACTGGAAGCGGAGGAAATGAAACTCTTAACCTATCGAAGTGAAAATGATGTAACAGTACTAACCGATGGCTTGCTAGAGGTTATCCAATCCCGCATTCTTGTTGATGGACGGGGGAGTTTTCCTGAAAATCCTGTGGAACCACGTAAGATGTTAATATTAGCAATTTCCATTGTTCTAGGTGGAATGATAGGGGTATTTATGGCATTTTTTAAAGTATATTGGAACAACGAAATACAAGGTAAGTAGATTTATCTATATATTAAAGAGAAGCTTTGGCTTCTCTTTAATAATGTGTGACTACTTACTTAACAAAAAAGAACACCTTTTAGCATATATCTATTGACAAGGAGATGTGAAAAGTGTAACATGAATCTTGTGTTCATTTAGCGAACGGTGACAAGGAGGCTATTATGACAAAAAACAAGTTGCTCTATACAGACCATGAATATAAGATTATGCAAGAGATTGCAGACAATGACAATGTCACTCAACGAGAGCTATCTAGAAACTTGGATGTATCCTTAGGGACAATCAATGTATTAATGAATAAGATGGTTCGAGAAGGTTTGATTAAGATGACACAGGTATCGCAAAAACAAGTGCTATATATGTTGACGCCGATCGGAATGATGGCAAAAGCCAAGAAGACTGTAAGCTATTTAAAAGTACATTATAAGGCTATTGACATGTCAAAGCAAGCATTAAAAAATTTGTTCAAGGAACTCATTGAACATCAGGATAAAATTCTTATATTAATTGAAGATCTTGATATTAGAGAAGTTATAGCCTTATCAATTCATGAATTAAATCGTGAAAATATCTTGATAGAACATGAATTTATTGATACTATAGATGAGATGAACTGGGAAGAAAATCAAAAAACAATTCTCGTGTATTTAAAAACAGAGGACACTGATAGCCCGTTTACATTACCCAAAGAAATCTCACAACTCAATTTATTAAATTATTTATGATATGTTGAAAAGAGGCGTATGAATTTGTATGAAGGATGACCGTGGATTTTCCTTGATTGAGCTAATCGTTGTACTTGCAATTATTGGAATATTGTTGGTAAGTGGATATATTGATGCTACAGGGAGTTAGTGTGTCATTTTAAAGAACATAGTTTGAACAATAGTGTAAATATATTTAGCAGACCATGGATTGAATCCTTCTGAAAGTAATTTTGCTAGTTATCTGATTTAGTATGAAGAAACTCATGGACAAATTTGCCCAGCTAATGGAAATATATATTCAGTGGATGGCAAAATAAAATGTGGAAAACATTTGGAAGAAGCGCCAGCTGAAAATGGACCAGAAGAAGTTCCTTATATATAGTAGAGGCTATAAGTGTGGATACAATATTTTGTATGATATAAAGATTCTCATATTTCGTTATCGTGAAGCGAGTATGTTGAAAGGACAAAAAAGCTTTAAGGCAGTAATATCAAGCATTTTAACAGAAAATCAATAATGTACATTTCAACAGCACACAAATTATTTATTATAAAATACAGCACAGACTGAAATACATAGGTTAGAAATCAAGAAGGTGCTAAAAACAAGCGCCTCTATACAATACATAAACTTTAGAGAAGGAAGGATGAGGGTGATATGGCTGAGAATACATCTAATAAAAAAATATGGCTCGCTTCACCTCACATGAGTGATGAAGGTTATGAAATAAAATATGTACAAGAAGCATTCGATACAAATTGGGTAGCACCACTTGGACCTAATGTAAATGAGTTTGAAAAAGAGCTAGCTGCAAAAGTGGGTTCAAAACATGCAGCAGCTATGAATTCAGGAACGGGGGCCATTCATCTAGCACTTAAAGCAGTTGGTGTTGGTAAAGGAGATATAGTATTCTGCCCGACCCTTACTTTTTCAGCTACAGCCAATCCGATCATCTATCAGAATGCTACTCCTGTCTTTATCGACAGTGACTATGAAACATGGAATATGGATCCAAAAGCATTAGAGGCAGCCTTCCAGAAGTATGGTAATAAAGTAAAAGCTGTTTTAGTTGTGCATTTATATGGTTTATGTGCAGACATGGACAAGATCATGGAGGTTTGTAGTAGATATGACGTAGCTGTCATTGAAGATGCTGCGGAATCTTTAGGGGCTTACTATAAAGGAAAGCATACGGGTACCTTTGGTGAGTTTGGAGTGTTCTCGTTTAATGGAAACAAAATCATAACAACATCTGGCGGAGGAATGCTTGTTTCTAATGATGAAGAGAAGATTAAAAAAGTTAGGTTCTGGTCTACACAGTCTAGAGATGCAGCGAGACACTACCAGCATAGTGAACTAGGGTTCAATTATCGTATGAGCAATATCGTTGCTGGCATTGGTAGAGGTCAATTAAAAGTGCTAGATCGGAGAGTGACTAAGAAAAAATATATTTTTGAGTTCTACAAGAAAGAACTTGGTCAGTTAGAAGATGTTGACTTCATGCCAATTAATGACTGGAATGAACCGAACTACTGGCTAAGTGTGATGACATTGAATGGTTCAGTAAGACCAATTGATGTTATGGAAGCACTGGAAAAAGAGAATATTGAATCAAGGCCTGTCTGGAAGCCAATGCACATGCAGCCGTTCTTTGCTAAGTATGATTATGTTGGTGGAGATGTAAGTGAGAAGTTATTTGAGAATGGGATGTGCTTGCCATCTGATACAAAGATGACTGAAGAGGATCTTGAGAGAATTTGTTTAATTATAAAGGGGCTGTGGCCTATATAAGAAGTAGGTGCAAATAAATGCAGATTGAAGTGAAGAAAGAAGTTAAAGTCAAACAAGGCATATACAGAAGATTTTTTAAACGACCAATGGACTTCATTTTGTCTTTGATGGCAATTTTCGTTTTAATTCCAGTGCTTATAATCGTAGGTTTGTTAATAAAAGTAAAACTTGGAAGTCCGGTACTGTTTAAACAGAAAAGACCAGGGTTTAATGAGAAGATATTTACGATGTATAAGTTCAGAACAATGACAGATGGGAAGGCTGAGAATGGTGATTTATTGCCTGATAGCATCAGACTAACCGAATTTGGAAAAATATTAAGAGCTACTTCTTTAGATGAGTTACCGGAGCTATTCAACATCCTAAAGGGTGATATGAGTATTGTGGGGCCAAGGCCATTACTGGTTCAATACTTGGATCTATACAACGACCATCAAAAGAGAAGACATGAAGTAAGACCCGGTCTTTCAGGACATGCCCAAGTCAATGGACGTAATGCTATTAGCTGGGAAGATAAGTTTAATTTAGATATTGAGTATGTAGACAATATAAGTTTTATAGAAGACTGGGAGATTATCTTCAAGACCATTAAGAAAGTATTTGTTAAGGAAGGTATCAGTTCAGGTTCATCGGTTACGATGGAGCCATTTAGAGGAAGTAAAGCTGAGCACTAAGGTGTGTAGAACTTAGAGATTGCTGCAATTATACATTTATTACTTCAGAGAGGAATGTACTGTTCATGAAAAACAAGTTGATTATTATAGGTGCCAGTGGACACGGAAAGGTTGTTGCTGACATCGCAATAAAAATGAATAAGTGGCAAAGCATCGTATTCCTCGATGATGATGAGTCTATTAAGACATCTATGGGGTTAGAAGTCATGGGTAAAACTGCTGATGCTTTTACATATAAAGAAGAAGCTGATTTCTTTGTTGCTATTGGAAGTAATGCTACAAGGGAAAAGATTCAAGAGAAGTTGATACGTGAAGGATTAAATGTAGTTAGTTTGATTCATCCTAATGCAGTTATTGGTACCGATGTTGAGATAGGTGTTGGTACAGCTTTTATGGCGGGAGTTGTTATTAACAGCTCTTCTAGAATTGGTAATGGTTGTATCATCAACACAAGTTCAAGCTTGGATCATGATAATGTCATAGAAGATTATGTGCATATATCCCCTGGAGTTAATATGGCTGGAACTGTGATAGTTGGCAAGGGGAGCTGGATTGGAATAGGTAGTGTTGTAAGCAATAACGTGAACATCTGCAGTGGTTGCAAAGTAGGTGCAGGGGCTGTAGTGGTTAAGGATATTACTGAACCTTGTACTTATGTCGGGGTTCCGGTGAGGAAGATAGATTAAATATTAGTGCATTTGAGGTGCTTAAATTGAAGAATAAAATTTGGTTATGGAACCATTATGCAACTGATATGTATAAGAATAAAGGCGGAAGACATTATTGGTTTGCAGAGAATTTAATAAAAGAAGAATATGACGCCACGGTGTTTTGTGCCAATACTTATCACAATAAATCAGAGTTTATAGATACCGGTAAGAAAAAATATGCTACAGATGTTTTAAATGGCATTCCTTTTGTATTTGTCAAAACAACAACTGCATTAGGTAATGGTTTAGATAGAGTAAAGAATATGGGACTGTTTTATTGGAACTTATTTTCAGTCGCTAAGGCATATGCAAAAGAGCATGGGAAACCAGATGTGATCATTGCCTCAAGTGTTCATCCTCTAACTATGGTTGCTGGAATACAAATAGCAAAGAAAATGAATGTGCCTTGTATTTGCGAAATACGTGATTTGTGGCCTGAAGCCATTTTTTCTTTTAATAAGGCGAGAGAAAATAGCTTGATAGGTAAAATCCTTGTGGCTGGTGAACATTGGATTTATAAAAAAGCAGATGCTTTGATTTTCACTAAAGAAGGCGATACGGATTATATCAAAGAGAAAAAATGGGATACAGTACAAGGTGGCGATATCAACTTAGATAAAGCTCACTACATAAACAATGGTGTTGATGTTGAGGCATTCAATAAATCCATAAATGAAAAAGTTATTGAAGATGAAGATCTAGAGTCTGGGAAGTTTAATGTAGTATATGTTGGCGCAATAAGACCGGTTAATAATGTAGGGAATATGCTCGATACTGCAAAGCTTCTAAAAAATGATAAAGAGATTCAATTCCTAATTTATGGAGATGGAAATCAAAAAGAGATGCTTGAAAAGAGAGTAGCTGAAGAGGGCTTAGATAACGTCAAAATGAAGGGCTTTGTGAATAAGCAGTTTATCCCTTATATCTTAAGCAAATCATCTCTAAATATATTAAATTACTCTCATACCCAATACAACTGGGCAAGAGGTAATAGTTCAAATAAGTTGTTTGAGTATATGGCCTCAGGTAAACCAATCATATCTACTGTTAAGATGGGATATTCAATAATTGAAAAATACAAGTGTGGAATTGAACTAGAGAATAGTACGCCTGAAGAGTTGGTACAGGCAATATCAGATATTAAAAATATGCCTGAACATCAGTATAAGCTTCTTGGAACCAATGCAAAAAGAGGCGCAAATGATTTTGATTTTAAAGTACTAACAAAAAAATTAATTGATGTCATAGATTCATTAGATTAGAGGTGTAGTTATGTACAAATCGCTACTAACTGAATATGGTATCCCTTGGGTTATAAATCGTTCTCTATATTCAGTTAAGTTAAAAATGATGAGAGCTATGCCTATAACGGAGAATTTATTCGAGAAGAAAGTTGAAATCAAAAGGATTGATATCTTCCAAGTAGATACTAATAAAATAGAGACATTCTTAAATGATATTTCTGATGGAGAGAAAAAAGAGATTACCCAAATAGCAGATGATGCAGTGGAGGGGAAGATTAAAGGATTCTCTTCAATAGAGTTGAACTATGGAAAGCCAATTAACTGGCATCTAAATCCAATCACTAAAGTTGAAGTTGACAAAGATATTAAGTGGTATAAGATTCCGGATTTTGACCCAGTCCGTGGAGATATTAAGGCCGTATGGGAAGCCTCAAGATTTACCCACTTTTTCTATCTTGCGCGAGCTTACATGATTACTAGGGATGTAAAGTATTATAAGGCCTTTTCTATACAGATTAGTGATTGGATTAAACAGAATCCATATTCGTATGGACCAAATTATAAATGTGGTCAAGAAGCAACCCTGAGAATGATCAATGCATTAATTGCTTACTCAGTGTTCAAGGATTATGGATTAGCTACTAAAGAAGATGAAATACACTTAAAGAAACTCGTAGAAGGTAGTTATAAGAAGGTTGTATCAAATTTCTTTTATGCTCATAAATGCATAAAAAACAATCATACCCTTTCCGAGATTACTGGTTTGATTATTGGAGCCTGGTGCAGTGAAGATGAAAATGCTTTGAAAAGAGCTTACCAATTGATGGACAAAGAAATTGAGAACCAATTCATGAATGATGGCGGTTACATTCAATACTCTTTTAATTATCAGAGGTTTGCACTTCAAATAATGGAGTATGTGCTCAAGATAAGTGAAATCACAGGGATTAAATTATCTGATCAGAGCAAAGCGTTAATTGAGAAAAGTGTTTTGCAGATGTATCAATTGCAGGATGAAACAGGTGATGTTCCTAATTATGGTTCTAATGACGGTGCGTTAATTTTTCCTGTAACAACAAGTAATTATCGTGATTTTAGACCAGTGTTGAATACAGTCCATGCTGTTCTTAAAGGACAGCGTCTATACGATCAAGGAAATTATGATGAAGAATTATTGTGGTTTTCTGATATAGATATTAGGAATATACCATATGCAGGTATACGGAGGAAATCAGTAAGTTGCGGAGAATCTGGTTTCTATTCATTACGACATAACGATGGACACTTAATGATTTTACTGCAAGACTTCAAAACGAGACCGGCTCAAATGGATCAGATGCATATAGACTTATGGCATAAAGGAGTTAATGTTTTATGCGATAGCGGGACTTATTCTTATGCAACTGATTTAGGGAAACAATTAGCTCTAACAGCTGCTCATAATACAGTTAAGATTCGTGATAAAGAACAGATGAAAAAGCATGGTCCATTCTTAATATATGATTGGACATGTGCTTCTGAGGTTGAGTTTGATGAGAAATATTTTAAAGGAACCATGAAATCAAAGAATGGATATTCCCATACACGGATTATCAATAAAGACTCCGTGGGATATTCCATTGAAGATCATATAGTTGGAGATGTTGAGAATTATGAGGTTCTGTTTCACACCCCATGTGAAATTGAAATAAAAAAATATGGTTTAGATTTTTTTTTCGATAACAAATTGATCGCAAAGATAATAACCAAGGATGAAATTCAAATAAGTCAATGTTATAGAAGTTTATATTACCTTAAGAAAGAAAAAATAACTCAGATTTCTATTGGTACAGCATCAAAGAGCGATAGTTTCGTACGAATTGAGTTAATAAATTAGTGAAGGAAGGAATTATTATGATTAATGTTATTGGTTTAGGTTACATTGGACTCCCAACAGCTTTAATGTTCGCAAAGAGTGGGATAGAAGTAATTGGAACAGATTTAAATGATAAGTTAGTAGATTCACTAACTAAAGGAAAGCTTACATTTGAAGAGAACGGTTTAGAAGACTTATTTAATGCTGCCATAGATAGCGGCATCAAATTCACAACGGAGTATCAAAAAACAGATACTTATATAGTTGCTGTTCCTACGCCTTATATTAATTCAAGTAAGAAATTGGATCCTAAATATGTGATAGCAGCCGTTAATAGAGTTTTAGATGTTTGTGAAAAAGGTGCTGTGATTATTATTGAGTCAACTATTTCCCCCGGTTCAATTGATAAATATGTTAGACCTGAAATAGAGAAAAGAGGAGTAGAGATTGGTGATGAGATTCATCTAGTTCATGCTCCTGAAAGAATCATTCCGGGAAATATGATCTATGAACTAGAGTATAATTCAAGAACAGTTGGGGCAGATGATCCTCAAATAGGAGAAAGAGTCAAAGAATTATATTCAAGTTTCTGTAAATCAGAAATTGTTGTGACAGATATAAGGTCTGCTGAAATGTCAAAGGTAGTTGAAAACACATATAGAGATGTCAATATTGCTTTTGCAAATGAATTAGCTAAGATTTGTAGAACTGACAATATGGATGTCTATGAGATCATAAGAATTGCTAATAAGCACCCAAGAGTAAATATTCTTCAGCCGGGGCCAGGTGTAGGTGGTCACTGCATTTCAGTAGATCCTTGGTTTTTAGTTGGAGACTATCCTGATCTTACAAATTTAATTCTAACAGCAAGAAAAATCAATGATTCTATGCCTACCCATGTTCTTGGAAGAATTAGAGATATCATGAGGGAACATAACATTAAAGACATATCCAAGATTGGTATCTATGGGCTAGCATATAAAGAAAATGTGGATGACACAAGAGAAAGCCCAACACTTCAACTTCTTGAAAAAATGGACGAGCATTTAGCTTTTGGTGTAAAAGTATATGATCCATTTATTAAGGAAAGAATGGTAGATCATCAGTTCATGAACTTCGAAGATTTCTTAAATGAGATTGAGATTTTGGTTATCATTACTGCTCATGATCACATTAAGAATAAACTTGATTTAGTCAAGGACAAACTGATTCTAGACACTAAGAATATCTGTAACTTTGATGGCGTTTATAAACTATAAGATTGGAATGAGTTTAAATGAAAAAAGTAATGGTGGTATTTGGTACCAGACCTGAAGCAATAAAGATGTGCCCTTTGGTTAAAGAGCTAAAGACAAGAGAAAAACTAAATACAGTTGTATGTGTGACTGGCCAGCATAGGGAAATGTTAGATCAAGTACTCACAGCATTTGATGTAGTACCTGACTATGATTTATCTATTATGAAGGCGAAACAGACTCTATTCGATGTTACAATCAATATTCTTGAAAAAATGAAATCAGTTCTTGAAGAAGTTAAGCCTGATGTAGTTTTGGTCCATGGAGATACATCTACAACTTTCGTAACTGCATTAGCTTGCTTTTATTTACAGATTCCTGTAGGTCATGTGGAAGCTGGACTACGTACTTACAACATTTATTCACCGTATCCAGAAGAATTTAATAGGCAGGCTGTGGGCATTGTTTCAAATTATAATTTTGCGCCAACAGAGATGTCAAAAGAAAATCTACTTAAAGAAGGTAAGAATCCTTCTACAATCTATGTGACTGGAAACACGGCTATTGATGCTCTTAAGACTACGGTTCATGATGATTACAATCATGAGCATTTAGAGTGGGCTGCAGATAGTAGATTAATAATGATAACAGCTCATAGAAGAGAGAATCTTGGAGAACCAATGAGAAATATGTTTAGAGCCATTAAACGAATTATTGATGAAAAGTCAGACATAAAGGCGATTTATCCGACTCATATGAATCCTGTTGTAAGAGAAGCTGCTCAAGAAATACTTGGTGATACAGATAGAATTCGAATTATTGAACCGCTCGAAGTATTAGATTTCCATAACTTCTTATCTAGGTCTCATTTAATTTTAACTGATAGTGGTGGAATTCAAGAAGAAGCACCAAGTTTAGGGAAACCAGTTCTTGTTATGAGAGACACCACCGAAAGACCGGAAGGTATTGCTGCTGGAACTCTTAAATTAGTTGGAACAGATAAAGAGGTTATTTATAAAACGTTTAAGCAACTTTTGGAAGATCAGAATGAGTATGACAAGATGAGCAAAGCTAGCAATCCATATGGAGATGGTTTTGCAAGTAAAAGAATTGCAGACATTTTGGAATCTTAAATATAGAAGTGAGGTAGATTAGATGAAACAGTTATTTTTGATGGTGAATGACGGTACAGTAAAACTAATAGAATCCCCAGTACCAAGAATAAAAGAAAATCACGTAATAGTTGAAACATTATATTCAGTTGTAAGTGCAGGGACAGAACGAGGGCTTACTTCTTTTGGTGGCAAAAATCTAGTTCAAAAGGCTCTTGAGAGACCTGATCAAGTAAAAAAAGTATTAGAGAAAATGTCAACAGATGGAGTGCTAACTACTGTAGATTCTGCTTTTACACGTTTGAAAGAACCAATGCCAATGGGATATTCTGGTGTTGGGAAAATTGTAGAGGTTGGCAAAAGTGTTACAGACGTTTCTGCAGGAGATTTGGTTGCTATGGCGGGTCAAGCTTATCATAGTGAAGTGAATCGTGTAAACAAGAATTTAATTGCTAAAATTCCTGAAAATATGGATGATTTTAGACAAGGTGCTTTATGTGCTTTAGGTGGCATAGCGCTTCAAGGCATTCATCAGGCAAAGGTTGAACCTGGAGAGACTGTTGCTGTTATTGGATTAGGACTACTAGGTCATATAACAGCGAGAATACTTGATGCATATGGTTGTGATGTAATCGGTTATGACATCAAAGATAAGTCTTTGAAGGGAACTAATTTAAAGTCGTTTATTTTGTCAAACAATGAGAATTCTGAAGATATTACTAAATCCTTAACAAAAGGTAGAGGAGTAGATAAGGTAATTATAACTGCTGCTACGAACAGTAACGATCCTATGGATTTAGCCGCAGCAATC
>ASRL01000076.1_pt1 | contig 20589 bp, 14 predicted proteins | sample 692978 | NCBI WGS metagenome assembly ASRL01 (sample SAMN02169241, study PRJNA158439) | bioreactor metagenome | isolation source: day 67 sample from continuous culture bioreactor inoculated with sediment... | place: Germany: Bremen | reverse complement strand
TCAATGCCAGAGATGTTTGAAGCTATTCAAAAATGGTTGCCTTTATATATGAGCGGACAAATACAATCCTATTATTGCGAGAAAAAATCAGAGCGCTTTTATCAAACAAAATTTATTATTCCCAAACACTGTAGTGTTGATGCAAATATGGTTGCAGGAACCCAAGACAATGCAGAGTATCTTTACTGTAATAATCAGAAACGCATTGAATATCAGATGCAGCAGTTTAGAGCACTACTTGATGAAAGTAACCCCTTACTACGGATATACAAAATGGATAATATGCTAACCTATAAGGAGTTTATCGAAGCGCTGTCAAAACATCAAGAAAATGTTGTTTATCTAAGGGCAACATTACCCTTATCGACTATGCCAAGAGCAGTTTTTGAAAAGATGTTGGCACGAGCCCAATGTGATGGGCATATTCGAAATATTCTTAGTGAAATATATGAAGATCAAGTTCGAATTTTTCACAGAGAAATAGAAGAAGGGGAAGTTGTGGAATTGATGCCTTTATATTCAGATGAGCATATTTTTTCTTCAAAAGTAAGAAGTCCTTTTCCAGAAGCACTTGTCGGAGGAAGTGTTGTTTACACAAGTGAAGAATATGAAGAACATATACGATATGTTCGTAAGCTCGTGCGTCAACATCAAAAGTATCGATTTTATATCTTGCCTGAAGCACCATTTGAAAATGTTGAAATTCTTCTTAAACAGAAAAACCGTGCATTTGTAATAAAAACAGATGATCCATTGACAGTTTTTCAATTTGAACATCCAATGCTTTGTCAAGCCTTTGCAGGATATATTAAAGACCTTTCTGAAAAAGTCATGCCTCATGGATATGACAGAGAAGACGTTTTGGACACATTAACAAAAAGCTTAACCTAGTAACTAAATCAATAATTGACAAAAACGTCAATGCCAACCGATTGTCATCGAATGCATTTTGGTAACATATCTGCTACGCTAATCATGTGATGGTGTAAGGAGGAGTTACTATGATGGAAATTCAAATACAATCCGGGCTATTTGAAATGCAAAAGTTTTATGTAGAAATAGAGGATATGACCATATTTATGCGCAATGATGAACGGCAGATTGTTATTTCGATTCAAGAAATTGAAGGAATAAATATTTCACATCATGCAGATAAACGGAGTCACCTTATATTAAAAACATTAACAGCAGTTTTTGAAGGTGGGTTTATTCGGAATGAAAAAAGCCATGAGTTTTTTGAAGAGCTGAAGCACCGAGAAGTAGACATAAATGACTTGTGAAAACAATAAAAACATGATACTATTCATATAAGTATTTTAGGAATAAGAAAACTATTTTAGGAGTATATCATGGAGACAACTAGACACCTTAGTTATCGGTCAAAAGTATTTTTGTTTTTGATGATTAGTGCAGTTATACCCATTATAATATTGGGTATATATTCATATAATACATATCGCATAGGAATCAACAAGGAAGTGAATCTAACCATAGATTCTTCAGCCAAGCAGCTTAAGATACGTATGGATTCAACCATGAATAGTATACGAAAGTACTACTTAGCAGCAGTGCAAACAGAAGAAATTGAATGGTTGATGAATGAAGATATTTGGTATTCGGACTATAGTCGATTAACAAAAGCACAAGACACATTAAAAAGCACCTATTATTTATCTGAATATATTACCGGATATACATTTATTAATTGGGATACAGGTTGGGTTCTTAGTAATCGCGGATTGTATCCTTTTTCTTTGAGTCTTAATCCGGATGAGGTGAAGGCCTTTAAAGGTGATGATCAAGGTTGGGTTAATCATATGGACCAAGTAACACATCAGAATCTTCGACGTGAAGAAATCGATTTAGAAGGTGTTCTTTACTATGTGAATTTACCGGTTACTCGCAATGAAAAAAATTCTATGCTAACGGTAAATGTTGACTTAAACCGTATCAATTCAGTGGTTCTTGATGACCAAGCAAATGTTGAGATTATGATTATTGATGGTGACGGAAAGCTTGTCTATAGTACACATTCAGAATTGTCTGAAGCCCTTTTGCAAAGAGATGCGTCGAGTGACCAACAATCACAAATCACACTGAGCGCTAAAAATACATATCAAATCGGAAGCCTAAAATCCGATGTTGTTGACTGGACCTATTACGTGGCATGGGGAACACAACGCCTTAATGAAGGTGCCGCAAATATTGTTTTAATGACGATAGCAGTTGTACTAGGGTTTGCTTTAATTAGTATCTTAGCAAGCCTATTTACGCGAGCTATCTATCGCCCGGTACATGATTTGAGTGATTATGTCACAGAAGCAAGCGGAATGCTTCAGCAAAATTACACTGATGACTTTACACGAATTTCAGGAAGTGTTGACCGTTTAGTGGATAGTAATACAGCCTTAGAGCAAACCATTGAAAATCAACGGTCCCAACTATGTGAATTTTTCATGACACGATTAATTAACGGAACGCTATATTCCGAACAAATCGATATGTATGTGAAACAATTAGGTATTGTGATGCAGGACTATTATTTAGTCATGACAATCGGTCTTAAAAATCTTATGAATGAAGATTATGATGAGATGAAGCAAGATGCATTACGCTTACAAGTCATGGAAAACATTCCAGAAGAGATTCGAAACCGATTAGCCATACCACCGGCAAGTAATTCTCGGGTGATTACTGTTGTCGTCACGGACAATGATCCTAAAGAGCTGGAAAAAAAAGCAATTGAAGTGTATAAAGGCATTGATATTTTTGTGCAAATGGAGTATCAGTTTGCCATTAAGGTGGGTGTCAGCTCCATTTATTCCGACTTAAAACAGTTCAGAAATGCCCATAGTGAAGGAATCGAAGCCCTTAAGAATAATGAAGTGCTTCATGAAAAGAATACATCATCAGACTTTGAAGGGGTTATGTTCTATACCGATATAGAGCGCAATTATGAAAGCCGTGTCTATGATCGATTAATGGAGCGAGAGATTAAAGCGGCTGTTGATAGCGGTGACCAGGAGAAAGCTTTTGAAGTCGTCGACCAATTTGTTCAACATCTTATTGATCATCAAGTGGCCAAGATGGAGCAACAATTCTATATACATCATTTTATGGATGAGATACTGATGGTAACCATTGAAGCCGGAATTTCTCCGGATGAGATTTTTACCGGAGGGCGAGCACGAGTTTATCAAAGTGTGAATCAAATCTATGACCTAGAGCGTTTACGAAGTTTTTATAAGTATGGCTTGGTTGTTCCGATTATTGAGCGATTAAATCAGTTTAGGACAAGTAAGTCGTCAGAAATCATTCAAGAAATCATGAAGTTAATTGAAGAAACCGGTGGGGACATCACGCTGAATGAGTGTGCAGACCGATTAAATTATCATACAACCTATATATGGAAAGTCATGAAAGTTGAAAAGAATTCAACATTTACGGAGTATGTTGCAGAGTATAAACTAGAAGCAGCCAAAAAGTTATTGTTGACGACAAGCATGACCATAACCGATATCGCCAAGGAATTAAACTATACCAATGCACAAAATTTCATACGTTTCTTCAGTCGGATGGAAGGAACAACTCCTGGAAAATATCGTAAAAACAATAAATCAAAATAGTTGGATGATAAAATACACATAATCATTTTATTGATTATGTGTATTTTTGTTGTCGTGATGGTGATTACTGATGTACCTTAAAGCCTATAAACACTGGATTGTCAAAAAAATAATTAAAAAGTGTCAAGATAATGAGTATTGATGTAACATCCATCGAATGATATCTTTAGTTCAGACGAAGCACAAACGTAAAAGGAGGATATCATGGATCAAAATGGCGCTGTGGTGACGAGAGTAAAACCGTTACCAAAAGTTAAAAAGACAAAACAATCACAGCAGGAAACATTAAAGTATGTTAAACAACATAAATGGTTGTATTTAATGTTGATTCCGGGGCTTATGTATTTGATTATCTTTCGGTATATACCCATGGGTGGAATAATCATTGCATTTCAAAAATTTAATCCGTTTTCGGGTTTATCCGGAAGTGAATGGGTGGGATTATACTATTTTAAGATGCTGTTTACCAGTCCGGACTTTCCAAGAGTACTCATTAATACATTAGGGATTTCAATGTTAAGTTTGATTTTCTATTTTCCGGCACCCATTGTTTTAGCCTTATTATTGAATGAAATCAAACATCAGAAGTATAAACGGACAGTACAAACCTTTATATACATTCCGCACTTTATTTCATTGGTTATCGTTGCAAGTCTAACCTATCAACTTTTAAACATTAACGATGGTATTATTAATCAAGTTGTTCAGATGTTAACCGGTAAAACCATTAACTTCTTAGGTAAACCGGAGTACTTTAGAGGCTTAATTATCGGACAAAGTATTTGGAAGGAAACAGGATATGGAACCATCATTTTCCTAGCGGCTCTCGCTGGCGTAGACGTTAGTTTATATGAAGCGGCACGAGTAGATGGAGCCGGACGGTGGAAGATGATGTGGCATGTAACCTTACCGGCCATTCGAGGAACAATTATTATTATGCTTATCCTAAGAGTTGGGTCCATACTCAATACAGGATTTGAGCAAATCTTTTTAATGAAGAATGCATTAAACAGTTCAGTAGCAGAAGTGTTTGATACCTATGTTTATACAAAAGGAATAATTAACGCTCAGTACTCTTATAGTACTGCAACAGGCTTGTTTAAATCGGTTGTCGGTATGATTATGGTACTCGGTGCAAATAAACTGGCAAAAAAAGCCGGAGAATCAGGAATTTATTAGAAAGGAGAGTGTATTGTGGCAGAACAAGTCATTCGTTCAAACAAAAACAAAATCAAAGGGTCAAAAACAGATCGTGTAACAAATATCATTATATACAGTGTTGCAGGGTTAGCCGGATTAGGAACATTGCTTCCCTTTCTTTATGTTCTGGCAGGCTCATTCGCAACAGAACAAGAGCTTACGGAAAAAGCCTTCTTTATTATTCCGACAGTAATTTCAACTAATGCCTATAAATATATTTTTGAAACCGGAGAAATCTTTAACGGATTAAAAAATTCGATATTTCTAACTGTCGTGGGAACAGCGGTCAACATGTTTTTTACAACAACGTTTGCCTATCCCTTAGCCAAATCACATCTACGTGGGCGGAAGTTTTTCTTGAATATGGTTATTATTACCATGTTATTTAATGGAGGTATGATACCGACATTTTTATGGATTAAAGAGATTGGACTTTACAACTCCTATGCCGGATTAATCTTAATGGTGGCCATTAGCCCCTTTAATATGATTATCGTTAAAAACTTTTTTCAAGAATTACCGGCAGAACTTGAAGAGGCAGCACGCATCGATGGATGTAATGACCTACAAATCTTTACAAAAATTGTACTTCCCTTATCGAAGCCGGTTATCGCATCGATTTCCCTGTTCTATGCAGTGGGTCACTGGAACAATTATTTCGGACCGATGATTTACTTAAAGGACACGCATAAGGAAACCGTGCAAATTGTTTTACGACGTATTGTTTTATTGGCAGCTGGGGTACAAGCAGATGGAATGGATTTTGATATCATGGGAACGCCACCAGATAAGGCTGTAAAAATGGCAGCAACAGTGGTCGCGACAGTTCCAATTCTCATTGTTTATCCCTTTGTTCAAAAATATTTTACCAAGGGCGTAATGGTAGGAGCTGTTAAAGGCTAATACCCTACACTATAAATAGCACAAATTTAAGGAGGACGTTATGAAGAAGTTCAAAAAATCAATAACACTTATTTTAGCTCTTGCACTTATAATTTCAATGTTTGCAGGATGTGGAAAAGATGATGAGGGAAGCAAAGGTTCAAACTCAGGATCAAATGAAACAGAAAATGCATCTGCCAGTGATGAAAATGGATTAGCACAGATTTCAATGATGACATTTGATTTTGAAGGTAGTCCACTTTCAGGAGATCACGCACAAGAGGTTGTGGCAACCATGGAAGAGCACACACAAACCAAGGTTGATTTTTCTTGGGTACCAAGTGACAACTATGACGAGCGTTTAGGCTTAACCTTAGCTTCACCAGATGATATGCCGATGATTATTGCAGTGCCAAGTATGACATCAGCAATTACAAGTGCAGCAGAAGCAGGAGCTTTTTGGGATTTAAATGACTTTATGTTTGATTCAGAAAAATATCCTAACCTTTCACAAGCCAATCAAAATGTAAATAAAAGTCTGACCGTCAACGATCAATTAATCGGTGTCTATCGTGCCCGACCCATTGGACGTTTAGGTATGGGATACCGTGCAGATTGGGCAGAAGCATTAGGCATTGATGAACCAGAAACCATTGAAGACTTATACGATATGATGTATCAATTTACATACAATGATCCTGATGGAAATGGGGAAGATGATACCTATGGATTGTCATTATGTAAATATACAGGGCCTCTTGATGTGATTCAAACCTATTTTGGTGTCGGTAATGAATGGGCAGAAGTTGATGGCAAGCTAGTTCCGGTCCATCAAACATCTGAATATATGGAAGCACTAAGATGGTTGAAAAAAATGTATGATGACGGTTTAGTTTATGCAGACTGGGCGGTGCGCGATACTGCAACATGGCAAGATGATGTGAAAAACGGTGAGTGTGGTATTTTTATAGATGTGTTAGATGGTTCACGACGTATCTGGGATTATTTTGTCAATAATGAGATTCCTGCAGTGGATGGAACATCATATGAACTTGCTACAATGAATTTAGTGGGTACAATTAATGACAAAACCCTAGCAACATCCGGATACAATGGATTCTTTGTGATTACAAAAGCGGCGAAAACAGAAGAAGATGTTGTGGCATGCTTAAATTTCTTAGATAAAATGTCGGATGATGCAATGATTACACTTTCATCCTATGGTCTTGAAGGAATTCATTGGCAAAAAGATGAAAACGGAAACTTAGAGAATTTAGTTGCGGGTGATGCCGTAGCGGCAAAAGCGTTTGCAGCATTAAATCAAACGGTTGCATATATTCCGAATATGAAAGCAACAGATATCGGACCTGAAATGACAGAGCGATTGATTATTGAAGAAGAAGTCAAAGCATCCAATGTAGATTACGCTGTGTTTAATCCGGCTGCAGCCTATATTGTAAACTCAGAGACCTATTCTCTTAGTGGTGCCAACCTTGATGAAATCATTGATAATGCCCGTACACAATACATTAGTGGCGAAATTGATGAAGATGGACTTCAAGCTGCATGGGCTAACTGGGAAACACAAGGTGGACAAGCGGTTATAGAAGAAATCAACGCGCAACACAACTAATCAAAGTGTATAGAAAAAGGGCTATCTTTTGATGGCTCTTTTATGCTATAGAAGGTGAGATTTATGTTAAAATTAGAGATAAAAGAAGTTCAAGACCAAGAGGTAACCGTCACATGGAACCCTATTAAAGACAAGGCTATCTATTATGTATATTGGGCAGACTATAATCATGATACGATGGTTTTTAAACGCATGGATAAAACCTTGGAGACAGAATATACTTTGCAAAAATCAACCCATGTACCACATTATATAAAAATAGCAATGGTCGATGACAATGGCCAAGAAGTTATGGTCAGTGATGTATTAAGAACACCAGTACAAGGACAGTTTAAGGAACAATTAGAGGCCTTGAATCGGGGACTTATAGCAGCAAAATGCCCAGACGGGATTTTTTTAAGTTGGCGGTTGATGCGTGATGAAGTTAAAGGATATAGTGAGACTGGACTCACAGGATATGATTTTATAATCTATAAAAACGGGGAAAGGTATGCAACGATTACGGATTCAACAAATTTTATTGATCGTGAAGGAAGCTGTGAAGATCAATATGCAGTTACACCTGTTTTTGAAGGTCAGGAAGGTGAACAGTGTAAAGGCGTTCGTTCATTTGCATCGGGAAGCAATTACATCGATATAGCCATGGAAATACCTGAACCTGGTATCACCCCAACAGGTGAGGCCTATCACTATACCATCAATGATATGAGTGTGGGAGATGTGGATGGTGATGGCGAGTATGAATACATTGTAAAATGGGATCCTAGTAATTCCCATGACGTTTCGATTAAAGGTTATACAGGCAAGTGCTTCATTGATTGCTATAAACTTGACGGACGCTTGCTATGGCGATTAGATATGGGGGTTAATATTCGTGCAGGAGCTCATTATACGCAGTTTATGGTTTATGATTTTGATGGTGACGGCAAAGCGGAGATGTCGGTCAAGACCGCACCCGGAACACGAATGACACGGTATCATGAAGATGGCCGTGTGGCCTCAGTGGACTATATAACACTACCTAAATCGGATAAAGACCAAGGAGTTACTCATGACGATAATTATGTATGCAGTGCAAAAGACTATGAGAATCACTTAGTTCGAGTTTTTATGGAGTGGCATAAGCATCCGGAAGTCCTTGCAGGGCGATGGCCTAAAACACTTGAAACATGTTTTGACATACCTATACGCTATACCTATCCATTAAATCGTGATGATGCAAGGGCATTAGTGGACTATTTTATACACGAATATGCACCTAGCCGAAGTGAAAAAAATCATTTAGAAGATTTTGAAGGATTTATATATGAAGGCCCCGAATACTTAACCATGTTTGCCGGTGATGGTCAAGAGCTTGAGACAATTTTGTTTAAGTTTGGTCGCCAAGACGATGGACTAATGTGGGGAGATTATGCTATGCCACGTATTGAACCGTGTAATCGTGTCGATCGCTTCTTATCCGGAGTGGCCTACTTAGATGGAGAAAATCCATACCTTATTGTGGCAAGGGGATATTATACACGGACAACCCTAGTGGCCTACCGCTTTAAAGACGGGCGACATCGTGAACACTTTTCCATAGATTCCGGTCATGTTCTCATGGACAATCCCTTCAATGACCAAGCCCATCTTCATCAAGGGAGTGACCCGATTTATGGTAAGTTAGCCGGTCAAGGAAATCATAGTTTGGCTACGGCAGACGTGGATGGTGACGGATATCAAGAGATTATTTATGGAGCAGCCCTTATTGATCATGATGGTTCTCTTCTCTATAGCAGTTATGGACATCTTCCGAATGGACAAGAGGCAAAACTCGGTCACGGTGATGCCATGCACATAGCCAATATCAATCCGGATAAGCCTGGACTAGAGATTTTTAGCGTGTTTGAAGGGGCACAAGATGCGCCATACGGATTTGCTCTTCGGGATGCAGAAAGTGGTGAGGTCATTTTCGGAGAATATGCCGAAACAGATTTAGGCCGATGTATGATTGGAGATATTGATCCAAAAAGTCGTGGCTTGCAAGTATGGGTACGTGAGACCTTTGATTGTCATGGCAATAAGTTAGACATACCTTTGCTTGGAACCAATCAATCCATTCGGTGGTCAGGGGATTTGACAACACAGATTTTGGATGGTGTCGATTATGTTCATGAAACCCATTCCGGTGTCATTCATGATAATGAACATGGTGTGATGCTTAAACCGGAAGGCATGGCGACTAATAATGGAACCAAGGGAAATCCTTGTTTGATTGCCGACTTATTTGGTGATTTTAGAGAAGAGTTAGTCTTAAGAAAAGCAGATAATTCCGGTATAAGAATCTATACGAATACAGAATTAACGAAACATAAGTTATATACCCTAATGCATGACATACAATATCGAACCGGAATTGCCTGGCAAAACAATTGTTACAATCAGCCTTGTTATCCAGAGTTCTATTATGCCAGTGATATGGACTGGAAAAATGTATTTGAAAGGAAGAGATGATCAATGCGAAAAATATATTACTGTTTTCCGGAAGGAAAGCATAAAGTGTTTACCTTAAGCTATGATGATGGGAAATGTGCAGATCGACGCTTAATCGAGATTATGAATCGTTATGGCGTTCGAGGAACATTTCACTTAAATGCAGGTCTAATAGGAAGCCAAGACCGTATTCCCAAAGATGAAATAAAAGGATTATATGAAGGGCATGAGGTATCAGCACATACCTATACCCATCCAACCATTGAACGCTCACCCAAAGAAGAGATCATTGTTCAAGTCATGGAAGATCGTAAAGAATTAGAGAAGATTGTGGGCTATCCGGTCCGAGGAATGTCCTATCCGAATGGGTCCTATAACCAACGTATTATGGAGGTGTTACCTCACTTAGGTATTGAGTACTCACGCATAGTCGGAGGACACCAAAGCTTTAAACTGCCGAAAGATTTTAATGAATGGCAAGCAACCTGTCATCACAATCAACATGGCTTAGATTGTGCCAAAGAATTTGTTGACTTGCACAAGACCCAATATCTATATCTGCTCTATATTTGGGGACACAGTTATGAATTTGACAATGATAATAACTGGGAAATTATTGAAGAGATCTGCCGGACGGTCGGTGGAAAAGAAGATATATGGTATGCAACAAATATTGAAATCGTTGACTATATGAAAGCCCTTGATCGTCTGCAATTTAATACAGAGCGAACCCAAGTGCTCAATGCATCTCATCTTACATTATGGCTAGATGTGGATGGAGTCAAGGTGGCTATAGAGCCGGGATTAAATAATCTCTAGAGAAGAGGATACATAATGAGTTATGGTATACATCCATTCTGGTTTTGGAATGGTGACATGGATGAAGAAACAATCAAAGAACAAATTTATAGAATGGATGAACAAGGCATCACAGGCTTTGTTTTGTGTGCCAGGCAAGGCTTGACCATACCGTATTTATCTCAAAAATGGTTTAACCGTGTGCGACTTGCCATTGAAGAAGCCAAAAAATACCAAATGCTTGTATGGCTATATGATGAGCAACCCTATCCAAGTGGTATATCCGGAGGCAAAGTGGTTCTTGATCATCCGGAGTTTGAAGCCAAGCATATCGTCCCTCACATATATACACACGAGATAAAATCGGAAGCACAAGACCACTCTTTTGAATTAGAGTGGGGAAGGCCGCTTTATGCGAAAGCATTTCCCATAGGTTGTGAAGAAGACTCGATTGACCTAAAGGAAGGCATTGATATTCAGGCACAAATCGGAAGTTTATTTCGAGAAGAAGTTTATCACGAAGTAGGATTAACAGCCTATAATCAAAAACGCTTTTTAGCCTGTGATGCATATTATCAATTAGATTTACAAGTCCCTAAAGGTTTGTATAAAATCGTTATTTTCATGGAGGTACCCCTTCGGGGCCATAAATATTATGATTATTTTGTTGACCCAATGAATCCGGATGCGGTTGATTATTTTATTGAAACGACCCATGAGCTTTATAAAAAACAGCTAAGTGAATACTTTGGAGCAACCATTCAAGGTTTTTTTACCGATGAAATTCATCCCACAGGATATGAAGATCGATTAATACCTTGGTCCCCCCGTATGCCAAAGATCTATCGTGAAGCAACAGGAAGAAATTTACTTGAGGAGCTTCCGGCATTAATCTTAGATAGTCATGAGGAGGCAGCAACGATTCGTTATGATTATTATGATTGCCTAGTGGAGGGCTTCATAGAATCCTACGACAAAAAAATTCAAGCATGGTGTCATGAAAATAACTTAAAATATATCGGTGAAAAGCCCATTTTACGAAGTCATCAACTTGCATATATGGATATTCCCGGCATTGATGCAGGACATCAAAAGGTTGGGACTAAACCGGACTTGTTTAGCCGACGGTATCGAGCCAATGGGAAAATTGCAGCTTCAGCCGCCCATTTTTATCAAAAAGAGAGCGCTTTATGTGAGTCTTTTCATAGTATTGGATGGGGAATGGAGATTCAAGATATGAAGTGGACCTATGACTGGTTACTCTTACAAGGGATTACACTTTTTGTAAATCATGCTTATTATGGTAACGCGCAAGGATTGACCAAGCACGATGCGCCTCCATCCGGATTTTTTCAAATGCCCTGGTATCAACATCAAAAACATCTGTCAACCTATGTCCAGACCATCGTTTCTGCCATGCAGGGGGGGCGACGGAATATTCAACTTGCATTAATTGACCCCATAACATCAACGTGGACATATAAAACAAAAGAAGAACGGGAAAATAGGCTAAAGCTTTTTGAAGAGTTGCAACAGCGCTTGTTTCAAGCCGGCTACGATTTTTATATCATGGATCCCTCCCTTGTCAAAGCGTGTGTCAAACGGGATGAAGGTCTTGGCTATGGGGAAGATTTATTTAGGGTCCTTGTTGATTCCGATGAGATATCTTTGGATGGGGTTTTACAGAAGTGCATTGACTTAAAGATTCCAAGGCTTCAAGTCCTTCACCAAGGACGAAGCGTTGAAGGCATTTACGCCATTGCATGGAAAAAAGAAGAAACAGATTATCATTTTGTGGTCAATACCGGCATGTTTCAAGGGGAAGTCCAGTTGATTAATCAAGAAGGTCACCTTCTTAGTACATTGCATTTACAGCCATTTGAAAGCCTGCTTATCAAAGATGGGCAAGTCAATCAAGCCTATGCATTTGATGAAGAAGCATCGTGGGTTTTTGATAGCCAAGAATCCTGTCGGTTTGACTTAGTACAAGAAAATGCCTTGCGTATCGATACATGGGATTTAACCCTGCAAGGTCAAAGCCACCCAGTAAAGGCGAAACCAATCATTGATCAGCTTGAAGAGGGCAACTTTATGCTCCAGGTTAAGCGCCATGATCAGTTTGGAACACCCAAGCAACTGCTTTTTTCTGAAATTCAAGCTCGATATAGAACACAATTTATTCTTGAAAATCGTCAAGCAATAAAACTGCGCATTGAAAAAAAAGGAATACGTGGCCAGTGGTCGATTGGAATTAACGGATACGACCTTGATCAAGAGGAAATTATTCAAGATAAGAATCTTACAGAGCAGGGCTATGAGATATCCATTACATCCTATTTATTACAGGGGTTGAATCACATAGAAATCCAGCTAAATGCAAAACATTCCTGGGATGGCGTTTTGGTACCCATATATATTGTCGGCGATTTTTCGGTTCAATTCAAGGATGAAAAATATATGTTAATTGCAAAAAAAACTGAAGGAAAATTTGCAGATTATCAAGCAATGGGAATTCCCCATTATGCCGGAGATATCATCTATGAATATACCTATAGGAGTCAAACTGAGATTCAATGGTTTAGAATTGATGATCCGGCCTTCCAACAAAGTGCCACACTACGGGTGAATGATCAAGATATGGGTACAAACGTATTCGCTCCATATATATGGGACGTGGGAGACGCATGGAAAATAGGAAAAAATAAAGTTGAAATCATTGCATCAACCACACGTTTAGGGTATTATGAAAATCAGTACTATCGACCGAATAAAGAGCCTCAAGAAGCATATAGGGTATATGAAAGGAAGTTATAATGAATAAACAAGAAATCATGGAAAAAATTGAAGCGATTGTTGAACGATTAATGACACTCGGTGAAGCAGATAATGAGAAGGATAAAACAACATCAGAAGATGCGCATAAAAAAGGGCTTATCGAACGGGATTTTGGAATTAAAGAATGGGATTGGCCTCAAGGTGTTGGCCTCTTTGGTTTGATAAAACTACAAGAATACTTTGATGATAAACGGTATGATAGCTTTCTAAATCAGTGGTATCTGGATAACATTGTCATAGGGCTACCCTCACAAAATATTAATACAACAGCCCCCTTCTTAACCTTAACAGAGCTCGCTAAACGCATAGGAGATCAAGGATTTGATGAACTATGTGTTCAACGCGCAGAATGGTTGATGGAACATTTACCAAAAACGAAAGAAGGTGGATTCCAACATGTAACCAGCGCAATTGGTGATCGCATGGGGGTTCGGCTTAATGAAGGTGAGCTATGGATTGATACACTGTTTATGGCTGTTCTCTTTTTGAATAAAATGGGACATAAACATAATCGAAAAGAATGGCGCGACGAGGCCTTAAAGCAAGTGCTTATTCATATTAAGTATTTATATGATAAGAAAACAGGGCTCTTTTATCACGGCTGGAGTTTTTTGCGTAAGGACAATTTCGGAGAAATCTATTGGGGACGAGGTAATGCCTGGTTTACCTTTGGAATTATTGAATATTTGCAAGCGTCGAAAGATACGCTGCCACAAGCTATAGTCACATATATTCAAGATACCTATTTAGCGCAAGTCGATCAACTGATTAAACTCCAAGATGCATCAAGCGGTTTGTGGCATACAGTCGTAGATGATCCGACCAGTTATTTAGAAGTCTCTGGTTCTGCGGGAATTGCTGCCGGGATTTTGCAAGGAGTTCGATACGGATATTTAGATGCATCCTATCAAGAACATGCCCTTAAAGCAATTGAAGGAATTGCAAATGCAGTTGATGAAACGGGGACCCTAACAGGGGTATCGGCAGGTACAGGTATTGGAATGGATGCGCAACATTACAAGGATATTATTATTGCGCCCATGGCATATGGACAATCCTTAGGTCTACTTGCATTGACGGAAAGTTTATATTTCTTATAAACATTTTTAAAAGTTAACGAAATTTTTTCTTATGTGCATACATGCGTTCGTCTGCAATATGTAAACACTCATCAAGTGTAGTTGCTTCGGTCGGATTAATTTCTATTGCTCCAAAAGCTAAGGAAGCAATGGAAGTTTCTAAAATAAAAGATGCATTAATTCGGTCATAAATAGCGTTTGCATTTTCCAATGAGCAGTCTAATAAAATAAATAGGAACTCGTCACCGCCGACACGAAAAATATAGTCAAAGCCTTGACGAGTCATTTTTCGAGCCAAATCAGCAAAATAAATGAGTAAGCGGTCTCCTTCGGCATGGCCAAGCTGGTCATTGACTTGCTTAAAGTGGTTAATATCAATACTGGCTATAATGAGTTTCATATTCATTCGCTTGGCTCGTTCTTTTGATTCGGTAAAGAGTTCAACGAGCTGGCGACGATTTAAGAGGCCAGTCATTGGGTCATGTATAGCTTGACGTTCAAGCTTTTCGTTTAACGCATTTAACTGTTGATTTTTTTTTGAGAGTTCACGTCGCGAATTCACGAGTTCGTTATTGAGTTTTGAGATTTCATCAAGGCGCTCATTTTCGAGACGTTCATATTCTCGGTGTCTGACAATACTTTCCTTAAGTGTCATGCGAAAATAATTGGTCTGCTCGTTATTAATTCGCATCAGTTCCTCATCCAATTGCAACTTTAAATCATCAATCAGTGTCGCTAAAATGAAAATACGTTTTTTTCGCTCAATACCAGACATAAAGTAAGACAGGTTTGCCTTATTGCATGTAGAAGTTATCGTATGATCATTTGAAAATCCCTTAGAATGAAGTTGACGTAAAAAATCAAAAAAATGTTCCAAAGAATCTTCAGATATTGACTCGGCAAGATTATGCCCAAGTTTAAAGGGATTTGCTTTCATAAATTTTGTTTCATATATCTCGAGAACGGTTCCGGATTCGTTACAAATCAAAAAAATATCACTTTGGTGAAAAGGTTGAGACATAGTGTCACCTCGACTCTAACTGAACTAGATGTTTACTTAGTTCAATTGCTTTTATTGCATTAGACGCAGTACCGTCGGCGCCAACTTCCTTCCATAAATCCGGATCGGTAAGAAAGGGATATCCACCAACAAGGATCTTAACTGTTTGGCAGGAGGGGTGCCTTCGAATAGCATCAATAGTTTTGATTAAATCAGAGATATAATACCCCATTGTTGTCGATAAGCCGATGACATCAGGTTTTTTGGCAACAAGGGTATCAATGATTCCCCGCAAGGGTGTATTTGCACCGAGATAATAGGAGTTCCATCCTTCAAGCTCAAAAAAATCGGAAACCATGCGAATACCTAGCTCATGTAATTCACCGCCAATACAGGCGCCGACAAAAACTCGATTATTTTTAGGCGTTGCAAAAATGAGAGGATATAGTTGCCCCATGATTAGCTGTGTGGAAGCCGTGCAATAGTGTTCTTCAGCAACGCTAATCTGATTTGATTGCCACAGTTTTCCAAGTTTATATTGACTTTCTTGGAAAATATCAACATAAATTTGTTCGACACTAAATTGCTGTTTGATAAGATCATCAATAAGCATGCTAGCGGCATGTCGATTTCCTTCGAGTAAAAAATTTAAATAATTTTCCATATGACAAGCCAATAAAGAGGATTTACTATTGATGGAGACAGGGTCATTTTCATGCATGACGGCGAGTCCCTGTTGGATATATTCATCAATAGTTTCCTTATATTTCCCATCCACATAGGTTTTAGCAACCGAGGCGATTGAGGTTAAACTGATTTCTAGATAAGATAGTGGTAAATGTAGGCCCTTTAGAATATCAATAAACCAACGGATATAACTCTTAAAAAGCTTGGGGCTGTTTACCGTAATGGAGTCGGCAAGATATAAGATGGTATATCGAGTGTCTCGAAGAGATATATCGTCAAATTCAGGCGTTCGAAACGGTTCAAGTTCAGGCATTTGTTCATATTGCATCTTGAGGGCGTCGGAACTGATGAAGTCACGATTTTCCCGTAAAACGGTACCTAGTTTATTCTGCGCAATCATAAGAACCCCCCCTTTATTACCTTAATATATTAAAGCTTGCTATTTATAATTATACTCTTAATTATACTTTTCAACAAGGGGAATAAGACGTATAATGGGGACAGGAGGTGTTCTTATGACACAAAAGATACGAAGTGTAAAAAAAGTAACACAAGGCCAAAGAACCGTTGATGGTGCAGGAGTACATCTTGTTCGCGTCTTAGGTTATCATGATACCAAAGATTATGATCCTTTTTTAATGCTGGATGCTTTTGACTCTAGAAATCCGGAAGATTACATAAAAGGATTTCCTTGGCACCCGCATCGAGGTATTGAGACAATTACCTATTTAATTGAAGGTGATATCGAGCATGGAGATAGCCTAGGCAACAAAGGAAGTATTCTAAGTGGCGAATGCCAATGGATGACGGCGGGATCAGGGATTATTCATCAGGAAATGCCCAAGGCTTCTAAGCATATGCTAGGAGCACAACTTTGGTTAAATCTTCCGGCAAAAGATAAGATGACAAACCCCTTATACGGAGATATCAAACAAGATCAAGTCCCCATTCTTGAAGGGGATGGGCATACGGTACGAATAATATCCGGGACCTATTTAGATCAAAAAGGTGCGTTTGAAGGAAAATTTATAAAAGCAACCTATCTTGATGTTGAAGTCGAACCCAACCAAACATGGATTTATGAGACACCACAAGATGAGAAGCTGTTTATTTACATCGTCGAAGGCGCAGGTACCTTCGGAACTAATGAGGATAACCTTGTTCAAGAAAAACAAGCCGTCTTATTTTCAGAAGGAGATCAATTTGTGATGCATACCAAAGATCGAGGCATTCGATTTTTACTCTTTATGGCCAAACCGATTCATGAACCTATTGCATGGGGAGGACCGATTGTCATGAATACGCGAGAAGAACTGGAATTGGCTTTTCAAGAGTTGGATGACAATACATTTGTTAAATATAGAGGCGAGATGTAAACGCTTAATTGTAAAGGATTTGAGGAGGACACAGATGAAACGTTGGAGTATAGTAGTCATGGTAATCATTCTTATCTTGACGAGTTGTCAAAGAAAGAATGAAACGAATGAAGAAATTGTCCAAGAGAGTGACCAAGAGCTAGATCAAGAGCTAAATCAAGAGCTAAATCAAGAGGTGGATGAAGAAGCTGTGAGTGAAGCTTGGAAGCAGACGTATGACTTGAGTCTATCCCGTATTGAGTTTTCGCTTCCGTCATATTTACCAAATGTAAAACCCTATACCTTTGATTTAAGCTCATTAGATAATGCAGAACAATTTACGGGATTTACAAAAGGCCAAGAAGAGATGTTGGAAGACAATGGTTTTGTCGTTTTAAAGCCGAGTCAATCGACACCCTTAAAACTACACCAAGTTTATGAGATGGCAGACTATAATGATATCCCAACCTTTATTACAGCCGATGCTGTATTGAATATGTATCATATTTTTTATGCAGAGAGCATGAAATATTTTGAATTAACAGAGTACTTACCCAGACTTCAAGCTCTGACAAGTAGCATGATGGCAAAGTCATTAGATGCCTACGAAAAAGCAGACCAACCTATGAAAGAATCCTTAGGAAATATCGTTGCATATTTTGCTGTTGCTGATACTTTGCTTGGAGAAAATATTCAAGTCCCTAATGAAATCAAGGAAACAGTGTCGATTGAACTAGAGCGTATTATGAAAGCTGAAGGCTACCAAGAATCTGAAATTTTCGGACAAAAAATTGATTATACACAGTTTATCGTACGCGGACACTATACATTATCTGAAGATATGGAGAAATTCTTCCGAGGGATGATGTGGTATGGCTATACAGGATTCAAGTTAACAACAGGTACGAAGTCGGAAGAAGTCGTTCATTTAGACCAAGTACGCCATGCACTAATCATGACCACTCTTTTAATGGATGAAGATGTCAAAGATTTAGATGCTTGGATGGCAATCTATGAATTGACGAGCTTATATTCGGGAACATCGGATGATTTACATATTTTAGATTTAGTGGACCTTATTCGAGCTGTCTATGGAGTAGATCCGAATATACAGATGCTAGTGGATCCGGAATATGATTCAAAACTTGAAGAAGAGATTTTGAAGTTGCGTCAACCGGAAATCGTAGCCAAAATTTTAGGCCAAGAAACAGGAGGAAAACAATTTAAGTTTATGGGACAACGGTTTACATTAGATGCTGCTATTATGCAACCCCTCGTTGAACCTTTCAAACGTCCGTTGCCTTCATCCTTTGATTTATTGACAGCTTTTGGACATGAACAAGCAGAAGAAATTCTATATAGCTACTATCCGACCAATGAAAAATGGCCCGAGTTTGATGAAGAGATGAACTTAGCAAAAATAAGGGTGACCAATCTAGAGGATGACTTTTATCAAAGAGACTTATATCATGGTTGGTTGTGGGCCATTGATTCTGCAGCAAAAAGTTTTGAAAAGGATTCAAATATGCCACCTTTTATGCAAACCCGTGGATGGACCCATAAAAGCTTGTCAGCTGCCCTTGGAAGTTTTACAGAGTTGAAATATGATAATATTTTATATTCGAAACAAGTCATGGCGGAAATGGGCGGAGATATTGAAGTGCCTACAAAACACTATGTTGAGCCAAACGTTGAATTATATGCTAAGTTATTGTGGTTAAGCAAAACAACAGAAAGCAATCTGAGAGAAAAAATGCAAGACCGCAGTGACCTCGATGATGTTTTGCGTCCAATTATTGACATGGGAGAAATGCTTGATGTCCTATTGACGTGTTCAATTAAAGAATTAGAAGGTCAAGATTTAACGGATGAAGAATTTGTAAACTTAAGTCGAATCGGTGGACTAATTGATAACATAAACTTTACCTATATGGCCATGCTATGGAATGAAGGCTATGAGATTGAAGATGAAGACAGTTCGGCCTTAGTTGTTGACATTGCAGGAACCACAGATGGGTATTATGAGCAACTTGCCATAGGTATGCCCTATGAAATCTATGTGATTGTTCAAGTGAATGGAGAAAAACTCTTGACCAAAGGAAGTGTGTATAGCTTTTTTGAGTTTGTATCAGGAAAACGCATGACGACACAAGAGTGGTTACCAATGGCCGGCATTAAAAAAGTCGACGTCGATGCGGACTACAGCTATAGCCAGTATACTGGTGAGCAAGTGGATATTCTAGAAATGATGCCATGGATGAACTCCTATATATCACCGGAAGCGAATGAGATTTTTATAAGTCCGAAGGAAGTGGATTGGGATGCATATAACTAAGCTTTCTATGTATATCGTTGCCCTGGTCGAGTTTATCCTATTAATTATAATACTCAAGCAGGAGCCAGATATTATTGATTCAGCCCAGTATTTTTCAATGGATGGTCAACATTATCTGTGGACTATTGAAGAGACCAACGGCCAAAAATTAAATCAAGACGCGGGTAAATGGATTCGCTTATATCACATAAAAAATGGGCAAAAATGTTTTGTCTATGAAAATGACTTTTCCAAGGTATATCCATGGGAAATTGATGTGGGCGATATTGATGGTGATGGACAGATGGATCTATATGTCGGAACCATTACAGCAACAAAATTTTATGAATGGGCAAAGCGCCCATTCTTCTTTTCGTGGGAAGAGAATCAACTCGTGAAAAAATGGACTGGGTCTTATATTGGGGCCCACACATTAGAATCAATCAGCCTAAATGACTACAATCATGACCATATTCATGAGATTGAAATTAAGGGAGAAAGTAAGGAAGGGGAGCCGATAATCGAATGGTATCGATGGGCCAATTTTAGCTTTTATAAGATAAAAAAATAAAATGTGTTTTTACTGTAACAATTTTCTTATTATTTTGTTATATATAGTGGAACATTTAATGCGGTTATGCCGTCGTATAAAAGATGACATTAAATAATGGGAGAATGCGATATGGAAAAGACAAAGATAAAAGAGGA
>ASRL01000065.1_pt1 | contig 23023 bp, 18 predicted proteins | sample 692978 | NCBI WGS metagenome assembly ASRL01 (sample SAMN02169241, study PRJNA158439) | bioreactor metagenome | isolation source: day 67 sample from continuous culture bioreactor inoculated with sediment... | place: Germany: Bremen | reverse complement strand
CTTGTCTTATCTTTCCAATATATTGAGAACGCGATATTGAGAAGTATAAGAAGAATAAGTATAATTCCAATGACTTTCCATATACCATAACAATAAGCATGTATTTTTTCTTTTGCATCTTTTTCTTGTTTTCGATAACCGACCTTAATCATTTTCCTCCCTTTTTACATGTTCAAAAACAACATATGTTATAAGTCCACTATAATAAAGTACGATATATTCTAGTGCCAACGCACCATGATTTAAAAATCCAAAATCAACATCAAAGACAAGCATAACAGCTAGAATATATGACGATATGATCGTTGTCGTTCCCGCCAAAAAACGTCCAAGTAATGGATGTAGGAAGCTAGCAAATACGGATATGATTGAAGAGATATAGAACAAAGGAACAACAGGCAAAACCAAAACATTGACAATAAATCCCGATAAAGAAATTCCTTTGAAAAAATAGAGAAGAATTGGAAATGTTACCAATAAAATGCTAAAACTTATATTCAAAGAGTCAAGAATAAAGTATAAGAGAACATTTTCTCTGAAGGGATTATATTTTTTTCGTAAAATTGGATAAAGATAGAATAAAGCGAAAACTGCTCCAAAAGAAAGGAGAAAGCTAATTGAAAATAAGGCATTGGGAAATATGATGAGAAAAATACAAACAATCAAAAATAAAATACGATCTCGAACATACACTTTATCATAGGCAATTGTAAAAATCAGGATAAGCCCCATGCTCATAGCACGTATTGCACTAATAATAAATCCAAGCAACCATAAATAGGCTATAGATATACCAAGCATCATCCAGAAGCGAAAATTTCTAGACCATTGAAAAAATCGAAACATATATTCTAGGCATCCAATAAAAATCATTATATGAAGTCCGGAAATGGCTAAAATATGTGATAATCCATTTCTTGAATACAAGGTTAGCAGGTCCTGATCAAGCGTCGTTTTATCTCCTAAAATCATTGCTTTTAATATTCCATATTCGATTTGTCGAAAACAAACCGATAGTTGCTTATCCACTTTTTCACGAATGCGTTGACGATACTGGGCATTTTTTTGTCGAACTCCGAAAAAGAATTGTTTCGTTTCCGTATGATGATCTACAATTAATTCAAGGTCATCATATTCAAACTTGCCAAATGAACGCTGTCCCAGCAAATATATAAGCGGGTGTGTTTGTCCTGGATTTTTAGGATACCAGTTTTTTTCAAATTGACCTGTAATTCTATACCTATGCTTCAAATACTTGAATTCTGATAATTTGGAATGGTTTAGAAGTTGCTTTAGTTCATAATCTTTCATATAGAAGTAACCGGAATAGTCGGTAAGCGGAGATTGTCCTCTAGTCTTAACGATGTTAAATTGACATTGATACCCATATTCTGTCTGTCTAATTTCCCTAATATCGATGTCCAAGGTTAAGACTTCTTTAGAATCTCTTGATTCTAAGAAGTCCAATACTCGAAAATAAGAAAGTGTATAATTAGAAATACTATAGATACAAAGGATAAGAAGTAATCCCTGAAAACTCAAAATTTTGATTAAATATTTTTTTATTCGTTTTACCTCCTTCCTTATCGCACAATTTCATAGTTTTTACTTAAAGGTGTTTTTAAAGGAAATGTTCCCTGAAAATTATTAACGACTTCACCTTCCACTAAAATCTGCACTTTGGATATATGGTTTAATTCAGTTAAGGTATTAACAATTCCATAAATTGCCACTGAACTCGTAATTCCTTCCGGTAAGTAGGACACAAGAAATTGATTGTTTAAGTTAACATAGCAAATCGTTTCATGAATTTGAACGTCCAACACTTGCGTGTCCTTTGGCAAAAATTGGCACGATGCATTGGAAATCAAATATTCAACAATCAGCTCTTCTTGATGTCTATTTGGATGCAAGGTTATGTTTACCGTCTCTTCTTTTAAATAACGCGGATCTTCTGAAGGACAATAAATGGTAATCGATTTAGTAATCGATGTATTTGACACTGCATGCATGGTTAATAAAACATCCTTACTCGTCATGGGTCCAATGCGATTACCCATGTCATCACTCAATGTTTCTTCACCAACAAATATTTCAACTGAATCAATCATTTCAAAAGATACAAGACTCAAAACTAAGGAGTTTCTTGCGATTAATTCATCAAAAGAATTCATGTTTCCATATGCGTCATTAAAATTTAGGAGTATATTTCCTTGATTAAAGACGTAATAATCAAGAACTATATCCTCATGGAGTGTTGGACTTAGATTCGAACTATTGGCCCCCTGTGATAACATGCTTAATACATAGTCAAGTACTTGGTTGGTATCCTCTATATCTATAATATCTTTTAAGTACAAATCAACAGGTTCTATTGATAGCGATTCATCATTGAACAAATACACTTGAGGTACATTTGTCGGTCGAAAAAATGGATTTGAAGTGGTTTGACATCCTGTAAACATACTCATACATACCAAAATATATAGGAATTTTTTTAACATACTCTTACTCCTCTTCATAATTTCGTTTGATATGTTTCATGGGAATTGTCATAATAAATTCTGTCCATTGTCCAATCTCACTCTTACATTTTATACTTCCTTGATGCATATAGATTGTTTTTTGAACAATGGATAGACCAAGCCCTGTTCCTCCTGTATCTCTTGATCTGGTCTTATCAACACGATAAAACCTTCTAAAGACCTGGTCAATATGTTCTTTTGAAATCCCTTCACCGGTATCTTTAATTTTAATAAAAAAATTCTTAAAATCTGTATCTAAAACAACATTTATATATCCGTATTCTTTATTGTATTTTATTGCATTTTCAATAAGATTAGTAATGGCTAACTCCATTTTTGTTGCATCAATTTCCGCTTGAACATTACGGTAACTTTCAAACAACATTTGTATGTTTTTTAAATCCGCTAATGGCTTTAACCGTTTCATGACATCAACAATAAGCTGATTCACATCAACTTCTTTGATTCGCAACGAATTATCTTTTTTGTCTAAAGTAACGAGTGTAAGTAAGTCATTAATTATCTTGGTTTCTCTGTCGACTTCTTGATTAATGTCATATAAAAATTCTTGGTAGATTTCTATTGGTGAATCCGGCTGATGAATCAAGGATTCCGCCAAAACTTTTATCGAACTCATCGGCGTTTTCAATTCATGACTTACATTTGCAACGAATTCTTGTCGATGGCTTTCGATGGCTTCAATACGATCAAACATATTATTGAACGCCGTTGTGATTTCTTCTATTTCAGTGTTACCTTTGATTTGAACTTTTTCTTCAATATGCCCCTCTGTAATACGATTAATATGATCTAATAACTGGCGAAAAGGTTTATTAAAGGACCCGCTCAGATAATAACTGAGCATAAATATAATCACTGTTAATCCAACAATAAAAAACAAGGCAATATTCCACAAATATTTGATTGAATAACTAATGTCATTAAATGAATCCGATATAACAACAGCTCCTAAAACAGTCCTATAATCAACATCAACAATTGGAACCGTGACAACCCCAATATTCATATCTTCTAAGAACGAATATGAACTCTTGCCTCGAAGCGCAGATAAGACTTCAGGATTAACCAATGACTTTCCTTCATCTAAATGATTTGAATCGAATAAGATGCTTCCATTTCGATCAACAATCATACCTCTTCCTCGTACACTTGCTTGAACCGTCATTAAATATGAACGATTATGTTCATCTGAAAAATATCCCGTTGTCACCAAACTAATTGCAATCGTATTTGCTTGTCGATATAGTTCACGTTTCTTTTCCGTGAGATAACGTTGTTGAATCGTAAAAATAAAGGCTATTGATAAGACAATAGTTGTAATTAACCCAATGAGCATAAAGCTAATAAATAATTTGACACGTATACTTTGAAAACGCTTATTGTTGATAATAATAACCCACTCCCCATTTAGTATGAATATACTTTGGTTCACCTGGTATTTCTTCAATTTTTTCACGTAGTCGTCGAACATGTACATCTACTGTTCGTGCATCTCCCGGATAATCGTAATCCCAAATGATACTTAATAATTGTTCTCTCGAATAAACTTTATTGGGGTGCATTAAAAAAAGTTCTAACAAATCAAATTCTTTTGCGGTCAAATTCACTTCTTGCTCTTTTACAAAAACCCGGCGACTTTCTTTTTGAATTTCTAAGTCTCCTTTCAGGAGAGATTTCATCTGATCTTCGCTTTCTTTATTCACATATTTATTTCTTCGTATTATTGCTTTTATTCTTGCTTTAAGCTCAAGAACATTAAACGGTTTTGTCATATAATCATCTGCGCCAAATTCGAGTCCTAATATTTTATCCATGTCTTCGCCTTTCGCCGTTAACATAATAATAGGAACCGTTGAAAATTCCCGAATATTACGACATACTTCGAGTCCATCTTTTTTCGGCAACATAACATCAAGTACAATAAGGTCATATTGATGATTCTTAGCGTAATTTAATGCCTCTTCCCCGTCATAGGCACCATCAATATCATAGCCCTCTTGTTCTAAACTAAATCGTATTCCTTTGACAATTGTTTTTTCATCATCAACCACTAAAATTCTTTTTTTCATAATAACCATCCTTATTCTATTTTAAATGGATATAAGTTCCTTAATTATTTCAAATGTATTTTCTTTGATTCCAGGAACCTCCATAATTTGTTCTATACTTTCAAAGCGATTGTTCTTTTCTCGATATGCAATAATGGCTTTGGCTTTAGCTGTACCTATTCCGGGAAGTTCAGTCAGCTCTGATTCCGACGCTTGGTTCAAATTAATGCATGTACTTTGTTCTAAATCTTGGCCTTCCCATTGATTGAATGTTAATCCTTCAACTTCGTCTTGATTTGGAAAATAAATACTTTCTCCATCTTCTAATACACGTGCCAGATTAATATAATCCGATTTTGCTTCCTCTGTTAGCCCTCCAGCTAAGTCAAGCGCTTCAAATACCCTGGCACCTTCATTTAAGGAATATACGCCTTCGTTTTGAACACTACCACATATATAAACAATAATATTATTATGAAGGATATCTTCGGTATTGTCTACATCTAGCGAAACTTTTTCTTCAGATTCACTATTTAGCTCTTGGTTAATTTTCACCTCTTCTAAGACAGAGGCATTATCTCTATCTGAATGATAAACAACATGGTCTGTCGGTGTTACTATAATATAAACAATTCCTGATATGAGAATAAAAATTAATCCGATACAGATTAAGAATGCTTTGTTTTTCATGATATATTGCAGCCTCCTATATATTCTACAAAATAATTCAATTACATACAACAATTTATACAAAAATATGTTAAAATAATAGAGAAAGAACGAAAAATACTACAGTTAAAATAAAGGATGGTGTACGATGAATTCTTATGGATTTTCACGGGTTGCTAATGGTATTCCTACGATTAAATTAGGGGATGTTAACTTTAATCTTGAACAAATAAAAAATATCTATGATCAAGCTTGTGATCAAAATGTTGATTTAATAATTATGCCTGAATTATGTGTAACAGGTTATTCACTAGGGGACTTATTGCATCAAGCCCCTGTATTAGATGCTGCAAAAAGGGGATTAGATGAACTCGTAAGATATTCTTTAGATCGACGTACAATTCTTGTTGTCGGCTTACCTATGTTCATTAATGAGTCTGTATATAATGTCGCTGCAGTTATTTATGAAGGTGAACTCCTAGGTATCGTTCCTAAAACCTATCTTCCTACATATAATGAGTTTTATGAAAGTCGTTGGTTTGGACGTGCCGATCAATTAACGATTGATTCGATTACCTATAATAAACAAAGGGTGCCTATTGGAACCGATCTTGTTTTTAAGAGTAAGGAAGCACCTTACCTTACTTTTGCAATAGAAATTTGCGAAGATTTGTGGGCACCTGTTCCACCATCTACATATACGACCTTAGCCGGTGCACTTGTCATCGGTAATCTCTCTGCAAGTAACGAGCTTATCGGAAAACACGAATATCGCAGAGAATTAGTGAAAACACAATCTGCTCGACATTTTTGTTCCTATGTATATTCATCTTGCGGTTATGGGGAATCAACAACAGATGTTGTGTATGGCGGACATGCTCTTATTGCAGAAAACGGAAGAGTCCTTTCTGAGAATAAACGCTTTCAACTTGAAAATCAATTCATATATCATGACATTGATTTAGACCATTTGCGATATGACCGATTGCATTCAAACACCTACCGCGAATGTAAAAAAACAATAGGCAGTTCTCAAACTTGTCGGATAATAACCATTCATCAAGCCAACGTTCATAGAGAACTCAATCACACAGTTCAAATACACCCTTTTGTTCCTTCGGATAGCCACGATCGCACCGTTCGATGTGAAGAAATTTTCAATATTCAAACCCACGGCTTAGCTAAACGTCTCAACCATATCGGTGAACCTAAAGCAATCATCGGTATCTCCGGAGGCTTAGACTCAACTCTAGCTTTGTTAGTCACCGTTAAAACATTTGACCTCTTAAACCGAAAACGAAAAGATATTATTGGTGTAACAATGCCGGGATTCGGAACCACCGGCAGAACCTATAAAAATGCCATTGAATTAATGAAAGCCCTTCATATTACAATACTTGAAGTGCCTATTTCTGATGCGGTTGTTCAACACTTTAAAGATATAAACCATGACATAAATGTTCAAGATGTGACTTATGAAAATTCACAAGCACGTGAGCGAACTCAAATTTTAATGGATTTGGCAAATGAACACAAAGGACTTGTCATCGGTACCGGTGACCTCTCTGAATTAGCCCTTGGGTGGGCTACATACAATGGCGACCATATGTCCATGTATGGTGTGAATGTATCCATCCCTAAAACTCTCGTTCGCTACCTCGTAGAATGGGTGTCTCTACATGAAGAAACCCGAGAGGCGAAACTTATTCTTTGCGACATATTAAATACCCCCGTATCACCGGAATTACTTCCTCCTTCTTCAAACGGATTAATATCCCAAAAGACCGAAGAAGTTGTCGGGCCTTATGAACTTCATGATTTCTTTTTGTACTACATGATGCGTTTTGGATATGCACCGTCAAAAATTATGTATCTGGCTAATTATGCATTTAAAGGGAAATATACTGCAGATTTAATATACAAATGGCTCACTATATTCTATCGTCGTTTTTTTGCACAACAGTTTAAACGTAGTGCATTACCTGATGGTCCTAAAGTCGGTTCCATTTGTTTGTCTCCACGTGGAGATTTAAGAATGCCTAGCGATGCAGTTGCAACACTATGGCTTGAAGAATTAGCATCAATGAATGATCATCACAATCAATAATGCACTTACTATTATTCATGAAAACACTTCACTTGACAATAGTACTTAACCACTATAAAAATGCACACTTAACTATGAGAGGGCTATTACATGTTTAAAAAAAGCATGCGTCATGCATTAGATGGTATTATTTTCACGTTTAAATCAGAACGTAACTTTCGAATTCACTTAATTGTTTATTTATTTATGGTCATCCTAAGTTTTTATTTAGATATCAGCATTTTAGAATGGTTGTTTTTACATTTGGTGTCTGCTTTAGTTATCATATCTGAAATCTTTAATACAGCCATTGAAAAAACCCTTGATTGGCTTGAACCAAACCACCACGATGTTGTCAAAGTTGTTAAAGATATTTGTGCCGGCGGTGTTTTAATAAGTGCTATCACAGCAGTAATTATTGGTTTGATTATTTTTGTTCCTCATATCATTCAACTTTTCTTTAATTCTTAGTGTCCGGGTAAATGATCATAAAAAAACTGTGCTTAACACTTTATATGTTAAGCACAGTTTTTTTGATACATTTATTTCTTATCTAAAATCAGTTTATTATAAATCGCTTTTGCCGCTTTTTTTCCGGCTCCCATTGCTAAGATTACCGTTGCCGCTCCGGTGACTGCATCTCCACCCGCATAAACATTGGCAACCGTTGTTTCCATTGTTTCTTCATCTACTTGCAAACAATTCCATTTGTTTAATTCTAGGTTTGGGGTTGCATCTGTTAATAGGGGATTGGGTGTTTGTCCAATTGCAATGATTACTGTATCTGCATCAATGATTTTTTCACTTCCCGGAATCTCAACAGGACGTCGTCGACCAGATGCATCCGGTTCGCCAAGCTCCATTTGAATGACCTTCATACCGGTTACTTTTGCATCTTCACCAATAATCTCAAGTGGATTATTTAACAAATCAAAAATAATACCTTCTTCAATCGCATGATGAACTTCTTCTTTTCTTGCCGGTAACTCTTCCATGCCACGTCGATATACCACGTGAACTTCTTTTGCACCTAATCGTTGGGCTGTTCTTGCGGCATCCATTGCCACGTTACCACCGCCAACAATAATGGCTCTATCGCCCATTTTAACCGGTGTGTGGTTATTGGGGAAATCATAAGCTTTCATCAGGTTGACACGTGTTAGGAATTCATTCGATGAATAAACTCCATTCAAATTTTCGCCCGGAATATTTAAAAACTTAGGTAATCCGGCCCCACTTCCGATAAAGACGGCATCATATCCATCATCAAATAAATCATCGATATCTAATGACTTACCAATGACAACATTTTTTTCGACATGAACGCCTAGATCTAGAACCAAATCAATCTCACGCTTAACTAAATCCTTGGGTAATCGAAACTCGGGGATTCCATACATTAATACGCCACCCAATTCATGAAGCGCTTCAAAGATGACAACTTCAAATCCTAATCGTGATAAATCCGACGCACAGGATAAACTTGCCGGTCCACTACCAACAATAGCTACTTTTTTACCATTAGGTTTAATATGGGGTGGTTCCTGTTTTTCATTGGCCATAACCCAGTCAGCTACAAATCGCTCAAGCCGTCCGATGCCTACAGGTTCGCCTTTGATTCCACGGACACAAACACTTTCACATTGACTTTCTTGTGGACAAACACGTCCACAGATTGCAGGAAGTCCGTTATCTTCTGTGATGATGTCATAGGCTGCTTTTATATTGCCGTCTTTGACTTCTTTAATAAATTCAGGAATCTTTATGTTAACGGGACACCCCTTTTTACACGGTTGGTGCTTACATTCAATACAACGATTAGCTTCATCTATTGCTTCTTCTAACGTATATCCTAATGCAACTTCTAAAAAATTTTTATTCCGAACCAATGGGTCTTGCTCTGCCATAGGTATTTTTGTCATTCTCATATTAGCCATTATTCGCACCATCCAATCGACATGCATGCTTTTCTTCTTCCACAAAATGCGCTTGACGATCCATAGCTTGGTCAAAATCAACAAGTAAACCATCAAAATCCGGTCCGTCAACACATGCAAACTTTGTCTCACCGCCAACAGTTACTCGACATCCACCACACATTCCGGTGCCGTCAATCATAACAGGGTTCAAAGATACACCTGTTGGTATATTCAAAGGTTTTGTAATATCCACAACTGCTTTCATCATAATCAGTGGCCCAATAGCAATGACTTCATCGTATTCTTCGCCTTGATCTAATAATTGTTTGAGTACATCTGTTACAAAACCTTGATGACCTAATGATCCATCATTCGTTGCATAATATACATTTTTACAAATATCCTTAAATTCATCTTTGAGAATGACTAAATCTTTGTCACGTCCTCCAAGGATAACATCAACTTCTGTGCCCATAGAAGCTAATTTTTTTAACTGTGGATATAAGGGTGCACTTCCTACGCCACCACCAATTCCTAATACACGTTTATGATTTTTAATCGGCGCCGCTTTACCAAGAGGCCCAACAAAGTCTAAAAGCGTATCTCCCACTTCTTTTTCAGCAAGCAACTGAGTTGTATAGCCAAGAACTTGGTATACAATTGAAACTGACTGCTTTTCACGATCATAGTCCATAATCGTAAGTGGAATTCGCTCGCCATTTTCAGCAACGCGTAATATAATAAACTGCCCCGGTTCGCACTTTCTTGCAACAAATGGAGCTTCGATGACCATTTTTTGAACGGCATCATTTAAAATCTCTTTTTCTAGAATTTTATACATGTTTATGTCCTTTCGTCCTATTCGCTTTATCCTATTAACTTCTAAAAATTATAACACCATTAATTGAAGAATTCAATAGCTCCTTTATGAATCACATATAATAATCAATAGTATCATAGTCAATGTATTCTTGACTTCTCTGTGTTTTTAAAGCTTTGATATAAGCATCTACCGTATCTAAACACGTAAAGTTCGGAATATTTAAATGCTCTGCTAAACTTCTGAGCTTAAATCCAGCTCGACGTACATCTTTTCCTTTGGTCGGTATATTAATCATCATGGTAATGGTTTTATTCTTCATTTGTTCTTGTACACCAAGCAAATCGTCCCCATCTACTTTTTTTGCTTCCATACCTTTTGATTCTAAAAACTGAGCCGTTCCTGCTGTTGCCATTAAGCCAAAGCCCAGTTCTTGAAAGGTCTTGGCATATTTTAGCACTTCATCTTTTGCCTTGTCTGCAACTGAGATGAGCACATTTCCTTGTTTGGGGAAAGCAAATCCAGCACCTAAAAAAGCTTTAAGCAAGGCTTTTTCATAATTAGAATCAATTCCGAGCACTTCACCCGTTGACTTCATTTCCGGCGTTAATGCTGCATCAACATCATGTAACTTGACAAAAGAAAAAACAGGTGCTTTTACAGCAATTAGGTTGGAACTCGGTAATAAGCCAACACCATACTTTAAATCCTGAAGACGTTTGCCTAAAATAACTTCCATAGCAATTTGAACCATAGGTATCTTGGTTACTTTACTCAGAATCGGTACCGTACGAGATGCCCTCGGATTTACTTCAATAATATAGACCTTATGATCTCTAACAACGAATTGAATATTAACAAGGCCACTCACTTGAAGAGCAATCGAGATTTTTTTTGTGTATTCAATAATTGTATCAATAACACTATCTTCTAGGGTTTGTGGTGGATAAACACAGAAACTATCACCGGAATGGACACCGGTTCGTTCAATATGTTCCATAATTCCCGGTATTAAAATATCTTCACGGTCGCAAATCGCATCCACTTCAACTTCTTGACCTTCAATATATTCATCGATTAATATGGGATGCTCACTGGACAATTCGGTTGCTTCTTGAACATATCCGGATAACTCTTCATCATTATATACAATCATCATGGCGCGACCACCAATTACATAAGACGGTCGAACAAGGACCGGATAAGATATATCGTGTGCAGCGTCTAATGCTTCCTCAATAGAGGTTACAGCTGTACCTTTGGGTTGAGGAATATTCAATTCTCTTAATAAACGCTCAAAACGTTTACGGTTTTCTGCTACATCTATCGCTTCGACAGATGTTCCTAAAACCTGAACTCCTCGACTCACAAGTTTAGGCGCTAGATTAATTGCAGTTTGTCCACCAAACTGGACAATAACGCCTTTTGGCATTTCTTTTCGTACGACATTATAGACATCTTCAATAAATAATGGCTCAAAATAGAGTTTATCCGATGTGTCAAAATCCGTACTCACGGTTTCCGGATTATTATTAATAATGATGGATTCATACCCTAACTCTTGAATTGCCCATACAGCATGTACCGAACAATAATCAAATTCAATTCCTTGACCGATACGAATGGGACCGGACCCGATAACGATAATCTTTTCTCCACGACTAATAATATTTTCTTCTTCTTGTTCATAGGTTGAATAGTAATAAGGCGTCGATGATTCAAATTCTGCTGCACAGGTATCCACCATTTTATACACCGGATACATACCATGCGCTCGACGAATGGCATCCACGATTTCATATTCATTGCCCGATAAAGCAATAATTTCCGTATCTGTAAAGCCCATTTTCTCTGCTGTTTGAAGTAATTCCCCTGTCATGGGTTCATTGGCTAATTTTTGCTCCGTACGAATAATATTCATTATTTTTTCTAAAAACCATGGGTCAATTTTTGTCAATTGATGAACATAGTCAACCCCAAAACCACGACGAAGTGCTTCTGCAACCACGAAAATTCGCTCATCATCTACTTCCACAAGATTTTTCTCAATCATTTCCTTTGGCCACGTGGACATATATTCTTTACGTAATCCCGTTTCCTTACCTTCTAATGAAACAACTGCTTTGAGAAGAGAACTTTCAAAGGTTCGGTCAATTGCCATAACTTCTCCGGTTGCTTTCATCTGTGTTCCTAATCGGCGATTGGCATAATCAAATTTATCAAATGGCCATTTTGGTATTTTTGTAACAACATAATCTAGTGCCGGTTCAAAGGATGCTTTTGTTTTTTTTGTCACTGAGTTAGGAATCTCATGAAGATGTAAGCCCACTGCAATTTTTGCAGCTATTTTTGCAATGGGATAACCGGCTGCCTTTGAGGCCAAGGCCGATGAACGACTGACACGAGGATTGACCTCAATGACAATATATTCTTTGCTCTCAGGATTTAAGGCTAATTGTACATTACATCCACCCTCTATTTTTAATGCACGAATAATCTTTACACTGGCCTCACGTAGCATATGATATTCATTATCGCTCAAGGTTTGGGACGGTGCGACAACAATACTATCCCCAGTATGAATGCCCACCGGATCAAAGTTTTCCATATTACAAATAATGATGCAGGTATCATTTTTATCACGCATCACTTCATATTCAATCTCTTTCCATCCCGCAACGGATTGTTCTAAAAGCACTTGATGAATGCGACTATGCATGAGTCCTGTATGTAAAACTTCTTTCAACTCATCAAGGTTATCAGCAATCCCTCCACCAAGACCACCCATGGTATATGCCGGGCGAACAATAATTGGAAAACCGATAGATTCTGCAAAATCCAATCCCTCTTCAATTGTACTGACGATTTCGCTTTTGGGAATTGGTTCTCCGATTTCAATCATGAGGTTTTTAAACTCCTCACGGTCTTCTGCTTGTTTTATGGCTTCTAACTTGGTTCCTAAAAGATTAACATTATATTTTTCTAAAACACCGGCTTCAGTAAGTTCTACAGCCATATTTAATCCTGTTTGACCGCCTAATGTCGGTAGCAAGCCATCCGGACGTTCTTTGGCAATAATGTATTCTAAGCTATCCACCGTTAATGGTTGAATATATACGTGATCGGCAATATTATCATCGGTCATAATCGTTGCCGGATTACTATTGACTAATACAACTTCTAATCCTTCTTCTTTTAATGATTTACAGGCTTGGGTTCCCGCATAATCGAACTCTGCAGCTTGGCCGATAATGATAGGGCCCGATCCGATAACCATAACTTTTTTTATTGATTTATCTAATGGCATCTGCTTTTTTCCTTTCGATTTTGTCTAACCACTCTTTAAATATTACCGTTGCATCTGTTGGGCCCGGTCCTTCTTCCGGATGAAACTGAACCGATTCAACAAACCATTTTTCACTAACAATTCCTTCGACTGTATCATCATTCACGTTGATATGCGTTAACTCAACGTCTGTTGGAATAGACTCTCTAGAGACCGCATAACCATGGTTTTGCGCAGTCATATATACCTTTTGAGACCGTAAGTCAATCACAGGATGATTGCTGCCACGATGGCCGAATTTGAGCTTGTATGTATCTCCACCAAGACTTAAGGCAAGAATTTGATGGCCAAGACAAATACCTAAGAGCGGTAATTTCCCTTTTAAATCCTTTGCTAAGTCGATTGCTTCTTGACACTGCTTGGGATCGCCAGGACCATTGGAAAATAAGACTGCATCAAACTGTTCAATATCCAAATCTTCAAGGCTTGTATTTGAAGGATATATGGTCACATGACATCCGTTTTGACGTAAATTACGAACAATGCCTCTTTTAATTCCAAGGTCAATAACCCCAATATGTTTTGATGCTTGGCCTGATTCCGGTTCATATTGAAGTATAGACTTGGTTGAGACCTTCTTGACAATATCTTTTGGAAATGTATATGCGTCCAACCCCTCAAGCAAAGCCTCAATCGTTAACGTTTCATCCGTTGTTATAACACATTTCATGGCACCATGATTACGGATGCGTTTTGTCAACATTCGCGTATCCACATCATAGACGCCCATTATTTGATTTTCTATTAAATAGTCATTCAGACTTGTATTCATCTGCCAATGATTTGGATGAATACTATATTCTTTGACAATGAATCCGGACACCTTTATTGACGAGGATTCAAAATCTTCAATATTTATACCATAATTTCCAACTAATGGATAGGTCATTGTTACGATTTGTCCTGCATAGGACGGATCGGTTAAGATTTCTTGATAGCCGGTCATCCCTGTATTAAAAACGACTTCTCCATAGATTGTTCCTTGACTGCCAAAACTTTTTCCTTCAAATAAGGTCCCATCTTCTAACATAATTCGTGCAATCATGACAACACCTCTCTTAGTATATGGATACACGCATCAATATGTTCTTTTTGAACCACTAAAGGAGGCACAAATCTTATAACATTACTTCCTGCACCTACAATAAGTAGCTTTTTATCATAGGCTTTTTTAACCACATCAATGGGAGGAATATTTAATGCAATTCCCTTCATGAGTCCCAAACCACGTATTTCTTCAATACATGAAAAGTCCGCTTGTAACTGTTCCAATTGCTCCGACAGATAATCGCCCATTTCTTGAATATGGGTCATAAATTCATCTGACATCACTTGGTCAAGGACGACATTAACCGCAGACATGGCTAATGGATTCCCACCAAAGGTTGCTGCATGATCTCCAGGCTTAAATCCTTGTGCCACTTCTTTGGTCGCTAGCATGGCACCAACAGGTACACCACCACCTAAGCCTTTCGCTAATGCAATAATATCCGGTTTTACATCATGATGCATGTAGGCACAAACTTCACCGGTTCGTCCGATGCCGGTTTGTACTTCATCAAAAATCAACACAAGTCCTTTTTCATCACACAAGTCACGTACTGCTTGTATATATGCCGCGTCTGCCTGAATAATACCACCTTCACCTTGAATAACTTCCATCATGACACCACACGTAATATCTGAAACTGCTTCTTTTAAAGCATCGATATCATTATATGTAACATGTTGAATGCCCGGAAGCAAAGGATTTAATCCGTCCTGATATTTGGTTTGCCCTGTTGCAGAAATCGCACCAAGGGTTCGCCCATGAAAGGAATTCTTCATAGTTATAATCTCATAACGTTCATTATGTCCTTTGAACTTAGCATATTTTCTAGCTAACTTTAAGGATGCTTCAACCGCTTCTGTTCCTGAATTACAAAAGAAGACACGATCCATCTTTGTCGCTTCTGTAATTTTTTTTGCCGCTTTTAATTGCTCATCATTATAGTAAAGATTTGAACAGTGCAAGAATTCATCCACTTGCTGATGAAGGGCATCTTTTAAGCCTTGATGACTATATCCGAGTGCATTGACTGCAATTCCTGCAACAAAATCTAAATAACGATTTCCTTCTTGATCAATGAGATACACATCTTCACCGTGAGTAAAGATATTGGGTAACTGATTATATGTATGCATAATACATGTTTTATTTGCTTCCATGATGAACCTCCTTATAAATCTTTTCCGAACATGGTTCCGACACCGTTTTTGGTAAAGATCTCGAGTAGTAGACTATGCTCAACACGTCCATCTAAGATATGGACATTTTTAACGCCTTTTTCAATTCCTTCGACACAGCACATGACTTTTGGAATCATTCCACCAGAGATAACATTGGTGTTAATATAATGATCCACTTCATCAATATTAATTTTTGAAATCAAGGAATGACTATTATCTACATCTCGAAGAACACCTTCTACATCCGTTAAGAAAATTAATTTTTCAGCGTCTAAGGCACCGGCAATGGCACTGGCTGCAAAATCTGCATTAATGTTATAGGTAGCTCCATCTTCATCGGTTCCAATTGGTGCGATGACCGGAATAAAATCATTTTCAATTAATGAATAGATTAATGTTGTATCCACAGCACTTACTTCACCAACGAATCCAATATCCTTGCCCTCTACATATTTTTTCTTAACTTTTAATGTCTTACCATCTTTTCCTGAAATACCAACAGCGTTTATATCATGATTTTGAATCAGTTGAACAACATCTTTATTGACCTTGCCGGATAAAACCATTTCAACAACATCGACAGCTTCCTTGGTTGTGATGCGTAATCCATTAAAAAACTCGCTATCAATGCCCATTGCTGTTAATGTCGATGAAATTTCTTTGCCTCCACCATGAACAATAACAGGCTTAAAGCCAACTAATTTCATCAAAACAATATCTTCGATAACGGTTTCTTTGATAAGGTCATCAACCATGGCCGATCCGCCATATTTAATCACAACGATTTTCCCGTTAAATTGCTTTATGTAGGGAAGTGCTTCAACTAATATCTTTGCTTTTTCAATTAATTTTTCCATAATAACCTCCATTATGTTCTGTACTCTCCATTTATTTTAACATATTCATAGCTCAAATCGCATCCCCAACCGGTAACTTCGGCTTCTCCTTGATGACAATCAACAACGACCTTGATTTCTTTTTCTTTTAAAATCTCTAGTGCATATTCTTCATCAAAGCCAATGGGCTGTCCTTGCTCTAATAATTTGATTGTCCCTGCCGGACTAACATAATCGACATCGACAAGGTTGGGATCAAATTCAGCACCAGAATAACCTAATGCACATAGGATTCTTCCCCAATTCGCATCTTCACCAAAAAACGCTGTCTTCACTAAATTTGAAGTAATCACTGCATGAGTCATCTTACGTGCTTCTTCTTTATCATGCATATTTTTCACGGTCACTTCAATAAATTTAGTTGCGCCTTCACCATCTTTAACGATTAACTTTGCTAGCTCCTGGTTAAGCATATAAAAGGCTTCTCTAAAAATCGCATAACCCTCTGTATCCTTTTGAATGGGTGCATTTGACGCCATACCATTTGCCAAAACTAATACCATGTCATTGGTAGAGGTGTCTCCATCAACACTAATCATATTATAGGTATCGGATATTGTTTCTTTTAACAAGGTTTGTAGCGTCTCTTGGTCGATGCTTGCATCGGTTGTAATAAAGGAAAGCATGGTTCCCATATTTGGGTGGATCATTCCGGATCCTTTAGCCATACCGGAGATTGTAATTATTTTTCCGTCCACTTTTATTTGAAGGCATTTTTCTTTTAAAAAAGTATCCGTTGTCATAATACCTTCCGCGGCAGCTGTTGCATGTTGGCGACTGTTGCCATAGTGTTTAACAATTTCATCAATTCCTTGATGTATTATATCCATGGGTAAAGGTTGTCCAATCACACCTGTTGAAGCTACAAGTACAGATTCTTGATCAATTCCCATCTTGTCTCCATAAACTTTTGCCATCGTTTTTGTATCTTCATATCCTTTACGACCTGTACAAGCGTTTGCATTACCACTATTGATAATAATACCCTGTATTGCTTTTTTCTGTTTTAGCAACTCCATATTCCAATTTACAGGAGCAGCTTTAACAATATTTTTTGTAAAAACACCTGCATATGAACAAGGCCTTTCTGAAAATAACATGGTTAAATCTTTATTTTTCCGCTTTATTCCACAATGAATCCCTGTTGCACTAAATCCTTTGGGTGCTGTAATTCCATCTGTAATCCAATTCATAAGGCATACTCCTTTTTGCTTTTTTATTATTATACATTTTATTTAATATTTATGCAAGAATTTTTCGATATTTTTTTGTTTATTCCTAACAAATATGGTACAATATAATTCAAAAACATATATAAAAACGGATGATTAGGTGAGGTATTGATATGATAGATATAATTCAATCATTTACATTTGACTATGCAATGTTTATTACATTAAATTTGGTTTTATCAACCATCGTTATTCTCTTAGAGCGAAAAAATTCCACAGCCGCTTTGGCTTGGTTATTTTTTTTGAATTTGTTCCCGGGTTTCGGCTTTTTCTTCTATATCCTTCTCTCTCAAAACATCTCTAAACGAAAAATTTTCGCTTATTCTAAAGAGGAAGAACGTCTATTTAACAAAGCCCTCAACCACCAAAAACACGCTATTCGAGAAAATCAGTTTGATTATGGCAATGCTGAAACCATTGAATACAAAGATTTAATATTATTTCATAATCGAATGTCCAATGCACTCTTGTCAACCAATGATCATGTTGATATTTTCAACAACGGTCCTGATTTATTCCACCAACTTTTTGAAGATATCGCCAACGCACAAGAACATATTCATCTCCTCTATTTTATCATAAAAAACGATGAAATCGGTAATAAACTCATTAATGCACTCATTCAAAAAGCTGCTGAAGGTGTCGAAGTACGTCTGCTCGTTGACCATGTAGGAGGACGAACATTATCACCAAAGCTCATTGGAAAGATCCAATCAAGTAAAATACAGTTAGCCTTTTTCTTTCCTTCAAAGTTTAAATACTTCAACTTAAAAGGAAACTATCGTAACCATCGAAAAATTGTTGTCATCGATGGAACACTTGGTTATATTGGTGGATTAAATGTAGGAAATGAATATGTTGGCAAAAGCAAACGGTTCGGCTATTGGCGAGACACCCATCTACGCTTATACGGAGATAGTGTGATGTCTTTGCAACTTCGTTTCATTCTAGATTGGCGTAACGCTTCCATGGAAAAACTTGCAACAACCGCAAAATATTTACGACACGTCGTTTCTGATTCAAAGACAGCCATTCAAATTGTTTGTTCCGGACCGGATAACATTAATCAACAAATTAAACAAGGATACCTTCAGATTATCCATAAGGCAAAAAAATATATATATATTCAGACGCCTTATTTCATTCCTGATGACAGTATATTAGAAGGCCTAAAAATAGCTGCTGCTTCGGGTGTTGATGTTCGTATAATGATTCCTCAAATGCCGGATCATCTTTTTGTGTACTGGGCAACATACTCGTATTGTGGAGACTTGATTCCCTATGGTGTAAAAATCTTCATATATGAACGTGGTTTTCTCCATTCAAAAATGATTGTTTCTGACAACACGATTGCATCTGTTGGCTCATGTAACTTTGACATTCGTAGTTTTAAGCTGAATTTTGAAGCCAACGCCTTCATCTACGAGCGACGAACATCCATTGGTTTACGTAAAGAATTTGATGAAGATTTACGCTACTGTCGCCAATTAACCCAAACAATTTACGATAAACGTTCATTTTGGATAAAATTCAAAGAATCCATCTCACGTTTATTCTCACCTGTGTTATAATTAGGATAAAGTGACTCTGTCACGTTATCCCAAAGGGATATTATCCGCGTAGAAAGAGTTTCCTTGACGTCATCTGACATGTTTCAAGGCAGATGACTCAAATAGGGACACTCTTTCGAAGCAAGGAGTAAAGAGGCTACGCCTCGTTCCGCTCCGCGGATTGCTCGCGGCGGGAAAGCTCCTTGACGCTTTCTGCTATGCTTCAAAGCAGAAAGCTAAATTAAGACTTTCCTAGAGCAAGGATAAAGTGACTCTGTCACCAAAATGCAAAAACAATTTGCATATTTATTAATATTAATGTATAATTAATCAAAACAAGGAAATAAGGAGGCATTTATAATGAGTAAAAAAGTTGTATTAGCATATTCCGGAGGATTAGACACTACCGTAATTATCCCATGGTTAAAAGAAAACTATGATTATGAAGTTATTGCAGTATGTATTGATGTGGGCCAAGGAAAAGAAATTGAAGGTTTAGAAGAACGCGCCCTAAAAACAGGTGCTTCAAAACTATATATCGAAGATGTAACCGATGAATTTGTCGATGACATCGTTGTTCCAACTGTACAGGCAAATGCCGTCTATGAAGGAAAGTATTTATTAGGAACGTCTATGGCAAGACCGGTTATCGCTAAACGTCTTGTTGAAATTGCTCTAGAGGAAGGTGCTGAAGCTATTTGTCACGGTGCTACCGGAAAAGGTAACGACCAAGTCCGATTTGAGCTTACAATAAAAGCACTTGCACCACAATTAAAAATTATTGCACCTTGGAGAATTTGGGATATTAAATCACGTGAAGATGCTTTAGCTTATCTCGAAGAACGTAATATCGAAGCGCCTATGAAGAAAAAAGATAGCTATAGCCGTGACAGAAACTTATGGCACTTAAGCCATGAAGGTCTTGATTTGGAAGACCCTGCAAATGAGCCAAACTATACTGAGTTATTACAAATGGGCGTTACACCTGAACAAGCTCCGGATGAACCCACCTACCTGACCATTGATTTTGAACAAGGGGTACCCAAAAAATTAAATGGTGAATCTATGAAGGCTTCTACCATGATCGAAAAACTTAATGAAATCGGTGGGGCTAACGGCGTCGGACTCATTGATATTGTCGAAAACCGTGTTGTTGGTATGAAATCCCGTGGCGTCTATGAAACCCCCGGTGGAACTATTCTCTACTATGCACACAATGAACTTGAATATCTATGTTTAGATAAACAAACAATTGCTTATAAAAACCAAGTAGCTATTAAGTTTGCTGAACTTGTTTACTCCGGCGAATGGTATACTCCCCTTCGTGAAGCATTAACAGCTTTCGTTACTGACACACAAAAAACTGTAACCGGTCAAGTGAAATTGAAACTTTACAAAGGAAATATCATTCCTGCAGGGGCTACAAGTCCATATTCATTGTATAACGAAGACATTGCCAGCTTTACAACGGGTGATCTTTACGATCATCATGATGCTGAAGGCTTTATTAATCTCTTTGGCTTACCACTTAAGGTTCGTGCAATGATGAAACAATTAAACGAGAAAAAATAATTGAGGTGACACTATGAAATTATGGGGAGGACGTTTCTCCAAAAGTACCGATGTCATTGTTGATGACTTCAATTCATCAATACGCTTTGACCAACGACTGTATAGAGAAGATATTGAAGGTAGTATTGCCCATGTTACAATGCTTGCTGCCGCTGATATTCTTACAAATGATGAACGCAACATGATTATATCCGGACTCAAAGACTTAGAAATTGCCATCGAAAAAAATGAAGTAACCTTTGATATTAGTGCCGAAGATATTCACATGAATATTGAATCATTACTTATTCAACGCATTGGTGATGTTGCAAAAAAAATGCATACAGGACGAAGCCGTAACGATCAAGTAGCTACAGATATGCGCCTTTACATAAAGAAAGAAATTGTGGCCATTGACCAAGACGTATTTGACCTATTATCAACTATTTTAAGCTTATCCGGTCAGCATACCGAAACCATTATGCCCGGTTATACCCACCTTCAAAAGGCACAACCCACAACATTTAGTCATCATCTTATGGCGTATTTTGAGATGTTTAAGCGGGATCGAGACCGATTGATAACCACATATAATCGAATGAATCAATCGCCACTTGGAGCCGGTGCTTTTGCTACAACAACCTATCCGCTGAATCGCCAAATGACCGCTGAACTTCTTGGTTTTGACTCGATTTGTTTAAACAGTATGGATGCTGTTAGTGATCGGGATTTCTTATTAGATGTCTTGTATACGCTTTCCATGATTATGATGCATCTGTCGCGTTTTTCAGAAGAAATCATCTTATGGTGTTCTCACGAATTTCGATTTATCGATTTAGATGATGCATATAGCACCGGAAGCTCAATCATGCCACAGAAAAAAAACCCGGATATTCCCGAATTGATTCGTGGAAAAACCGGCCGTGTTTATGGGGACTTAATGTCCTTACTAACAACTATGAAAGGGCTTCCCCTTGCCTATAACAAAGATACACAGGAAGATAAGGAAGTGACTTTTGACGCAATTGATACGCTTAAAATGTGTATACCTATTTTTACAAAATTACTTGACACCATGACTGTCCGCAAAGAGGTTATGCGTTCAGGCGCTGAAGGTGGTTTTACAAACGCCACAGATGCAGCCGATTATCTTGTAAAAAAAGGATTGCCTTTTAGGGATGCCCATGAAGTCTTGGGAAAATTGGTTTTATATTGTGTAAACAATAACACCAATCTAAGCGAATTATCACTTGATGAGTATCAAAAACTCTCTCCACTCTTTACTGAAGATGTTTTTGAAGCAATTTCTCTAGATACCTGTGTTAATAAGCGTCAAGTTATCGGCGGACCAGCCAAAGAACAAATGGAAACGGTCAACCAACTTGCCAAAGACTATTTAGAAAAAAATGCAACTATAGAATAAAAAAAAGAGCGATTACATTAATATCGATGTAATTGCTCTTTTTTTATTCTATGTATATTCTTCTTACTTAATATACTTTAAGAAAATCGTTCCAAGTGGAGGCACTTTAATATCTAAACAGTTTGGCTTATGGTCCCAAGCAATTGACTGCGTCTTCAAAATCCCTTCATTTAGAACACCACTGCCTCCATATTTTTGATGATCTGAATTGAGTATTTCTTGATAAGAGCCTGCACGCGGAACGCCAATACGATGCATATATTTAGGAACCGGTGTAAAATTACTAATCACTATGATATGCTCTTCATCTTTTTCATCTTTTCGAACAAAAGATACGATACTTTCTAAGGCATCTGTACAATTAATCCATTCAAACCCTCGGTTGGTAAAGTCATCTTCCCAAAGGGCTTTTTCATCACGATATATTTTATTTAAATCAGAGACAAATGTTTTCATTTCACGATGTTTATCAAATTCTAATAGATTCCAGTCTAAACTTTTTGCTTCACTCCACTCATCGAATTGAGCAAAATCACATCCCATAAACAATAACTTTTTACCTGGGTGCCCGTACATAAATCCGTAGGAACATCGTAAGTTAGCAAACTTTTGCCAATAATCTCCCGGCATTTTATTAATCATGGAACCTTTTCCGTGAACAACTTCATCATGCGACAAGACGAGTATAAAGTTCTCAGTAAATGCATA
>ASRL01000063.1_pt1 | contig 23310 bp, 22 predicted proteins | sample 692978 | NCBI WGS metagenome assembly ASRL01 (sample SAMN02169241, study PRJNA158439) | bioreactor metagenome | isolation source: day 67 sample from continuous culture bioreactor inoculated with sediment... | place: Germany: Bremen | reverse complement strand
AAAATAGCCGATACGGCTGCTGAGGATGGTAAATAGCAGTGAGTCGTTATCAGAATGCATGGCATTTAGCGCTTAAAAGATCGGTGATTTCTAAAAGAATGATGAGCACAGATGCAGTTGTCGGTAAGTAAACCTCAGAGTCACCACGCAAACTGCTGGCTGGTGGTCAGGGTATAGTGTGTTAAATCAGCGCGACTGACAGAGATACAAGAACACCTCAGTCACAGCATGAGAAATAGCTGCCTGGGGCTTGGAACGTGCTATATTACGCGCAAATTACTGTTCTGTGATGCGTATTATGAAGTTTGTCCATCAACGCGAGTATTTAAAAGAAGGCGACACAGTCGTTATTGAATGCTCACAAACCTGCAATATCCGCTTAATGAGTGATGCTAATTTTCGTAGTTTCAAAAACGGTGGCCGCCATACTTATCACGGTGGTGCTTTTGCAGACTTTCCTGCGCGTATCAAAGTGCCCAGTACCGGCTACTGGAATATCACCTTAGATACCGTCACCCGTCGAGCGATCAGTGTGACCCGCAAAGTACAGTTCACTCATAAAATAAAAATTGTACGCAATAAAAATGATCGTCCTGTCACGCGCTGAGTTGTTCTAGCCTAGCGCGGTATCAAGAAACATCATGACTGCAAACCCCACCATTAAACCTGTCGAAGCTGCTATTTGGTGGCCGTTGCGGTGAGTTTCTGGAATCACTTCGTGACATACCACAAAGATCATGGCGCCGGCAGCTAAACCCATGCTCATTGGGTAAGCCAATAGCACGCTGCTTGACATCGCAAAACCTAGCATTGCGCCAAGCGGCTCTAATACGCCTGTTGCAGCGCCTATAAGAAAGGCTTTAGTGGTGCTGAAGCCAACACTGCGTAACGCCACAGCCACTGCAAAGCCTTCTGGTATATCTTGAATAGCAATGGCTATGGTCAGCGGCAGGCCAATCTTTAAATCACCATGGGTAAATGAAATACCGATCGCCATGCCTTCCGGCAGGTTATGCAGGGCAATCGCAAAAACAAACAACCAAGCCCCACTGAGCCGCTGGCAGTCCGGGCCACACAGTGCTTCGTCGGTGTGTCCTTGTGGTATGAAATAATTTAAACCAAGCATCATTAACGTGCCTAAGCCTAGGCCTAGAGCGACAATAGCTGAGGCTAGAAAAGGCTGCACCAATATGTCTTGGGCAGCTTCAACGCCAGGTAAAATAAGCGAGAAAGCACTGGCCGCCAACATCATGCCAGCAGCAAACCCTAGCAGACTGTCTTGCGTGCGCTCACTGCTGGTTTGGGTAAAATAAATCAGTAGAGCGCCGAGTGCTGTGGCGATAAATCCGGCTATTCCACCAGTCAGAGCATAGTAAACGTTATCAAGCTGCAGGCCTTGATAGATAGAGACGAGTATTAAAACTACGATAATAAATACAATCGCAGCAAAACTTAGCGTGAGCCAAGGTCTGTTGCGCGCCTGGGCTCGCCACGCCTGAATCATTTCTTCATGGCCTTTAATTGTGCGCATTGCTACTGCCTCTAAAACATAGCGTGAGTGTACGCAAGTGCAGGTGCCGATCATAGCGGCTAAACAGGCTTAGAGATAAGCTGGTCTGTATAAACACTTTTACAGCAACAGCGAGCAGGGTACACACGATGGATGACATGACATATAACAAAAATGCCCCGCATTAAGCGGGGCATTTTGTCTTGCAAGCGACGCTAAATTACACTTCTAACACAGGGATGGTTGCTTGCGCAGCCGCTTCTGTGTACTTCTTCATTTGGTCGAAGTTAAGGTAACGGTAAACATCAGCAGCCATGCTGTCGATGTTTGCTGCGTACGACATGTACTCTTCAACAGTTGGTAATTTGCCCATAATTGAGGCCACTGCCGCAAGCTCAGCTGAAGCCAAGAATACGTCGGTGTTGTCGCCTAAACGGTTGGGGAAGTTACGTGTTGATGTTGAAACAACAGTTGAGCCTGTTTCAACACGTGCTTGGTTACCCATGCACAATGAGCAGCCAGGCTCTTCAATACGTGCGCCAGCTTTTTTGTAAGTGTCGTAGTAGCCTTCTTCGATCAGCTGGTATTTATCCATGCGTGTTGGTGGCGCTAACCACAGGCGCGTTGGCATTTCGCCATCAACCTTCTGTAGCAGCTTACCTGCCGCGCGGAAGTGACCAATGTTAGTCATGCATGAGCCGATGAAAACTTCATCAATTTTACGGCCTTGAACGTCAGACAGTAAACGCGCATCGTCTGGGTCGTTTGGTGCGCAAAGGATTGGCTCTTTAATATCAGCCAGATCAATTTCGATGACAGTTGAGTATTCAGCGTTGGCATCAGCCTGTAGCAACTCTGGGTTAGCTAACCATGCTTCCATCGCTTGTGCACGACGCTCAATGGTACGCACATCGCCGTAGCCTTCGCTGATCATCCAGCGCAGCATGGTGATGTTGGATTGCAAGTACTCAGCAATAACGTTTTCTGGCAGTTTGATGGTGCAACCTGCTGCAGAACGCTCAGCAGAGGCGTCAGATAACTCAAACGCTTGCTCAACCGTCAAGTTGTCTAGGCCTTCAATTTCAAGAATACGGCCAGAGAAGATGTTCTTCTTGCCTTTTTTCTCAACGGTCAAGTGACCTTCTTGAATCGCTTGGTAAGGAATCGCATGAACAAGGTCACGTAAGGTGATACCTGGGTTCATTTTACCTTTAAAGCGAACCAGTACTGATTCAGGCATATCCAGCGGCATCACACCAGTGGCAGCGGCGAAGGCAACAAGACCAGAACCAGCAGGGAAAGAGATACCAATTGGGAAACGGGTGTGTGAGTCACCACCGGTACCAACGGTGTCAGGCAGCAACATACGGTTCAACCAGCTGTGGATGATACCGTCACCTGGGCGCAGTGAAACACCGCCGCGGTTCATGATGAAGTCAGGCAGCGTGTGGTGCGTGATTTCATCAATTGGCTTTGGATAAGCTGAGGTGTGGCAGAACGACTGCATAACCAAGTCAGCAGAGAAACCTAAGCAAGCCAAGTCTTTCAACTCATCACGAGTCATAGGGCCTGTGGTGTCTTGCGAACCAACGGTGGTCATTTTCGGCTCACAGTAAGTGCCAGGACGAACGCCTTGACCTTCAGGTAAGCCACAAGCACGACCCACCATTTTCTGCGCTAAAGTAAAGCCTTTATCGCTACCTGCTGGTGGAACAGGTTTTTTAAACAGATCTGAAGGGCTCATGCCCAATTCAGCGCGAGCTTTTTCAGTTAAGCCGCGACCAATGATCAATGGAATACGGCCGCCGGCACGTACTTCATCCAGTAGAACGTCAGTCTTTAGCTCAAAGGTTGTTACCAGCTCATCAGAACCGTTGCGACGTACTTCGCCTTTGTAGGGGTAAACGTCGATAACGTCGCCCATAGCGAGGTCTGTACAATCAAATTCGATTGGCAGTGCACCGGCATCTTCCATGGTGTTGTAGAAGATTGGCGCAATTTTAGTACCGAAGCAGAAGCCACCAGCACGCTTGTTGGGTACGTTCGGGATATCGTCACCGAAGAACCACAATACAGAGTTGGTTGCTGACTTACGAGAAGAACCAGTACCTACAACGTCACCAACGTAAGCAACAGGGTGGCCTTTAGCTTTCAGCGCTTCCATTTGCTTGATTGGACCTACTGAACCTGGCACGTCAGGGTTAATGCCATCACGCTCCATTTTCAGCATCGCTAATGCGTGCAAAGGAATGTCAGGACGTGACCAAGCGTCAGGCGCAGGGGACAGGTCATCAGTGTTGGTTTCACCAGTGACTTTAAAGACGCTTAAAGTGATTTTTTCTTCGAGTGCTGGACGGGCTTTAAACCACTCGCCTTCAGCCCACGACTGCATAACAGCTTTAGCACTGGCATTGCCTGCTTTAGCTTTTTCGGCAACATCATGGAATGCATCAAACATCAACAGAGTGTGCTTGAGCTCAGCGGCAGCTAGTTCAGACAGTTCAGCATCGTCTAATAAAGCAACCAAGGTTTCGATGTTGTAGCCACCTTGCATGGTGCCTAGCAACTTTACTGCGTGTGCCTTATCAATCAGTGGTGAAGTGGCTTCACCTTTGGCGATGGCTGATAAGAAAGCGGCTTTAACATAAGCAGCTTCGTCAACACCAGCAGGAACACGGTCAGTAACCAGTTCCAGTAAGAAATCTTCTTCGCCAGCTGGTGGGTTTTTGAGCAATTCAACCAATCCAGTTGTTTGTTCGCTATTTAGTGGCTGCGGGACAATGCCCTGTTCAGCGCGTTCTGCTACGTGTTTGCGGTAGGCTTCAAGCACAGTATTATATCCTCATCATTGGCCCCCAAACAGGAAGGGGCGCGTATCCAGAAGCTGTTTTCAAAGTATTGCAGGCACGCGTAATCAGAGTAATGTTGACTAGAACATCACTATCTACACTGCAGCGAACAGGTTTAAACACCTTTACGCTTTGAAAACAGCCTCGATTATTGGACGTGGTTACCTAAAATGGCGCGCTTATTCTAAGCTACACGCGCTATAAAGTTAAGGGGCAACCACGGTTTTGCATAGTAAATTGCATGTTAGACCTTGGGCTAACATATTTTGCACGTTGTTTATAAACACCTGCAACGGGGCAGCAGCAGGCTTAGTAACCGCTCAGCTCAGGCTAAGCGGAACTAAGAATAAGGACTAGTTTTGCAACTGGCTTTCTAGATGCGCCATGACATCATCGGGCTTGAGTACCAATACATCTGTTTCAACAGCATCCAGCACAACCTCTGCAGTATTGCCGATCAATGCCCCAGATAATCCAGTACGTGCCACAGTACCAATGACAGTTACCACTGCATCCAGTTCTCTTGCCATTTCAGGGATCAACACATCAGCTGGTCCTTCCTTAATGTGCATTTGCTCTTCATCAAGCTCGAACTCTTTTACAAAGCTTGCGCATTGCTGACGGTAGCGCGCTTCAATGGTTTCACGCAGCTGGAAGGTCGGATCAGATGCTGAAAGCATTGGCGACGGATGCGCCGAAAATACATGCAAGGTTGCTTTTGCAATACTGGCGACTTCAAAGGCGTTACTGATTAGGCTGGCATGCAAACGGCGGTGTACGCCGCTGCTGTTACCGACGTCAACCGCAGCTAAGATTGTACCTTCAGTCCATGGCCGATTGGTTTTTGTAATCAGCACAGGGCAAGGGCAGTAGCGTAAGAGCTTCCAGTCATCCGGCGTTAGTAAAGCACGCTTGAGAGGGTTTTCAGGGAAGTGCTGCTTGATCACCAAGCCGCAGTTTTCAGCTTGCTGAGCCTGGATGATGGTCTCATGGAAGGTTTCGTTCCAAGCTTGTTGGGTGGTGACATCATACCCGTCTTCTTTAAGTTCCTTGGCTGTGTCAGCTAAATATTGACCGTATTCATCGCGCTTGTCACATACCAATAGATGTAGGCGTGAGTGCGTTACACCGGCAATCAGCTTGGCACGCTTCAATGCCAGCCCTTCTGGTTGATTGGGGGTCATGACGACCAAGATATTACGAATCTCTTGCATATTTGTCTCCCTGCGATTTTAGCCTATTGAGTTCTTTGCCGAGGCGATTGTCAATGTGATTTGCAGTTGGATGTAGAAGTATATGCGCCGCCAAGGCTGGTTGTTCTGTTATGGCTCCGTATAATAGTACCCATTTAGTATAGCCTTTAGTATATACCCTATGTTAATACCTGAAATCGAAGCTTTTCTACAGTGTCAGACGCCACAAGGTTGGATTGATTGTGCGCTGGATCACCCTCAAGAGCTCTTGCTTGATCATGCTAACTGCGAAAAGAAAGCTGCAGGCACAGCACTCACCCTAATGTTTCGCTATGCCGAGCGAGAAGAACTGCAGCAATACCTTTCGCGTTTAGCCCGTGAAGAACTGCGTCACTTTGAGCAAGTTACAGCACTGATGAAAAAACGCGGCGTGCGTTACCGCCAGCTCAGCGCCTCCAACTATGCACAACGCTTACACCAGCATATTGCTAAGCAGGAGCCTGACAAGCTAATTGACACCTTAATTGTTGGAGCTTTTATTGAGGCGCGCTCGTGTGAGCGGTTTTACCGTTTAGCCCCGCATTTAGATGACGAACTTGGCCGCTTTTATACCTCGTTACTGAAGTCTGAGTCGCGCCATTTTGAAGGGTATTTGCGCATGGCAAAACTGTACGCTAAGCAGCCGATTGATAAGCGTATCGCGTTTTTTGCTGAAGTAGAGCGCCAAGCGGTTTTGACTGAGGATACTGAATTTAGGTTTCACAGCGGTGTACCGAAGCTGCAGCAACAGGCAAAACCTATGGCCGGTGCAGCTGATACTTAGTTAGCTGCTGCGCTGCTGGGAAATGGCAGTGCCTGTAATTCAACTGTCTGAGCTGTGGCCTTAATAAACCAGCCTTGAGTATCCCAATCACCCAATACAATGCGTCGCTTATCATCAGCGAGTTGATGCACAGCAGGGCGGTGGGTGTGACCGTGAATCAAAGTGCGAACCTTATGTTGAGTCATCACTTTAGTGACTTCTTCGTGATTTACATCGGTGATAGCGCTGGCTTTCATGCGTGTGCTGGATTTGCTTTTTTGCCGCAGATCTCCAGCTAAACGCTGCCGAGTGCGCAGAGGTAGGTTGCGCAAAATAAATAAAATCAACGGGTTGCGCAATACTCTTCGCAAACGAATGTAACTTTTATCACTGGTGCAAAGACTGTCTCCATGCATCAGCAGTACAGGTTCGCCCGCTAATTGAACAATGCTGGGGTCTTTGAGCAGCTGGCAGCTGGCCAGTTCGCAAAAATCCTCGCCAATCAAAAAATCACGATTGCCATGCATTAGATAAATCTGTGTGCCAGTTGCTGCGACATCACTGAGTGCTTGAGCAATTGAGCGCTGAAAGGGCGTCATGGCATCGTCACCGATCCACACTTCAAAGAAGTCACCCAAAATATATAGCGCGCGCGTGTGCATGGCGTGCTGCTTAAGAAACGCAAGGAACGCGCCGGTAATATCCGGGCGCTCCTCATGTAGGTGTAGATCAGAGATCAGCTGAATCACTCGATGATCTCAGCTTTTTCAATGATGACATCCTCGCGCGGCACGTCTTGGTGTCCGTTTTTGCTGGTGGTAGCAACATTTTTAATCGCTTCAACCACGTCCATACCCTCAACCACTTCACCAAATACAGTGTAGCCCCAGCCTTGTGTGGTCGGTGCGGTGTGGTCAAGGAAGTCGTTGTCTTGCACGTTAATAAAGAATTGTGCTGAAGCCGAGTGCGGCTCCATGGTGCGCGCCATCGCAATGGTGCCTGCTTTATTAGAAACGCCGTTATTGGCTTCGTTTTTAATTGTAGCGCGAGTCTCTTTTTGCTTCATGTCGGTGTCAAAACCACCGCCTTGGATCATAAAATTGCTAATCACGCGGTGAAAAATGGTGTTGTCATAGTGACCATCTTTCACGTATTGAATAAAGTTGGCGACGGTTTCCGGTGCTTTGTCAGCAAAGAGGTTTAGCGTAATAACGCCGTGGTTGGTGTGTAATTTAATCATTAAATCAATCCATAGAGGCTAAAAAGGCATAGACCTGTCAGAGAGGTGACAGGTTCGGGTATGATAAGCACTTTATTTGAACCAGCCTACCCATAATAGGCAGTAATGAGTATTAAAAAGCCCATGAGCACGTCTGAATCGTCCGTCAATGTCGCCGCGAACTTTCTTCGTCCTATTCTTGAAGCTGATTTACAGTCAGGCAAGCACAGCAGTATTGTCACGCGTTTTCCGCCTGAACCTAACGGCTACCTGCATATTGGTCACGCCAAATCCATCTGCCTAAATTTTGGTTTGGCAAAAGAGTTTGGCGGTGTGTGTCATTTGCGTTTCGATGACACCAATCCAGCCAAAGAAGAGCAAGAATACATCGACGCTATTAAATACGATGTCAATTGGCTCGGCTTTCAGTGGGATGGCGAGGTGCGCTATGCCTCAGACTATTTTGAGCAGTTGTACACCTGGGCGGTGCATTTAGTTGAGCAGGGCAAGGCCTATGTTTGCGACTTAACCCCAGAGCAAGCCCGTGAATACCGTGGCAGTTTGACTGAGCCGGGTAAGAACAGCCCGTTTCGTGAGCGCAGTGTCAGCGAGAACTTAGATTTGTTGACCCGCATGCGTGCTGGTGAATTCCCCGATGGTGCCTGTGCGCTGCGCGCCAAGATTGATATGGCTTCACCGAATATGAATCTGCGTGATCCAATTCTGTACCGTATTCGTCATGCCCATCACCACCAGACCGGTGATGCATGGTGCATCTACCCAAGCTATGACTTCACCCATGGCCAGTCCGATGCTATTGAATTGATTACTCACTCAATTTGCACCCTAGAGTTTGAAGATCATCGTCCGCTGTATGAGTGGTTTTTAGAACATTTACCGGTACCGGCCAAGCCGCGTCAATATGAATTTGCACGGTTGAACTTAAATTACACCATCACCAGTAAGCGCAAACTTAAGCAGCTGGTCGATGAAAACCATGTGACCGGCTGGGATGATCCGCGTATGTCAACCATCAGTGGTTTCCGCCGTCGCGGCTATACCGCTGCTTCGATCCGTAACTTCTGCGACATGGTTGGTGTTAACCGTGCCGGTGGCGTAGTTGACTTGGGCATGCTCGAATTTTGCATTCGTGAAGATTTGGATACCAATGCATCACGAGCCATGTGTGTGCTTAAACCGATTAAAGTCGTGATTACCAACTATCCAGAAGATCAGCAACAAACCCTACAGCTGCCACGCCACCCTAAGCGTGATATCGGTGTGCGCGAGTTACCCTTTGCCCGTGAAATCTACATTGATGCCAGTGACTACGAAGAAACACCGCCCAAAGGTTACAAGCGTTTAGTACCAGGTGGTGAAGTGCGTTTGCGCGGCAGCTATGTGATTCGTGCTGATGAAGCCATTCGCGATGCCGACGGCAATGTACTTGAGTTGCGCTGCTCATATGATCCAGAGACTTTAGGTAAGAATCCAGAGGGCCGTAAAGTCAAAGGTGTGATTCATTGGGTGCCCGCTGCACAAAGTATTGAGTGCGAAGTGCGTTTGTATGATCGCCTGTTTAATACGGCCAACCCTGATAAAGATGATGATGGCGAAACCAGTGAATCCTTCCTTGATAACGTCAACCCAGAATCATTAGTGGTGTTAACCGGCTGCCGTGCTGAACCGTCCTTGCTGCACGCGCAAGTGGGCGACAGTTTCCAGTTTGAGCGCGAAGGCTATTTCTGCTTAGACAATGTCGACAGCAAGCCAGACGCCTTGGTATTTAACCGCACAGTAACCTTGCGTGACTCATGGGGGAAAGCATGACTTTATCGATTTACAACACCCTGACGAAGCAAAAAGAGCCGCTGCAGCCGTTAGAAGGCAATCATGTGCGTATGTATGTCTGTGGTATGACCGTGTATGACTATTGCCATATTGGTCATGCGCGGGTGATGGTGGCCTTTGATGTGGTAACGCGCTGGTTGCGCCACCGTGGCTATGATGTCACCTATGTGCGTAATATCACTGATATTGACGACAAGATCATCCGCCGCGCACAAGAAAACAACGAGCCATTCCAGCAGCTGGTCGAGCGTATGATTGTCGCGATGCATGAAGATGAAGCCCGCCTAAATGTATTGCGCCCCGACCTAGAGCCACGCGCGACCGATCATATCGATGGTATGTTTGAGATGATTCAAACCTTAATCGATAAAGGCTTTGCTTACGCTGCAGATAATGGCGATGTGTATTACCGTGTGGCTAAGTTTGTCGGCTACGGCAAACTCTCACGTCGTAACATCAATGATCTGAAAATCGGTGCGCGCATCGAAGTGGATGAAGCAAAAGAAGATCCTTTGGATTTTGTTTTGTGGAAAGCGGCCAAAGCAGGCGAACCGAGCTGGGATTCCCCCTGGGGAGCAGGACGACCTGGCTGGCACATTGAGTGCTCAGTGATGTCCACCTGCTGCCTCGGCGATAGCTTTGATATCCATGGCGGCGGTCCCGATTTAGTTTTCCCACACCATGAGAATGAAATCGCGCAAAGTGAAGCAGCAACCGGCAAGCAATATGCAACCACTTGGATGCATGCCGGGGCGGTGCGTGTTGATGGCGAAAAAATGTCCAAATCTTTGGGTAACTTTTTCACCATTCGCGATGTCTTGGAAAAATACCATCCAGAAGTGGTGCGCTATCTTTTAGTCTCCAGTCACTACCGTAGCCCGATTAACTATTCAGAAGACAACCTGCGCGAAGCACGTTCAGCACTGGAGCGTTTCTACCTGACCCTGAAGGGCATCGAGTCTGTTCCAGCTGCTGGTGGTGAGGTTTTTGTTGAGCGCTTTACTAAAGCAATGGATGATGACTTTAACGCGCCTGAAGCCTGCTCAATACTGTTTGAAATGGCCCGCGAAGTGAACCGTATCAACACGCAAGACCCCGCAGCAGCCGCAGGCTTAGCCGCGCGCATGAAAGAGCTGGCTGCAGTGTTAGGTATTTTGCAGCTTGAGCCTGATGCTTTTTTGCAAGCCGGTTCGGAAAAACGTGTCGATGCAGCCAAAGTTGAAGCGCTAATTGCTGCACGATTGGCGGCACGTCAGACTAAAGACTGGGCCAAATCCGACCAAATTCGTGACGAATTGACCGCGATGGGCATCGTCTTAGAAGACGGTAAAGATGGAACCGGTTGGCGCTTAGCTGACTAATAAAGACGCTAGGTTGATGCTGCAAGCGGTGGTATGTTGTGTAACATCAATTGGGCTGCGACTATTTGCATAAAGACTGGAGAGTTTCATGCAGTATTTTTTTAATACGCAGGTACGCTGTATTGTAAGCACAATGCTGGTTGCAGGGTGTTTGAGTCTATCGAGCATCGCTGTGGCGCAAGAAACTGATTACAGCGACGAGCATGATCAGTGGCAGGATTTTGGTGAAAGAGAAGATCCTTGGGAGCGGGCTAACCGTGCAGTTTTTCGTTTCAACGACACTTTAGATCGATGGGCACTCAAGCCTGTTGCTAAAGGCTATCAAGCAGTGACACCGGATGTGGTTGAGGATGGTGTGCACAACGTATTTCGCAACTTAGGCGAGGGGCGTAACCTTGCCAATAATCTGCTGCAGTTTAAACTGCGAGATGCTGGTGTGGATACTGCACGCTTTTTCTTTAATACCACCTTTGGTCTGTTAGGCTTTTTTGATGTAGCAACCAAAATGGGTTTGCAACGCAATGATGAAGATTTCGGTCAAACCTTAGGGGTGTGGGGCTTAAACAGCGGACCCTATGTAGTGTTGCCATTGTTGGGCCCAAGTACCGTGCGTGATGCGGCCGCTTTATACCCAGACAGCTTTACTCGGCAGTACCGTTATATTAATGACGTGCCAGTGCGCAACAGCATGTTGCTTTTAGATATTGTTGATTCACGTGCGAACTTGCTGGCAAGTGAGCGCTTAATCGCAGGCGATCGGTATCGCTTTATTCGTAATGCGTTTTTGCAAAACCGCGAGTTTCGTGTGCGTGACGGCAACGTAGTTGATGATTTCTAAATTACTGCATCGAGGTAATTTCTAAACCAAGCATTTGCCGGTCATTATCAAGCTTGTCTAGACGCCGTATCACAGTCTCTGCCTGCAAACTCTCGAGTTTTGCATGTGTTGATGGGATAAATACGCGGATTAGTTGCCCTTCAGTGAGGGGCACTGAGCCGCTTGTCTCGATTTGCATGCCGGTACTCGAGAGATCGATACAAACTGCATCGTAGCGTGTTCCATCACATTCAAATGTTACGTCCGTTTCAACGCGCATGCGGATAAAATCACGTTTCTCACTGTAATATTTCATTGTATAACTCCACTTACTGCGCGTTTTTTCCTAATCCTAATATAGGACATTTGTGATTAGTTTTAGGTTAAGCCTAATACCGGCTAACATCACTGATCTTGCGCTAAATGTAAAGCGCCCTCGGTGGCTAGATGCGACAAGTGTGAGCCTGTCGTGCTTTACTCTTTCGGCATTTGCTTGTGCAGTTATTTTATACCGCGCAGCCATACTAGATGATTGCAAAATGTTGCTACAGCACAGAGCCCTTGAATCAGCCTTACGATAAGAGTACCTTTTGCGCCTAGACACTATTTACGACTTATAAGTAATGCATTCTACTTCGCAACAGCCCAAGCCCAGTCATAACATTACGGCTAAAGATCTGCTTTTATTGCGCAAGCAACAGGCTTTATTGACAGACGATCAGCTCGCTGGGCAGAAACTGCAACAACAAATACGTCCCAAAGCACCGTGGCACGCACAAGGTATCAACTTTGAGCATTGTGTGGTTCCTGCGCTATATTTGGCCGGTGATACCCTGGATTATTTTGTTTTGCCTGATGGCCGCTTACTAGCGTATCTGGCTGATGTGTCAGGCAGTGGCACTGCAGCAGCACTGGTTAGCATGCTGCTCAAAAGTATTGTCCGAGGTTATGTTTTTGATGGGCAGGGTGATGCTATTAAGACGCCTATTACGCCAGCATCACTTTTAACCCACATAAATAAGCACTTGCTAGCGTACAACACAGACCGACATGTGACGTTGATCTGCGTGATTATTGATACGCAGCAAAATAGTTTGTACTGGAGTGTAGCGGGGCACTTGCCTTCCCCTGTGCTCTACAGTGACGGGCAGGCTGCGTTCTTAGAGGGCACAGGCCAGCCAGTGGGTTTATTTGAGCAGGCAATATTTAACGACCTGCAAATGCCTCTGCCAGAAGCCTTTAGTTTGAGTTTTTTTTCTGATGGGATTTTTGATGTGCTTCCCCACGACAATTTAGTCAGCAGTGAAGCCGCTTTACCTGCCTTGATTAGAACTGCACAAGGCAACTATACACAGATGGTAAAACAGCTAGGGCTAGCTAACTGCAGCAATATGCCCGATGATATCGCCGTGCTGGTGCTGAGCAGGAATCTTGCATGAGTGATGGTAAAATTCAGTTTGCTGAATACAACGACACCTTTGTTTTAAAGTGTGTTGGAGATGTGCGCTTAACCTTTTGTTCTGCGCTTAATGAAACGATTGAAAACACAATTAAAGCCAATTCATTTAAGTCAATTGTGATTGATTTAACAGAGGTAATCAGTATCGACAGCACCACTTTGGGCTTGCTGGCTAAGTTGTCGATCCTCTCTAAGCGTAAATTTGGCATGTTACCGACGTTGGCCAGTACCAATCCCGATGTCAGTCGTGTACTAGACTCCATGGGCTTTAATCAGGTGTTTAATCTAGTCCACACAGCGGCACCGTGCCCTGAGTGTCTGGATGATCTGCCTGAACAAGATCAGTCAGAAGCAGTGGTTAAGGAGCGCGTCTTAGAAGCGCACCAGATTCTGATGAGCTTAAATGAGTCCAATCGTGATGAGTTTCGTGATTTGGTCAGCGCTTTAGAAAGCACGCCTTCATAACCTTCTTTATAAACAGCGCGCTGCATATGCAATACCGTACACAGCAGCGCGTTATTTTCAAGTAAATAACTTTTCTAGCTTTTCTTGGTCGCGGGCAAAGGCACGAATACCTTCGGCGAGCTTTTCAGTGGCCATCGCATCTTCATTGTGCGCCCAGCGAAAACGCTGCTCATCAATAAACATAGGCTCTTCGCTTTGGCCATCAGCCTGTAACTTGCGCTGCAATGGCGCGTAATCATTGCTGAGTTTCTCTAATAGCTCAGGGCTGATGGTAAGGCGATCACAACCTGCCAGTTGTTCGATTTGGCCAAGGTTACGAAAACTCGCACCCATTACAATGGTTTGATAATCATGGCCTTTGTAATAGCGGTAGATGCGCGATACGGACTGCACGCCGGGGTCTTCAATGCCAGTATAGTCACGGTCTAATGCTTTTTTGTACCAGTCATAAATACGACCAACAAAGGGTGAAATCAAAAACACCCCAGCATCCGCACAAGCCGCTGCTTGAGCAAATGAAAACAGCAGGGTCAGGTTGGTTTGAATATTGAGCTTCTCTAAGCGGCGAGCTGCCTGAATACCTTCCCATGTTGCGGCAATCTTGATCAGTACACGCTGGCGATCAACACCATGTTGCTCATAGCGGTCTATTAAGCGCAAGGCATATTCATAAGTGGCCTGCTCGTCAAAGGATAAGCGCGCGTCTACCTCAGTGGAAATACGTCCGGGAATCAGCGTCAATATCTCACTGCCCACTGCGACGGCAAATTGCTCACAAGCGGCTTGCGGATTACCAGAGAAATCTTGTTGAATTTGCGCCATCATCCGTGCATAACGAGGGAAGGTAGCAGCTTTTAACAGTAGTGACGGGTTGGTTGTGGCATCCACTGGCTGTAAACGCGCAATGGCATCTAAATCACCGGTGTCGGCGACTACAGTGGTGTAGCGTTTAAGTTGTTCGAGTTTTGACGTCATAGTATGGGCTGCATTGAGGGGGCTAAAAAAATTGTGCACAGAACATAACCGAGCGTTACTGCGGATGCAATTGTTTCTGAGCTGTTAACGTCCCTCGAGGCCAGCTACAGCTTGATCGTAAACACGCATCGGCTCATCGGTTTTGTAAATGTCGGCTGACAAAAGCTGGCGAAAACGCCGTGCACCGGGAAAACCCTGTGCTATACCTAGGATATGCCGCGTGACATGCGGCACTTTGCCGCCCTGTGCGATATGAGCCAAAAGGTAAGGGCGTAACTGCTCAAGAATGGCTGTGCGCGTGATCTCGCGCTGGGCATCGCCAAACAGTTGATGATCGACTTTATGCAGTAACCACGGATTGTGATAGGCCTCGCGACCGAGCATCACACCATCAAAGGTCTGCAAATGCTCGGCGCACTGCTCAAGTGTCTTAATACCGCCATTGAGGATGATTTCTAATTCTGGAAAATCAGCTTTAAGTTGTGCAGCGATATCATAGCGCAGAGGTGGAATGTCACGGTTTTCTTTGGGCGATAACCCTTCCAGAATCGCAATTCGTGCATGCACAGTAAAGCTTGTACAGCCTGCATCACGCACTGTGCCCACAAAATCACAGAGCTGCGCGTAACTGTCTCGTCCATTAATACCAATGCGGTGTTTAACCGTCACTGGAATACCCACCACATCTTGCATCTGTTTAACGCAATCTGCGACCAATTGCGGATGCGCCATTAAGCAGGCGCCGATCATATTGTTTTGCACCCGATCACTGGGGCAGCCAACATTGAGATTAACTTCATCAAAACCAGCAGTTTCTGCCATTTTTGTACAGGCGGCCAGCTCCGCAGGGTTGCTGCCACCCAGCTGCAATGCTACTGGATGCTCACTTTGGTCATGCCGTAAAAAACGTGCACTGTCGCCATGCAACAAAGCACCAGTAGTGACCATCTCGGTATACAACAATGCACGCTTAGAAATCAGTCGTAAAAAGTAGCGGCAGTGATGATCAGTCCAGTCCATCATAGGGGCAACGGAGAAACGGCGGCTGACTGTATTCATGTATTTGATAGCTCTTTAGTAAGGATTTGGCCGCTCACGCACACCATTTAAGGCACGCATTGTATGCCAATAATGCCCTGTTTAGGAGCACCAGTACTATTCGCTTGTGAATATACAGCAACACTTAAATAGGAAATTAAGGGTACTTTAGTTGCGCTAACATCAGCGCTGACCATTAAGGGCGCGCTGATATTAAGGTATTGAGGATGAGGAGTTGCGCCCTAGGTGTTAGACCAAGGGCACAGTAACCAAAGTAAAGCAGTCATACTGAGGTGTGAGTGACTTTGCATATAAAGCTAAATAGCTAGCCAGCACAACAGACGCCTGTGGCGGCCAGCTACGCGCTATTAACGTTTCACCAACAAGTAAATTGGCCCTACAAAAAGCGCCAATAAGCCAGCAAAAGCACCAGACACTCCAGCCACAACAAGCCAGTCTATAACTGAGTTCACGCTGGCAAAAGAAGACTTGCTCAAACCAGGCACCATCACAAAAAAGATCACCCAAGCCACGAGACCAATTGCGCTTGCAGTCTTAACGCCTTTGCCCCACGGCAGCTCTTTCTTAAACTGAGTGACCAACATAAGTATCAGCCAAACAACTATAGTGCTGAGTACAAGCCCTAAGTTCGCCAAAGCTAACTCATAGAAAACGTTGATAATAAGCCATATCTCATACATAACTAATCCCTCGCGTTTTATAGGTGGCCTTTAGCGACAGCTATATAGCTGGGCTTAAATAAACGGTACTTGAGTAGCCAAGCAAAGTAGCTCTCCTCAAGCGGCTTAACGAAAGGCACGGTTGGTGTCAGATTGTTTTGATAATCAAACTCAACCAGTAACGCTGCGCCTTCGCGAACCAAGAGCGGACAGGAAGTGTAGCCATCAAAAATTTTCTTGGGCTCTTCACCAGCCATCACGCTGAGCAAGTTCTCCACCACCAGAGGAACACTCTTCTTTACTGTAGCCGCAGTTTTACCTTTAGCCGTACCGTTAATATCACCGACACCAAAGACATTCTTATAGCGGTTGTGCTGCAGCGTGCCGGGATCCACGTCTAGCCAGCCACCCTGTGCTTGCGGTCCTTCTTGCCAGGCCAATGGGCTTTTTCTAACTGAATCAGGTGCACACATCGCTGGCGCAACATGCAAAAAGTCATAATCTTCAACAACACGACTGCCATCAGCTTTTTCAAAGGTAGCGCGCTGTCCATCAATATCGACAGCGACCAGCTTGCTTTGAAAATGCACCGGTATACCTATGGTGTCCCAGCGGTTCAGCACTTCTTGGTTAATCACCGGCACACTAAAGACAGAGGTAATAGCTGAGTGGAAATCAATACTGCTCTTAGCAAGTGTTCCTGCTTGTTGCGCACGGTTGGCCAGCATAAAGGTCATTTTTAATGGCGCACCAGCGCACTTAATTGCTGTATTTGGCAGTGTCATTAAAGCGCGGCCACCAGTCTTACAAAATTTCTCCATAGCTTTCCACGAGGCCAAAGCATGATCGGGACTCGGGTATACCGAAGCCAAGCCATTGCTGCCGATACGACTGACATCCATGCCTTCAATCTGATCAAAGTCCAGATGCAAGCCTGTGGCAACCAGTAGGTAGTCGTAATCCAATACTCGGCCAGAGTCAGTAATGACTTGGTTGGTGTCGGGCTTGAACTCGTGGGCCATTTCTTGAACCCACTCCACTCCTGCTGGAATCAATTCCTTATTGGTGTCGCTGACCTTATCAACAGGCCAAATTCCCGTGGCAACTAGGGTAAAACCGGGCTGATAGTGATGAACCTTTTTCGCGTCGAGCAAAGTGATTTTTGCACCATCCAATTGTCTACGTAAACGGTTGACCATACCCAGCCCAGCCAAACCGCTACCAACAATAACGATGCGCGCAGAGCTTTTGATAGCGGCCTGTGCCGGCGCGCTAGTCAGGCCAACACCTGAACCAGCAGCCACAGTAAGAGCGGTACCAGCAAGCAAAAAGTTACGGCGACTGACATTATTCGTCTTTTCCACGGAGTCATTCATAGCACGCCCCTTTAGTAGTGAGCAGAGAACACAGTTTATTATATTGTTATGTATATAGACTTATAATGAATAATCTTTTTGGAAACTATACGACTTAGGTCAGCCATTGAGAGTTGAACACGGCGAGAGAGCGGGAGGTGGCAGCAGGCCCGAGCCCGAATACCTTTCGATGATTAAAGCGGAGCATTATGCAGCAGGAAAAACAGGTGTTGAGCAGCATAATCGTATGTTTTTAGTCATACCGTCATGCAGGGCTGCTGTACTTACTCTTCAGGCTCACCTTGACCACCAGTGGCTCAAGCGCGCGGCAGCAGCAGGGGAGGATTTCGTCTTGGCGCAGGTAAGCCAGCGGGGTGTTGATGTAGTCAACGCTGCCTGAGCGCAGGATCACGCGGCAAGCACCGCAGTAACCACTGCGGCACTGGTATTCGACCTGATGACCGGTACGCTCGAGGCCTTCAAGCAGAGTTTCTGATTCTTCTAATTGAAAAATCAGATCTTCAGTAATGACTTGCATGACTTTGTTCACTTAAAGCTCGAAGTCGCCTAAGTCTTCCGCTGAAACTGCAGAGTTGATTTGGCCAACCAAATAGGAGCTGACTTCAACTTCTTGCGGAGCAACCTGCACGTTATCTGACACCAACCAGGCATTGATCCATGGGATGGGGTTGTGTGAAGCGTTACTAAAGGCTGGCTCTAAGCCCACTGCGTGCATGCGCAAGTTGGTGATGTATTCAATGTATTGGTTGAGAATATCTAAGTTCAGACCAATCATTGAACCGTCTTTGAATAAGTACTTAGCCCATTCTTTTTCTTGCTGGGCAGCATGCTTAAAGATCTCAACACTTTCTGCATGGCAAGAACGCGCTACTTCAGCCATTTCCGGATCATCATGACCATCTTGCATGATGTTAATGATGTGCTGAGTACCGGTGAGGTGCAGCGCTTCATCACGGGCGATCAGGCGAATAATTTTTGCGTTGCCTTCCATCAAGCGGCGTTCAGCAAAGGCGAAGGAGCAGGCAAAGCTGACATAGAAACGAATCGCTTCGAGGACATTCACGCTCATCATGCACAGGTACAACTTGCGCTTGAGCTCAAATAAATTCACTTCATGAGTTTTGCCATTCAAGGTGTGGGTGCCCGCGCCACACTTGTTATACAGCATGCTGTAGTGAATCAAGTCGTCGTAATACTTAGAAATATCACCGGCCCGTTCGATGATGTGCTGGTTGCGCATAATGTCGTCAAACACCACAGACGGATCATTAACAATATTACGAATAATATGGGTGTAGGAGCGCGAGTGAATGGTTTCTGAGAATGACCAGGTTTCAATCCAAGTCTCAAGCTCCGGGATCGACACCAGCGGCAAAAAAGCAACGTTAGGGCTGCGGCCCTGGATCGAATCCAGTAACGTTTGATACTTGAGATTGCTGATGAAAATGTGTTGTTCATGCTCGGGCAAATTACGGTAATCAGTGCGGTCTTGAGACACGTCCACTTCTTCTGGGCGCCAAAAAAACGACAGCTGTTTTTCAATCAGCTTCTCAAAAATCGGATATTTTTGCTGGTCATAACGCGCCACGTTAACTGGCTGCCCAAAGAACATGGGTTCTTTGAGTTGATCGTTATCCTTCAGTGAAAAAGTACTGTATTTCATAATCATTCACCCTTAAATCTTACAGGCGCCACCAGCGCAGTCATCTTCCATATCGCTTTGGCTATCATCAGCGCCATCACGCGTGTTTTGGTAGTACAGTGTTTTCAAACCAAATTTGTAGGCTGTCAGCAAGTCTTTTAACAACTGCTGCATGGGTACACGGCCACCTTCAAAGCGCTGTGGGTCATAGTTGGTGTTGGCGGAAATGGCTTGGTCAACGAATTTCTGCATAATGCCAACCAAGTGTAAATAGCCTTCGTTGTTGGGCATGCTCCAGAGCAATTCGTATTTATCTTTCAATTCGTCGTAGCCGGGCACCACTTGCTTGAGAATGCCGTCTTTTGATTGCTTGATGGTGACTAAACCACGTGGCGGCTCAATACCATTGGTGGCATTGGAAATCTGGCTAGAGGTTTCTGACGGCATTAACGAAGACAGCGTTGAGTTGCGTAGGCCGTGTTTAACGATGTCAGTTCGCAGAGTTTCCCAGTCTAAATGCAGTGGCTCCTTACAGATCGCATCCAAATCTTTTTTATAGCTATCAATCGGCAAAATACCTTGCGCATAGGTGGTTTCATCAAATGCGCTGCAAGGGCCAAATTCTTTCGAAAGGTTGTTTGAGGCTTTCAGCAAGTAGTACTGAATGGCTTCAAAGGTGCGGTGGGTCAGGGCGTTGGCTGAACCATCAGAGTACTTCACACCGTTCTTAGCTAAGTAGTAAGCATAGTTGATTACACCAACACCTAGGGTGCGGCGCTTCATGGTTGCGTTACGCGCAGCTTCCAGTGGGTAGTCTTGGTAAGTCAGCAGTGAGTCTAGGGCGCGCACAGCCAGGTCGGCTAACTCTTCTAACTCATCGAGGCTATCAATCGCCCCCAGGTTAAAGGCGGATAATGTGCACAGAGCGATTTCTTTATCCGTCTCGTTGATGTTTTCCAGCGGACTAGTGGGCAGGGCAATTTCCAGGCACAGGTTAGACTGACGGATCGGTGCAACTTTTGGATCAAAGGGGCTGTGGGTGTTGCAGTGGTCAACGTTCTGGATGTAAATGCGACCGGTGCTGGCACGTTCTTGCATCATCAAGGAGAATAAATCAACCGCCGGCAAACTACGTTTACGAATGTTTTCATCGTGTTCGTATTGCACATAGAGGCGTTCAAACTCTGCTTGGTCAGCAAAGAACGCTTCATATAAGCCTGGCACGTCATGCGGTGAAAACAGCGTAATTTTTCCACCTTGGATCAGGCGCTGATACATCAGTTTATTGAGCTGCACGCCATAGTCCATGTGGCGCACGCGGTTTTCTTCAACGCCACGGTTGTTTTTCAGAACCAGCAGTGATTCCACTTCAAGGTGCCACATCGGGTAGAACAAAGTGGCTGCACCACCGCGCACACCACCTTGTGAGCAAGACTTAACCGCGGCTTGGAACAGTTTAAAGAAGGGAATGCAACCAGTGTGCTGCGCTTCACCACCACGAATGGGGCTACCAACTGCACGGATACGACCAGCATTAATACCAATACCGGCACGCAGCGAGACATACTTAACAATCGCCGAAGTGGTGGCACTGATTGAATCTAAGCTGTCACCGCACTCAATCAGTACGCAAGAACTGAACTGGCGTGACGGGGTACGCACACCGGCCATAATCGGCGTTGGCAAAGAGATCTTAAATAAAGAAATCGCATCATAAAAACGCTTGATGTAGTCCAGGCGGGTCTCTTTCGGATAGTCAGCAAATAAGCACATACCTATCAAGATATAGAGCATCTGCGGGCTTTCGTAGACTTGTTTAGTGACGCGGTTTTGTACGAGGTATTTACCTTCCAGCTGTTTAACTGCGGCGTAGGAAAAAGTCATATCACGGCCGTGGTCGATATAGTCGTTGAGCTCATCGAACTCGGCTTTATCGTAGTCACGTAAAACATGACTGTCGTAACGCTCTTCGTTGGTTAGCTTAGTGACATGATCAAATAGGTGCGGTGGTTCAAACTGACCGTAGGCAATTTTGCGTAGGTGGAAAATAGCTAAGCGTGCTGCCAGATACTGATAATCTGGTGTGTCTTGAGAAATCAAGTCGGCAGCAGACTTGATAATGGTTTCGTGGATGTCTTTAGTGTGCATACCGTTGTAGAACTGGATATGCGACTTGAGCTCGACTTGAGAGACCGAGACATTCTTTAAACCCATAGCAGCCCAATCAAGAACACGATGGATCTTATCTAAATCGATCGGTTCCTGGCGTCCATCGCGTTTGGTTACTTTGATGGCTTTAAAGTCTGTCATAATGAGATCCTTTTGATATTTGAGCGCTTCTGGGCTTGAATATTAAACAGCACTCATGTAATGCGTTTTTCTGCTAAAACACATCATATAGTGGTTTTGAAAAATATTGGACGCAATATAGGGTATTGATACCCTTAGTTCAACAGCGCTAAAGTGAAGAGACTGAGTGGTTTTGATCTGTAAGCCCGATGCTATCTAGGCTTGCTGCGATTTTAAAATTTTAAAAATATTCTGCTTGCTTTTTGATTTAAAGCAATTTTAGCAATCTGAGATATTGTGGTTAAAAGCAACAAGCACGCTTGCGAATCTATTCATTTGCTCCACGGATTTGCGTTTTAAAAGGCCACCTAGTATGCAGCAACTCGAGTTTTTCGATATACCCAGCCCCTGTATTGGCGTCTGTGAGGCCAACAACAGAGGCTATTGCAAAGGCTGTTTTCGCTCGCGAGATGAGCGTTTATATTGGCTCAAATTTAGCGAAACTGAGAAGCGTCAAGTAGTGCGCTTATGCCAGCAGCGCAAAGCACGGATATTAAAAGCCAAAGAAGCGGCCTTACACGCTGCTAAGTCAGAGCCTGACGAACCAGAGCAGTCGAGTATGTTTTAGACTTAGTGCATAAAAAGAAAGTTGAACCCTAGATAAGTTCGTCGACAGACAAACACCTGCCCCGAAGTTCGGTATGCGGTGTTTATCTAATGTGAGCGGGAGCACAGTGAGATTGAGTGTCAATTTCAGTATGTATCTACATAGTGCTGTGCGACATGTTGTCCCTCGCTGTATCAGGCTGCGCTCAAAGGTCATCTAAGCCGTATACTAGCCATACTCAGTAAGTTATTTGGGCTTAATTAAACAAAGTACATAATGTAACAAGGATATTTCGTGTCGCTGCATAACGCTTAAAAGCTATTCCAACACTTGCTTTGTTATCGCACGCAGATGATAATCATTGCTATTAAACCGCTTAGATTAAGGAAATACTATTCATGCAGGCAACAACGTTGCGCTCACTGCTTTTATGTTGTGCAGTGGTGAGTCCGGTTATCAGTGCAAATGCTGTTGAACAGTCACTCAGTGAAAGTGAAAAGCTCAGTCAAACAGCGCAACATTCGCAGCAACGTATTGAGCGCTTAGATGATGCCAGTCAGGCCATGCTTGAAGAGTACAGTACTACCTTAGCTAAGGCTAAAGCCCTTGAAGGGTATAACCATCAAGTCAGTGAGCTGATTGCTGCACAGCATACGGAGTTGGTGAGTTATCAAGAGCAACTTAATGAGCTACAGAACAGCGAAGCAGCAGTGATGCCGCAAATGCAGCGCATGGTTGAAGTGCTCGCAGAGTTTATCGAAGCGGATTTACCATTTTTACCCTTTGAACGCGGCGATCGTTTAACGGCATTGCAAGAATTAATGCCGCGTGCTGATGTCAGCATGGCTGAAAAATATCGTCGCATTCTTGAAGCCTATCAAATTGAAAGTGACTACGGTTACACCCTCGAAGCATGGCGCGGGGAGCTCGGTGAAGACACTGAGCAGCGCAGTGTCGAATTCTTAAGGGTTGGCCGTCTTATGCTCTACTATCAAACCCCTAACGGCCACGAGAGTGGTTTTTGGAATGCGCAAACGCGCAGCTGGCAGACGCTTGATAACAGTGTGCGCCGCCCCTTACAAAAAGCTATTGCCATTGCTCGTCAGCAAAAGTCGGCAGACTGGTTAGAGCTGCCCATTAAAACCCTCGCGCTGGAGGTGCAGCCATGAAGCGTTTG
>ASRL01000051.1_pt1 | contig 26920 bp, 14 predicted proteins | sample 692978 | NCBI WGS metagenome assembly ASRL01 (sample SAMN02169241, study PRJNA158439) | bioreactor metagenome | isolation source: day 67 sample from continuous culture bioreactor inoculated with sediment... | place: Germany: Bremen | reverse complement strand
GGAAACGAGGTAATGATCGGACCAATAGCAACTTTACGATTATGGGTGTTGCCGGCGTCGGAAAAAGCGCTACCATTAAGCATATAGCCCTTTCAGAGTATATGAAAGGAACCAAGATTATCTTTATTGATCCGGAGCGTGAGATGAAGGAACTGTGCCATGCCCTTGATGGCGATTGGATTAATGCTGGTGGTGGTAGTAAGGGAAAGATTAATCCCCTACAGATTCGTCCGACACCGGTTGATGATGAGGATACATATTATCAAGACGAGGGTAATGGTATGGGGGACATGGCTATATATATGAAGAATCTGGATATTTTCTTTGGCCTATATATACCGTCTTTAACAGATCAACAAAAGGCTATTTTGAAAAATACGCTTATTGACTTATATAATGACTTTAATATTTATTGGGATACGGATATTCGTCAATTGGCCAACGAAGATTTCCCGGTGTTTTTAGACTTATATAACTTATTAAAGGAAAATGGCCACAAGGAATTAGCATTACTATTACAAGATATTGCTCTTGGTAGTGATGCTTTTTTATGGAATGGGCACAGCACGATTAAGACACATACACGGTGTATTTGCCTAGATACACATGACCTGCAAAATACCAGTGACCATATTAAACGAACCCAGTACTTTAATATTCTGACATGGTGCTGGCAACAGATGAGTGCAGATCGGAATGAACCGGTACTTTTAATCTGTGATGAAAGCTATCTGATGGTTGACCCTAACGTACCACAGTCATTAGTCTTCTTACGAAATGTCGAAAAACGGGCTCGAAAGTATGAAGCAGGAGTGGCGATTATATCCCACTCGGTCGTAGATTTTCTAGATCCGAAAGTCAAGCTTTATGGCCAAGCGCTACTAGATATTCCCACATATAAAATCCTTATGGGATGTGATGGCATGAACTTAATCGAGACCAAGAAATTATTTAACCTTACCGATGCAGAAGAACAACTCTTAGCACAGAAAAAACGTGGCAACGCTTTGGTAATGATTGGATCAAAGCGACTGAGTGTTAATTTTACCATTCCCGATTATAAATTTAAGTACATGGGAACGGCAGGAGGACGATAATGGAGGTGGCACAGAATGCTATTGTATTTATCTAAACAAGAAAACCGGGATATATTTGATTATCTAGCTGAAGAAAAAGGCATGGTCATCAAAAAATATTCCGGAAGCTTTGAATTAAAATCTTTTATACTTCGAGACATGCGCAACTTAAGCCATTATCAATATATGGCCATCGATGTTAGCTGTATTAAGGATTCAATCCCTGAAGTGGTTGAAGCATTTACAGCATTAAAAAAGATGTATAAGATTCGTATTATTTTATATGTGGGTGATTTACTTGAAGACTATGAAAAGCTTCTTCAAGCCTGTATCAACATAGGTATATATAATATCCTCATTACCACTGAGATCTCTAAACTCAAAGAAGACTTATGCCTTGTTACCAGTCCATTAGGGATGGGAAAAAGAGAGCTTATAAAAGCACTGAATCAAGAAGACCAAGTTTTAGTCGTCGATAATACTATATATGAATTTGTAAAGAAAAATATAAGGATAGGAGTCACAGGGACCATGCACCGCGTAGGAACCACAAGCCTAGCCCTTAATGTGGCCTATTTTTTAGCTGAGATGGGGGCTAGGGTATGTTATGTTGAAGCCAACAACCATAATCATTTACAAGCAATCACAAAAGAAGGTGTGCACTTTATGGACCTATATGAAGAAGCAGATGAAGACTTTGACGTCATTGTCTATGATATGGGTGTGGTTGAGACTAAGGTTGTACAAGCAATAAAAAGTAAATGTGATATAGGAATATTATGTGCCACAGGGAAAGCTTATGAAATCCAAGCCTATGAATCCTGTAATCCTCTATTTGAGGGAATTGATATTCATCGAATATTTTCATTCGTTGATGCATCAGGACAAGGAAAATTTATGCAAGAATATGGTTCGCTATATTTTAGTGAATACATGCCAGACCCATACCAAGCATCAATAAATAGAGATCTGTGGTTGGATATAATGAAGCCATGGGTAAATCAAGTCAATAGAATAGAAAGAGGTTGATGTAATGACAAACAAAGGAAAAATGATCCAAGCTGTTTATGCAGCATTATTAACACAAAGGGCAACACTTGTCATCTTATACTTAATAAATCGGGCCAACAAGGAGTTGACATGCTTTCCTTGTGTGAAAACCATAGCTAAAGAATGTAATATAAGTCCTCGAACTGTTCAACGGGCCTTAAAAGACTTAGAAGAATACGGCTTTCTTATACGAGAAAGCCGTTACCACCCTCAAGGTGGTCAAAGATCCAATCTGTTTTATCTACAGTTACCACAAGAGAAAAAGTCGTCGATTCAGACGGTGGATTTTACTAATCTAAAGAAAATGGATACCTCCAAGTCACCTGTCATGGGGTGTGCGTCAAAAGGACCTACCTTGAATTATATAACCTAAGAGTTAAGGATATTGAAAGAAAAAGTATTATATAAACTGTCCTTTGTATAGGACACAAGATATGGTAGAATAAATTATAGATAACGTTAAGAAATCGTAATAAATTTCTTTACGAATAAATTATTTGATTTTATTCGCAATAAGGAATATAATTTTCGTTAGGGAGTTAACAGGAGGATTCCATGGATTTTATTACGATTAAAGAAGCTGCAGAGCAGTGGCAAATATCGTCAAGAAGGGTGCAGGTTTTGTGTTCTGAAGGACGAATCAAAGGGGCGTTTAAACATGGTAATGCTTGGTTTATACCAAAAGATACATCTAAACCAGAAGAAAAGAAACGTGGACCTAAACCACGTAAACTAAATTAAAAAAATAAAAAGAGTTAAAAGTGGAACTACTAATTCGGAGGAGAAAAGCGAAATGAATAAACAACAACTAGCAGCAAAGATATGGGAATCAGCCAATCAAATGCGTTCAAAAATAGAGGCAAATGAATATAAGGATTATATACTTGGGTTTATTTTCTATAAGTACCTATCAGACAAAGAGGTAAGATTTGCCCTTAAGGAAGGATCTACCCTTGAAGATATCAAAAACTTTAATGAAGATGATACAGAGACAGCTGAGTATTTCAAAAGTAATCTTGGTTACTTCATTTCTTATGATAATCTCTTTTCTACTTGGTTAGAAATGGGAGGAGACTTTGATGTTTCTAATGTTAGGGTAGCCTTGTCAGCCTTTAGTCGTTTGATTAGTTCGGCTCATAAAAAGGTATATGAAGATATATTTAAGACACTAGATACGGGACTAAGTAAACTGGGTGAAAATGCTGCCAAGCAAACAAAGGCTATTAGTGAGTTGCTTTATCTTATTAAAGATATACCAATGGACGGTAAGCAAGATTATGATGTTCTTGGTTTTATATATGAGTATTTAATTAGTATGTTTGCAGCCAATGCGGGGAAAAAGGCAGGAGAATTCTATACCCCTCATGAAGTGTCATTATTAATGTCAGAAATTGTCGCTCATCATTTACGAGATAGAAAAGAAATAGAAATCTATGACCCAACAAGTGGTTCAGGGTCATTGTTAATAAACATTGGTCATAGTGTGGCAAAACACATGGATGATAAGAACAATATTAAATATTTTGCGCAAGAACTTAAGCAAAATACTTATAACTTAACTCGTATGAACCTAGTAATGCGTGGTATATTACCGGATAACATTATTACTCGTAATGGAGATACCCTAGAAGATGATTGGCCATTCTTTGATGAAAGTGATCCTGTTGCTACTTATGATCCACTTTATGTTGATGCTGTTGTTTCAAACCCACCATACTCTCAGAAGTGGGATTCAAGTAATAAGGAAGCAGATCCAAGATATGCAAGGTTTGGCATAGCACCGAAATCTAAAGCAGACTATGCCTTCTTACTCCATGATTTATACCATATTAAACCCGATGGAATAATGACCATTGTATTACCTCATGGTGTTCTTTTTAGAGGCGGCGAAGAAGGTCAAATCCGTAAGAATCTGATTGAAGGCAATCATATTGATACAATTATCGGTTTACCTGCTAACATATTTTTTGGAACAGGCATACCAACGATTATTATGGTACTTAAGCAAAAACGAAGTAATACAGATGTACTTATTGTAGATGCATCAAAAGGATTTGCAAAAGTTGGTAAGAACAATATGCTTCGGGCATCTGATATTAAGAAGATAGCGGATACAACTATTCAAAGAAAGACCATTGATGCTTATTCAAAAGTAGTTAATCGTGATGAAATTCGTAAAAACGACTATAACTTAAATATTCCGAGATATGTTGATTCATCAGAAAAGGCTGAAAGCTGGGATATTTATGCTTCTATGTTTGGTGGGATTCCGATTAAAGAATTAGACGCATATAATCAGTATTGGCAGGCATTCCATGGACTTAAAGAGAGCATTTTTAGAAATGTATCTGAAAGTTATGTAGAATTAGCAGTTGATGATATTAAAACTGCCTTGGAGAATCATGTGTCAGTGAAGAAATACATGGAAGATTTTTCTTCAGCTTTTAATGATTTTGATACCTATTTAGGATCAAGACTACTCTATAATCTGTCTGAAATTAAGGTCAATAAAGAAGAAGAGATATTGGCAGCAAATATATTTGAGAGATTGTCTTCTGTTCCTTTAATTGACAAGTACGAAACATATCAATTGCTTCATGATGACTGGAGTGAGATTGCCGTAGACCTTGAGATGATTCAGACTGAGGGGGTTAAAGCAATTAAGCAAGTAGATGCTAACCTAGTTATGAAGAAGAAAAAAGGTAAGGATGTAGAGGTTCAGGAAGGATGGCATGGTCACATTATTCCTTTCGAGCTGGTACAAAGTGTATTACTTGAAGATGAATATGAAGCACTAAGACTAAAAGAATCAAGATTATCAGAGATACCAAGTGAGATTGAAGAAGTATTGGAGTCGCTTTCCGAAGAAGATAAAGACTCAGATATAGTAAATGATAACAATGATGGTTTTGTCAAAGCACAGATTGCCAAAGAAGCCAAGGCTATCATGAAAGAAGTCAAAAGTTATGAACGACTAGACGCAGATTCATTAGAAGCAAAGATTATTCAAGTAGACCAATTATTTATAGAAGAAAAAGAACTAAAAAAAGAAGTGAAAACACTAAGTGACAAGCTTAATAATAGAACAAAATCTACAATAGAGACATTGACGGATGAAGAAGCATTAAGAATGCTCGAAGCCAAGTGGATAGTACCACTAACAGAATCGATAAACGGTATGCCGACTAAATTAATAAGTAACTTGGCAAGTAAAATACAATATTTAGCAGATAAGTACTCAACTACCTTTGAAGAGGTAGAAAAAGAGATTAAAGAAACAGAAGTACAATTATCAGCAATGATCGATAGCCTTACAGGCAATAAATTTGACATGAAAGGACTCAGTGAATTAAAGCTGTTGTTAAAGGGTGAATAACATGTCAGATAATAGAAAAACACCTATCATAAGATTTCTTGGATTCAATGATGGTTGGGAACAGCGTAAGGTCGGCGAACTTTTAGTTGAACGAAATATTCAGTCCCCTAAAGACGACAATTATCCATTAATGGCTTTCATTGCTTACCAAGGAGTTGCTCCAAAAGGAGATAGGTATAATCGTGAATTTTTAGTTACAGACGGAGAAATTAAGAAGTACAAACAGACAGAATTAGGTGATTTTATTTATAGTTCTAACAATCTTACTACAGGTTCAATTGGATTAAATAAATATGGGAACGCTTCAATTTCCCCTGTTTACAGTGTTTTTAAGCCAACTGAAATAGCTGATTCTGATTTTGTTGGACGTTCATTTATTCGCAAGAATTTTATTAACAAAATGATTAGATGGCGTCAAGGTGTTGTATATGGTCAGTGGAGAATTCACGAGGCTGATTTCTTAGAAATCGAAACATATGCTCCTTCTGTAGAGGAACAAAAAAAAATCGGAAAAGTTTTTGATGAATTAGACAACCTTATCACCCTTCATCAGCGTAAGTATGACAAACTACTTTTAGTAAAGAAGTCAATGCTAGAGAAAATGTTTCCAAAAGAAGGAGAGGTAGTTCCAGAAATTAGGTTTTCTGGCTTTGCTGAAGATTGGGAACAGTGTAAGTTGAGTGACGTTGTTGATTTTTTAGATGAAAAAAGAAAGCCACTAGAATCGGGTTCAAGAGAGCCAGGTCCTTATCCATACTACGGTGCATCGGGAATTATTGATTATGTTAAAGATTATATTTTTGATCAGGAACTAATTTTGTTAAGTGAAGATGGTGCAAATATTATTGATAGAAATTATCGGGTATCTTTTCTAGCACGGGGGAAATACTGGGTTAACAACCATGCACATGTTTTAAAATCTAAGGCTAATCATAGTAATGGATTTATTTGTGAATCGTTAGAGCGATTAGATTATACACAATATAATACTGGAACAGCACAACCAAAATTAAATCAAGAGGTATGTAGAAATATTGAAATCTATATCCCTGATTATAAGGAACAAATGAAAATTTCAAATTTATTTGAGAAGTTAGACAACCTTATCAGCCTTCATCAGCGTAAGTTAGAGAAGCTTAAGATAATCAAAAAATCAATGCTAGAAAAAATGTTTGTATAGATAGAATTGAGGGGAGTGAAAACAATGACTTTTACAAAAGAAGATGCATTTGAAGAAGCATTAGTTAAAGCTTTGACTGGAAAAGGATGGGAAGAAGATGTTATAAAATATCCATCAGAAGAAGTCTTAATTAAGAACTGGGCAAATATATTATTTGAGAATAACCGAGGTGTAGATCAACTGAATGACTTTCCACTTACAGACGGTGAAATGCAACAAATCATGGAACAAGTAATTGAACATAGAACACCACTTAAGTTAAACGGATTTATTAATGGTAAGACTGTGTCTATTACTAGAGATAATTCTGATGATACACTTCATCTGGGTAAAGAAGTAAGTCTAAAGATATATGACCGTCATGAGATTGCAGCAGGTCAAAGCCGGTATCAAATAGTACAGCAACCACAGTTTCAATCATCCTCGCCAATCCTTAATAATAGGCGAGGTGACTTGATGCTCTTGATTAATGGCATGCCTTTGATTCATATTGAGTTAAAAAGGAGTGGTGTATCTGTTAGTCAAGCTTACAATCAGATTGAGAAATATGCTCATGAAGGTATTTTTATAGGGATATTTTCCCTGGTACAGGTCTTTGTAGCAATGGAACCTGCTGAAACAGTCTATTTTGCTAATCCTGGACCAGAAGGTAAGTTTAATAAGGACTATTATTTTCATTGGGCTGATTTTAATAATGAGCCAATTAATGACTGGCAGGAGATAGCTGCTTCTTTGCTTTCAATCCCAATGGCACACCAACTAATAGGATTCTATACGGTGGCAGATAACTCGGATGGCATTTTAAAAGTTATGCGTTCTTATCAGTACTATGCAGCTAACAGAATTTCTGACCGTGTTTCTAAAGCGGATTGGGACAGCAAGAATGTTCTTGGTGGCTATATTTGGCATACAACCGGCTCAGGTAAGACTATGACTAGTTTTAAGTCTGCACAGTTGATTGCAGATTCTAAGGATGCAGACAAAGTTATATTTCTTATGGATCGTATTGAGCTTGGGACTCAATCATTGCATGAGTATAGAAGCTTTGCTGATGATAGACTTTCAGTTCAGGCGACAGAAAATACGCATGTGCTTGTGTCAAAACTAAAAAGTTCAAATCCTAGTGATACATTGATTGTTACCTCAATTCAAAAGATGAGCAATATTAAAGATGAAGAAGATGGTCTTAACCTTCATGATATAGAACGAATGAACGAGAAAAGAATTGTCCTTATCGTTGATGAAGCACATAGATCAACTTTTGGAGATATGCTATCAACAATCAAAGAAACATTCCCTACTGCAATGTTCTTTGGATTTACGGGGACACCAATTCATGAGGAAAATCAGAAGAAGATGAGTACAACATCTACTATTTTTGGCAATGAATTACATAGATACAGTATTGCTGATGGTATTAGAGATAAAAATGTCTTGGGATTTGATCCATATAAGGTACTAACCTATAAAGATCGAGATGTTAGAACAGAAGTAGCGTTGATGAAAGCAAAAGCTATTACAGTACAGGAAGCAGTAAATGATCCAGTGAAAAGTAGAATTTATTATAAATACATGGATGCCTCTGTTATTAAAATGGCGGGCTATTTAGATGGAAGTGGCAAACATGTTAAGGGAATTGAAGATTACCTACCAAGAGTCCAATATGAGCGAATTGAGCATAGAAGCGTGGTTGTAAATGATATCATTGATAATTGGGTTCAGTTTAGTCATGGCAATAAGTTCCATGCTATTTTTGCAACAAGCAGTATACCAGATGCAATTGTTTACTACAGGTTGATTAAGGAAGCTAATCCAGAACTTAAAATAACGGCATTATTTGATCCAAACATTGATAACGGTGGTGGTGTGGCATTCAAAGAAGATGGTTTAGTTGAAATTATGACTGACTATAATGACAAATATGGTCAAGATTTTAATCTGGCAAAACATGATAAATTCAAAAAAGATATAGCATCAAGACTGGCTCACAAGAAACCATATGACCGAATAGAAAGAGAGCCTGATAAGCAAATTGATTTGCTTATTGTTGTGGATCAAATGCTTACTGGATTTGATTCAAAATGGATTAATACCCTTTATATGGATAAGGTTCTTAAGTTCGAGCATATTATTCAGGCGTTTTCAAGAACGAATCGTCTATTTGGACCGGAAAAACCTTTTGGAACAATACGTTATTATCGATACCCTCATACAATGGAGCAAAATATCGAGCAAGCAGTTCAGTTATATTCTGGTGATAAACCACTTGGACTTTTTGTTCCACATCTTCAGGACAATCTTAAACGTATGAATGAAATTTATCATGAAATTGAGACGCTGTTTACTAGGGCGGAAATAGAGAACTTTATGCAGCTTCCTGAAAACTTATCTGAAAAAGCGCGGTTTGCAAAATTGTTTAAAGAGTTCAATAAATATTTAGAATCAGCAAGAGTGCAAGGATTTAAATGGAGTAAGCTTCAATATGAGATTACAGATGCTGAAGGAAATATTATTGATACTGTAGAAGTTGCAATTGATGAGAATACTTATTTGATTCTAGCCCTTAGATATAAAGAATTATTTGAAGAAGTAGAGGGTGAGGATGGAGAAGATTCGGAAAGTGTACCGTTCGAAATTGATGGGTATTTAACTGAAATAGATACAGGTGTTATTGATACTAATTATATGAATTCTCGTTTTGAAAAATACTTAAAGATGTTGGAACAAGAAGGAATAGATTCAGACCAATTACAGGATACATTAGATGACCTGCATAAGTCTTTTGCATCCTTAAGTCAAGAAGAGCAAAAGTATGCAAATATCTTCCTCCACGATGTACAAAGCGGTGATGCTAACTTAAGAGAAGGTATGTCTTTAAGAGACTACATTAGTGAGTACCAGTACAAAGCCAAGAATGAAGAAATAAAAAAACTTGTAGATTTTATTGGTGTAGATGAAGCCAAACTTAGAGAGTTACTTTCTGCAGGTATCACGGAAAGAAACTTCAATGAATTTGGACGGTTTGATGACCTAAAAGCAACTGTGGATAGACAGAAGGCGAAAGTATATTTTGAGACATTAGAAGGCGGACGGATTCCACCATTTAAGATTAGTATGCGTGTACATAATCTGTTGCTTGATTTTGTTATTCGTGGTGGTTTTGAGGTTGATTCTTCAGGAGGAGAAGTTATATACGATTTAGAGCCAATGAGGCCTATGAGAGTTGCTGAAGAATCTGGAAAGATATAAACCAAAAGATATTTAATGGATAAATGTGAGTTTCGAGAAATATAAAGTGTATAAGTAATATATTTGCAGATAGCTATGATCAAGAGAAGTTTGCAAATAAAACCAACATTGTTTTTAATCATATTATTGCAGGTGAACAATGGGTTGCTTAAACAGTAAATAGTTGAGGTGAGAGTATGAAATTAGAAGCTGTATTAATAAGTAATTATCGATGTTTTGGAAAAGAGCCAACTCAAGTTGCATTTGAAGATCTAACCGCTCTTATAGGTCATAATAGTAGTGGCAAAACAGCCATATTAACTGGACTAGTTAAGCTGTTTGGAGAGAAGGCTTCAGATAGGAATATTTATAGATCAGATTTTCATGTTCCTAATAGAGTTCCACCAGATACAATAATAGAAAATGAATTATATATTGAAGCTAGATTTCAATTTCCTGAGCTTGATGAGTCAACTGGAAGCAATGCTGTTCCTATCTTCTTCAAGAATTTTGTGGTATCCGAAACTGGTGGTAGACCGTATTTACGCATACGACTTGAAGCCAACTGGAAAAAGAGTACAAGCCCTGAAGGAAGTATTGAAGCTAAAACTTACTTTATCACTACGTCGAGTGAAGAAATAACAGAGGCAGATAAATGCCCTGCTACAAGACATGTACTTGATAATATTAAGGTTATTTACGTGCCAGCAATTCGTAAACCGGATGAGCAATTAAAAAATGTCTCAGGTACAATTATTGCAAGGTTGCTGAATGGAATTAATTGGACAGAAGCGACTAAAACGGGAATAAAGGAAAAAACTGAAGAAGTTGAAAGAGTATTTTTTCAAGAAGAAGGTGTGAGTAAACTCAGAGACACATTGGGGAATCAATGGGGTGAATACCATTCGGATGAGAGATATTCAAATGCTAAACTACAGTTTAACAGTACAAATTTAGAAACAATTTTAAAGAAAGTTGAAGTGACTTTTTCACCAACAGAAATACCAAGAGAATACAGGGTTGAAGAGTTAGGAGATGGGTTACGCTCATTGTTTTATTTGTCTCTTGTTAATACTATGTTGGAAGTTGAGGAGGGAATTTTGCTTTCGATGAGTAAAGGCGAAGATCAGACAGCTTTTTCGCTTCTTCCTCCCGTGTTGACTATTGTAGCAGTTGAAGAGCCCGAGAATCATATATCACCGCACTTGCTTGGTCGGGTAATTGACAATTTGCAGAGGATATCGAATAAGGCAAATTCACAGACTATACTAACTTCGCATACACCGGCAATTGTAAAGAGGGTAGATCCTCAAAATGTTCGATATTTTCGAATATGTAAAAGTGATGAATGCACTAAAGTGCGCTCAATTACATTACCTGATTGTGAAAAAGAAGAAGAGCAATTCAAATATGTTAAAGAAGCAGTTTTAGCATATCCAGAATTATATTTTGCTAAAATGGTTGTACTTGGTGAGGGTGATAGTGAAGAGATTATTATTAGAAAAATGCTTGAGATAAAAGGAACACATATAGATTCATCAGGCATTTCAATTGTTCCACTTGGTGGAAGACATGTTAATCATTTTTGGAGATTGTTAAATGATCTTGAAATACCATTTATTACGTTACTAGATTTAGATCGAGAACGATTTGGTGGTGGATGGGGAAGAATTAAATACGTATTGAAACAACTGCTGAATAATGGTGTAAACCGTGATTTGCTATTGAAAACAGAGAGTTGTGTGTTATCTGAAGACGGCTTAAACGGGATGCATGAATGGGATGTTAAAGAAATAGAGTGTATGATAAGTTGGATTAAGTTCTTACGAACCTATAATGTATACTTTTCTAGCCCTTTGGATATAGATTTTGCAATGTTGACGACTTTCAAAGATAAGTATCTTGATAGGTTGTCAGAAGCTGAAGGACCAAGAATTAAAGGGTTAGGTAAAATAAGTGAACTTGAAGTCAATGATGAAAATAGAGATAAGTTCAATATAAGAGTCGGTAAAGATGTCCGCTCAACCCTTAAAGAAGAGGGGGGCGATGGTGATACTTATTCTGAAGAAGAGAAAGAGTTGATGATATGGTATACATATTTGTTCTTGAACAGAGGGAAGCCAACAACTCACTTGACGATGATTTCGCATAATTCAAGCATTTTATTTGATGACTTTCCTGAATGTTTGAAAGTGTTTATTGAGAAGATCATTCAGATATGCACAGGAGCAGATCATCCTGAAGAGGTGGTGGTTGAAGGTGATGAATAGAATTCACCCTTCTGAATGGGTACCTGTAGATGGATTTGAACTAGAGGCAGAAGCAATGACGTCTGCAATTAGTGATGAGAATAGCCTTGTTGTTGCTGGTCCCGGTGCTGGTAAAACAGAATTGTTGGCTCAAAGAGCTTGTTATCTACTGCAGACAAATGAGTGTAAATATCCAAAGAAAATATTAGCAATTAGTTTCAAGCGTGATGCAGCATCTAACCTAAAGGAAAGAGTCGAGCTTAGATGCGGAAAAGAACTTACAACTCGTTTTGAGTCCAAAACATATGATGCATTTGCGAAAGAAATATTGGACAGATTCATTCATAGTCTGCCAAATAATCATCAACCCCAAAAGAATTATGATATTGCCGAAATAGCAGACATAAAAAAGGCATTCGAGATAAGTGGGTATCAGTATAACAAACAATATGGTGCAAAAATAGGGAAAGTAACATTACCTCTAGATTCAACATTAACAGCACAGATGTATATTGATGCTTGGAGAACTTTACTAATTGGAAATACCTCTGCAGAATTTGGTTCTAAGCTTACATTTGAAATGATCTCTAGGTTAGCCGAATATTTAATCAGGACTAATGATTTTATTCGAAAGTCGATTCAGATGACGTATAGCCATGTATTCCTTGATGAATTTCAAGATACGACTACGATTCAGTATGATTTGGTGAAAACATGTTTCCTTGGATCAAACTCTGTATTAACTGCTGTAGGAGATAGTAAGCAGAGGATTATGCTATGGGCAGGAGCAAAAAGGACAGTTTTCGAAGACTATACAGCTGAATTTTGTGCTTCACGTAGAGAGCTAATTATGAATCATCGATCTGCCCCTAGATTAGTCGAGATACAGAAGGCTTTGTATGGTTCACTAAATGAGGATGGAAGTTCAATATTAGCTAATAGAAGGTGGAATGTTGAAGATGGTTTGGCTTTTTTGAGACTTTTTAGGTCACAAGAACAAGAAGCTTCGATTATTCGTGAAGAGATATGTAAAGCTAATCAAGAAGGAATAAAATTAAATGAAATGTGTATATTGGTAAAACAGCAAGTAGACGTATATGGTAGTGGAATCATAGATGAGCTTAAAACTGTTAACATTAAAGCAAGAAATGAAGCTGTTTATCAAGATTTCTTGAAAGAGGAGATTATCAAAATTCTAATTGCAGTATTTAAGAATGCAATTAATGAGCAGAGTCCTGAAGAATGGACATATTTATTGGAAATAATTGGTGAAATACGTGGAATTGGTGTTGATGCAGATGCACATACAGTCAGGAGCTTTGTTTCTTATCTTAATAATCTAATCATTGATCTAAAGAATAAATTGAATGTAGTTACTCGAGATGATTTTATATATTTAGTCGAATTACTGATGGAGCAGATTTCTAAACCTTTAATAATTGCAGCATTTCCTCAGTATAGTAATATAAAATACTTAGATAAATTGGTCAATGATTTTGCAAATCTGTTATGGGATGAATATGATGGCACAAAAGACTGGATAAACACAATCGATAATTTCGAAGGGAATAATTCGATTCCAATTATGACTATACATAAGAGCAAGGGGCTGGAATTTGATATGATATTCTTTGTTGGTCTAGAGGATTCAGCATTCTGGAATTTCAGGAGACAACCAGGCGAAGACAGATGCGCATTCTTTGTTGCATTATCGAGAGCAAAAAAAAGGATTGATTTTACTTTTTGTGCTGGTAGGGAGACTAGATTTACAAGTGTACAGAAACATGAGGTTATCAATGAGTTTTATCAGGTGTTTAAAAATTCGGGAATTGTTGAACAGATTGATTATACAAGCTTGTATTAATTGGTAGGTCTTGAATATTTGAAATATTAATAATCAGCGTTAAGAAATAAAGGAGGTTTTTCAGTGGGAATTAAGTTTGAGATTATAGAACATATAGGTGTTTTATCAGAGAACTCAAAGGGATGGAAAAAGGAATTAAACCGTATTAGTTGGAATGAACGAGAGCCTAAGTATGATATACGTGATTGGGATCAGGAGCATGAGAAGATGGGTAAGGGTGTTACGTTGAGTAAAGAAGAGATGGAGAAGTTGAAACAGTTACTAATTTAGAGAATCACATTTTGTTTGGCACTAGGGGTCTTGCACGACTTAAGATAAAGATAAGTGAGTGTAAATAGTTGAAGGTGAGAATATGTTAAACAATATACAACTACAAATTGATATAGAAATTCTAAATATAGACAAAGTTATTTGTCGCCATATAGATAACCTTGCAAAATCTGAACGAGGTGTGGTTTCACAGGATATATTGGCACAACTGCGTAATTTTGTTGAACATATAATGGTGAAGGTATATGGGAAGGGAAAAGATATCAGAGCTGATTGGAGTACGATTCCAGAAGCTGAAAAATATGTAAGACCTCAATCGAAATGGAAAGATCTAACAAGATTTCATGATTTTCTGCAAATTTCTGTTTCTCATTATACACCGGATGAAGAGACTTCTGAAAGGTTGATGCTGAAGTACTATATGTATCTTCTGAAGATCAGAAGCATTCTTCATGATAGGTTCTCACTTGATGTCCTTGACAATCTTGAGAAGTTTCCTTTGAATACGGATGAAACCCTGCAGGAGTATTATGAAAAAATTGCTAAGAGAATAGATACTTATCCGAGGAAAGATAAATTATCATCTGATAAGTATTATATTAAAAAGGTTAAGCCATTTTTTGTATCAGGCAAAATATATTACGAGATTACATTTACCCCTGCAAATGATTATGCCAGTAAGTTCAACAGAGTCATCGCCTTTACGAGTATAGAGGTAACAGATTTTTATGCAGTGAAATTTTCTTTGGAAAGAAGTAGTATTGACATACTTGGCAAGACAATGTCCATCTTAGTGATTACAGGATGGGAAGTAGCTATTCGAAATTGTGAGTTTTATAATTTTTCAATTTTAATTAGAGGAACAAAAGTGACTACCGCTTATCAAGAGCAACAAGGTATATCTAGATTTTTAACTTCCACAGGATTTAGCTTGATTGAACTGATTGAGTTTTCAGAAGAAAATTTTCGACAAGTTAAAACAGTGGCAACACGAAAAAGTAAGAAAGTTGTATTTTTTCAAGATCTGGAAAGATGTAGAGAGATAATTAGTGAGAATAATCCGGGTAGCAACCTCTTAAGGTATTTGCTGTATCATATGAACAACAAGGTAATAAAAGCACAGTTCGATCCAGAGCAAAATACAAGATTGTCAGATTTATTCGCTAAATATCAAAGTATACCTTTTGACACTATTCCATTCAATTTCAATCCTTGTGAGGGCATGCCGAGACTGAGAGATTTATATTCTTGTATTCCTGTTGAAGGGCGAGAACATGAGTTACTTGCTCGTTATGTAAGGAATAATACTGAATTAAAAGGGCAGCTGTTTACACCAGTCAGTGAAGTGAAAGAACGATTTGGTGAAGATGTTGAGACACTTATTTCTTCATATAATTCAGCACTGTATTATAAACATCGACCACAGAGTAAACTTGTAATTGAAAAAGGTCATGTTTTTATAAATAGTTACAAAAATGATGTTCACTATATTATTGGTGAATTAGGGAAGTTAGCAAAAGAAGGAATACAGAATTATTCAGCAGCAGCTTGTACATGGTTAAAGGAACCAAACAATGGTGTGGATTGTGAGCAAAAGAAAGAAATACTCTCACAGATGTTTGAGAATTCAAGGGTGGCCTTGGTTTATGGTTCTGCGGGAACAGGGAAGTCAACGCTTATAAACCATATTGCTCAATTCTATGATAAGAGTAGTAAAATGTTTTTGGCTCATACTAATCCTGCTGTTGAAAATTTGAAAAGGCGCGTGAAAGCCTCAAATAGTGAATTCTTTACAATTACAAAGTTCTTGCGATCAAGTTATATTGGTGCTGACTACGATATTTTTGTCGTTGATGAGTGTAGCACAGTAAGTAATAAAAATATGCGAGGAATAGTTGAAAAACTATTTGCCAATGCCGAAGAAAGTAGCCATAGATTACTCATTTTAGTCGGGGATACATACCAGATTGATTCCATTGAGTTTGGTAATTGGTTTGATATAGCAAGAATGTTTGTTCCTGAAGCATCAACTTGTGAATTGACAACACCATGGCGTAGTACGGATGATGGCTTGTTGAAATTATGGGAACGAGTTAGAAACATGACAGCTAAAGAACCTGATGCAGTACTTGAATCCTTAACACGTCAAAAATATACCGTGAACCTGGATGATTCGATTTTCACTGCTGCTGTTGACGATGAAATAATATTATGCCTCAATTATGATGGGTTATATGGGATTAATAACATTAATCATTTTCTACAAGAAAGTAATCCGAATACAGGAGTAGTATGGGGGATACAACGATACAAGGTAAATGATCCGATTTTGTTTAATGAGTCAGAGAGATTTGCTCCAGTGATTTATAACAACATGAAAGGAAAGATTGCCGGTATAGAAATCTTAGATAAGGACACTCCCAGCGAGCGGATTCGATTTGATATAGAGTTAGATATAGTATTGATGGGGACAGATGCATTTGGCCAACCATTTGAGTTACTAGATAATTCGGAAAATGGTAATTCAGTTATTCGTTTTGAAGTGGATAAGAGCCAAAGTGCAGATGAAGATAGTCATTGGGGATGGTCATCCAAGGATGATATCGTACCATTTCAGATCGCATATGCAGTATCTATTCATAAATCCCAAGGCCTAGAATATGATTCGGTAAAAATTGTTATTACCGATGAGATTGATGAGCTGATTACTCATAATATATTTTACACGGCTATAACACGTACAAGGAGCAAGCTGAAAATATACTGGACACCTGAAGTTGAGAAAAAAGTGCTTGAGAGTATTGAACCTAAGAACATTGGGAGAGATGTTTCTTTGTTGAGAAGTGGGTTCAAGTAGATGTAGAATAAAGTAAATATAAGGGACGTATACTTCAGGGTGAATACTACTGAAGACGAACATCTTGGTTGATTGTTATTTGTTATGGTAGAGCTTGAGAGCTTTTGGAGGGAAAAGTATATGAATGAAATTAGTGTAGATCAAATGTTGGAGTTAGACGTATTGGATGATTCATTGTATGACCTTGATAGTTCGGATCTTTCACTTGTTCTTTATGAAAAGTCACAGAACATATTGATGGAGAAAACTAAGAATCTGATAGAGAAATCTCCAGTATTTATAGAATATCTAGAAAAAATGAAACCGATAGAGTATTTTGATGTGAACATGTCAAATAATGCAAAAGAACTTTATGAGAAAGGTGAACTGATACTAAAATACTCAAAGAATAAAAAGGGGTTATTACCAACTCTGTCAAGTCTAGATGGTAAGTTTTCAGAGCAAGTCACATTGGAACCTCGCCTTGTGACACCCGAACTTTCAAGTGCATTAACTAATCTGAGTATGCAATATCAATTGACACAATTGATGGACCAAATGAAGTTGATGAATCAAACGATACAAAGAATTGAGATAGGGCAGAGAGATGATCGTTTAGCATTATATTTCAGTTCAAGACAGCAGTATATAGAGGCTATTGCAATTAGCAATAAAGAACTCCAGTCGTACGCTTTATTGAATGCTGTGAATGTTGCTAATAATGCGAAATTTCTACTTATGCAATCAATCCGTAGCGACATAGAGCAAATTGTTCATAACTCAAAGTTGAAGAAGAAAGAGCGTGACAAATTATCACAAAATGTCCGAACTTCACTTAAATATGTAAATGAAGCAACTGGATTGTGTGTAATGACTTACAGTGGGCTAGGTGAAGACAAGCCTTTATTGGCTAGTTTAAAAAGTTATCAAAGATTTATATCGCAGACCCTGCTTAAGAAAGAAGCAGATGGTTTATCAATTGCTGATAAACTTCATCAGAATTGGCCGGGAGCAGATGATAAATGGCTCAGCATGCCGAAAGAAATAGTAGATAATCTGGAGAGTCAAATTTTGATTAAGGCAGAGGTTACAGGTCTTATTGAAAGTGAGGATGTTAATGAAGAAGAAGTGTAAAAATTTTATGTGTAAGAAGACGTTAGTCGGAAAAGAAAAAATATTTTGTAAGAGTTGCAAGGATAAAGGGTGGGATGTAACAAAAAGAGCTAGTGGTGCTGTTCTAGGTGTTGGGTTATTAGTACACCCAAAAACTAGAAGTATTGGGAAGAATTTAATTAAGAATGCAAGTAAGATAATTTGATTTTGCCTAGTTTTTTGAACTTGTGTAAACAATGAATTAGCTATATGTGATTCAGTTAAAGAGAGGTGTAAATAAATGATACAAGCAAACTGGGATATTTTTAATGCTAAATTTTCAGGTTGTACAAGAGATAAATTCGAATGGTTTTGCTATATGCTCTTTTGCGCTGAATATAATTGTGATAAAGGAATATTTCGCTTTTTTAATCAAGCAGCTATTGAGGCAGAACCAATTGTAATAAAGGATGAAACAGTAGGATGGCAAGCAAAATATTATGATAGCTCATTATCGAATCATGCGGATGAAATAATTGAGACTATAAATAAAGCTAAAGAATTATATCCAAACCTAGAAAGACTGATTATTTATTCTAATTCAGAGTGGTCACAATATCGAGGTAAGAAACCGGCAGGTTTAATCAAAATTGAAGAAACAGCAATGCGAAACGAAATAATGATTGATTGGCGGTTGAAGTCATTTTTTGAGAGTAAGTTTGTGACAGTTGACAATGAGTCAATATCAAGATATTTCTTTTCATTAAATGAAAATGAATTTGATGAAGTGGATAGAAGAATAAAACATACAAGGAACCTTTTTTCTGAAATACATAGCAGTATTCAATTTAAGGACGATACTATTCATATTCCTCGAACTAATATATTGGATGAGTTGTTAAGGGCTGAAGAACAAATTATAATTATTAGTGGGAACGGAGGAGTTGGAAAAACAGCAGTAATAAAGGATTACTACGAAAGTTGTGAAGAGACTTCCTCGCTTCTGTTATTTAAGGCAACAGAATTTGAAATAGCAAGTGTAGACAGATTATTTCAAAGCTCTAATCTTGATGCTTTTTTCAAAATGTATGAAACTAAAAGTGAAAAAACAATTGTAGTTGATTCTGCTGAAAAACTTATAGATATAAAAAATATAGATGTATTTAAGGCATTCATATCGAGAGCTATAAAGGATAGATGGAAAATTATTTTTACTTCAAGAAATCTGTATGTTAAAGATTTAAACAATGAATTCTTAGATCATTATAATATGCTTCCAAAGAATATTCACATAGATGATTTGAATATAGAAGAACTTAGGGAATTGGCAACTAATTACAAATTCAACTTACCGAAAGATTATAAGTTGACACAACTTATAAGTAATCCGTTCTACCTTAATGAATACTTAAGACACTATGAAGAAAATGATGAATTAGATTATCATACATTCAAAGAAAAGTTATGGGATAAGAATATTAAAAAAAGCAAGCCATTGAGAGAACAATGGTTTATTAGAGTTGCTCGACAAAGGGCGAATTCAGGTCAGTTTTTTCAAACATTTGATGCTGATACCTTAATATTGGATGAGGAACTTATTCCAGACGGCTTGATAGGCTATGAGATGGCAGGATATTTTATTACCCATGATATATATGAAGAGTGGGCATTAGAAAGAATCATTAGTATTGCATTCATAAGAGCAAAAAATGTGAATGATTTTATTAAAGAAATCGGAAATTCGATGCCGATGAGACGTGTATTTCGAAATTGGATGTCTGATAAGTTATTTCATAATTCTTCAGATGTAGGTTTTTTGATGGATGGGATTCTTCGAAAAGATGGTATAGAAGCTTATTGGAAAGATGAGTTAATTATTTCTATATTATTATCCCCATATGCTTATTCATTCTTTAATTATTATCGTGATATTTTACTAGCCAACGATTTAGAATTATTAAAACGTGCAAGCTTTTTATTAAGGGTAGCATGCAAAGATGTTAATGATACCTTTTTGGGGAAAATTGCTAGCCAGAAAATTGACTTATTTAATGCATCATTTATATTTACAAAACCGTATGGAGAAGGTTGGGCTGCATTCATAGAGTTTATTTATAATAATATTGAGTCTATTAGTAAAGAAAATTTGTTTTTTGTAATTCCAGTAATAAACACTTGGGCAGGTATTCCAGGGAGAGGATCAGAACTTGCGGCTAAGATTGCATTAGAACTTTACGAATATAGTTTAAAAAAAGAACGGTTCTATATTGGAAAAGAGAGTGAAGAAGAGCTGATTTTAACCATACTTAAGTCAGCAGGAGAGAACAAAGATACTCTTGAAAAAATCATTGAAGAAGTGATTCAGAATAATTGGAAATTAAGAAGTGATCCATATAATGCGTTGTGCAGAGCGATGATAAGTACTAAACATTCGGCATATACGGCAAAAATTATTCCTAAAAGTGTATTAAAGGTAGCTAAATTATTTTGGTTAGAATCAGATCGAGAACGTTCTAATCGTTTTTATAACTATTCATCTATGCACATTGAACAGAGTTTTGGATTGTCATCTATATCTGATAATTATTATCCTTCGAGTGCATATCAAACTCCAATGTATAACATTCTTCAAGAGAAACCTTATGAAGGTATTGATTTTATTATTGAGTTAATGAATGTATGCGTTGAAAAACTTAAAGAAAGTGGTTTTGATAACAATGTTCATAAAATAAGTATACAGATTGACGATAACAAGTGTAGTGAACAATATATAAGTAATTGCCTATGGGGAATGTATAGAGGAAATGGATCGCCAGTAAGCCCCAATCTTCTTCAATCTCTACATATGGCTCTGGAAAAGTACTTACTTGATGTTACGGAGAACACAGAAGAAGGAATACTCATTTCATTGTTTAAACATATGTTAATGAAAAGTAATTCTGCATCTATCACTGCTGTAATACTTAGTGTTGTTTTAGCTTTTACAGAAAAATTATCTGAAATCGCAGTGATTCTTTTTCAAACATATGAAGTTATCAATTATGATCTTAGCAGATCTGTTGGAGATAGAACTATTAAGTCATTATATTCAATAGGATATGGAATGAATAGAGAACATGACTTCTATCAGAAAGAGCGTATAGATACATGCGACCAGAAGCATAGAAATAATACTTTGGAAGGAGTTATTGTTATATATCAATTTTTCATGCCTGAAGGTTCAGAGGAAGAAAAATTCAAAAAGCGTCAAAAGAAAATATGGGATATATTAGATGGCTATTACAAGGAATTTGAGAGTAAAGAATACGAAGGTAGCCCTACTAAAGAGTTGATTATACGTCGTATGGATAGACGGATTATGGAGCCTAAACTCGAAACAGTTGAAGAAGGAATACTGATTGACTTTAATCCACAGCTTCCAGAAAAGATAACAGAGTATACTGATCAAGCAAGAAGAGAAGAATCAGATAGCAAGACAAAGTATATGAGATTAGATCTTTGGTCAAAATATAAGCTAGAAAATAGTCAAAAAGCTGATGAGTATGACGAATATAATCTACATCCAGAGAGGGTGTTAGAAGAAGTAAAGTTATATATGGAAGAGCTTAAAGAAGGGGATTTTGGCGAATATGATTTGATGTATCGAGCGCTAATACCAAATGTTTTTGCAGTACTGATTATTTACCACTCTGATACTTTGTGTGAAGATGACTTTAAATTGGCACAGGAAATTGTAATTGGTGCTTCGCTTGCTCCGACACAAGTAAACTATGGATATCAAATTGGTGATGGCGTAGAAGGTTCTGTTAGAGCTATTCCGTTTTTATTTGGAAAAGTAAATTCAGATGATGATTTAATTGCATTGCTTCTGATGATATTATTAAATCAGCATTCATTAGGTATGTACAAACGTATCTGTGATTTTGCAATCGAATCGATTAATAATATACTATGGGATGATAAGCCAGAAGTAGCAAAGAAAATTACTTTATGCTATTTAACTATTGCCCCTAAATTTGAGGATTTTCTTCAGACTAAAAGGAGTGATCCTCAGTACTTTCGGGGAGAAGAAAGTAATACAATCTATATGGATTTTATTGAATCTCATGAAAAAATATTAGAGCAATTAATTGCAGGTGAAGATATTGACTTTACAGATGTTATTGAAGCAGCAACTTTAACGACAGTTGAGGTAATTTTATCTTTAATTCCTTATGATACTAACGATATACAATTGCTCGATATTATCGAACGTCTTATAAGACAGACGGCTGCTGAAATATTTGTTGAAACAGATGCTCACGAGTACACGGAAAAACACAAATTTCTGAAGGAATATAGTAAGTTTTTGTTGAATAGAAATCTGGAAGAAGTTGATAGATTTAATTGTCATTTTGTAAACAAATTTGAACTCAATAGGGAGGCCGGATATCTTTTCGATGAACTGCTTTTGGCAGAAGATGAAATGGATACATTTAATACTTTCTGGAAAGTTTGGTGGGCATATTATGACAAAGTTATTGAATGTTCTAAAAATAGAGTTCCATTTTATGGGGAAGAAGCTATTCAAACATATATATTAGCTTTTAGATACTGGAGAAGTGGTGCTACCGAATGGCATAGTTTGAAAATTGAAAATATAGATTTTTATAAACGAATAACAGTGGATTTATCAGCAAGTCCGAAAGTTTTAGAAGGGATAGCATACCTTTTATATTCTATAGGATCATTGTTTTTAGAAGAAGGAGTTCCTTGGATATCGTCAATGCTATTGAGTAATCAAGAGGTGCATGTAAATAAGATGTCAGCGAATACAATTTTCTGTTTGGAGAATATAGTTCGAAAATACGTCAACAGATATAGAGAAATGTTGAAGACTAACATAAGAAAAAAAGAAGAAGTGATTATTATTCTTAATTGTTTGGTAGAAAAGAATTCAGAGGTGGCTTATATGATTAGAGAGAGACTATTATAATCTGATTAAAGAGAGACTATATTAGTTTGAGGTACACATCATTATAATATGATCAATTATAATTTAATTTTACCGATAAAGGACAGAACAAAATGGGAGGCTGATATTCGCTATTTTCTGTATTATTAGGTCCAGTGATAAGGAAAGGGGGCATTTGTATGAAAAATTTCAATGACTCATGCTATTCTAAAATAAGATTTTACCAAAGAGAAGCACTAGATGTTATAGATGATTATCAAAGAAGTAGTTCCAAAAAACAAGCATTGATTAAGTTGCCAACTGGTGCTGGAAAGTCGGGAGTTTTAGCCATGGCGGGTAATATCTATGATAACGTATTAATAATTGCCCCTAATTCTGTGATCCCAAGACAATTGAAGTATGAAATAGAAGAAGGATTTTGGCTTAAAATTGGTTTCACATCTAACGTTAAGGAAGTTCGTTTGATAGAAGGTGAAGATAATATTGATAATGACTTTTTCATGGATGAGTGTATTTACATCATAACCATTCAAAAGCTACTTTCGATTAATAAAACAGATCAAAATAAATTTAAGCTTTTGTCTAGCAATATTGATTTAGTTTTGTTTGATGAAGGACACAGAGAACCGGCCAAAAGATGGTCTAAAGCAAATAGAGACTTAAAGTCTAAGACGGTTCTATTTACGGCTACACCTTTTAGACTTGATGGTACGTTGTTCCATATTGATGAAAAATTTAGGTACTCATATTCTATTACAGAAGCAATTAGCGCAGGCTTTATAAGCGACATTGAAGTAAGGGAAAGTGACTACTCACTAAATGATACAGATGAATTCGCAGAGTATTTATATAATATATATCGTGAAAAGACCGGTAAAATAATTGCTAGGGTCCATGACAAAGATGTTATTGAAGATGTTTGCAGAATATTAAATAATAGAGAATCCGGTATTGCTGTTGGTATGCATTCGAAGATAACCAAAGGTGATGATTTTCTAACTAGAGGTAATTTGATTTATGATTTGAAATCAAATTACTCTATCTTCATTCATGATGAAATGCTTATTGAGGGATTTGATTATAATGATATAAATCATGTAGTGTTACATGACATGTTTTTTAGTTCTAAATCATTGGTACAGCAAATAGGGAGGATTGTAAGAAAATCTTCTCTTAATGACATTGGTTATGTGCATGCTGCAAAGAATGTATGTGATAGTGTCAAAGAACAGTGGGGGCTGTATTTAGAATTTGACAAAGATGAGGTTGATGGTGATGTAGAATTCACTGAAGGCAAACTAAAGCGGAAAATTTCTTTTCCGCATAATTTTCAAAATTATTTGAGTATACCAAAAAGTGCCAATGTATATGTGTCATCTAAAAGTGAATACCATGATTGTAAAAATGTAATATCAAATAAAATATACAATAAAGCAGAGCTGCTTGCTAAGATGGAATGGGAGGACACAAAACATAATAATTATTGGATTCTATGTTATGAGAAGCAAACGAATTCAAAATTGATTAAAAATGGTATATATGTTGATGCAAAACTAGAAGTAGTTGTACTTTATGAAAAAGAGATGGTCAGTAATAACTATAAAGATTATTATTTGTTTTATTATGATTCATCGGGTTACACATTAACGGCTATGAATTCGGGTTTAGTTGAGGTACCTTTAAATGATATGACTCGGCTATTCAATGAGGATGCTGATATTGTATCCACAAAATATACAAATACTAATCTTGTTCAAAGTGGTGCGAGTACGTTAGTTCGTAGTGGGATAAGCTTGAATAAAACATCTCCAGATCTTACTGAAAAGCTATCGTTGGTTAATTATTCAGATGGGTATATAAATGTTGCCAGTGAAGATAAGATTAAACGATACATAAATCCATCTAGGGCTAGAATTAGTGACAATAAGAGAGTTAACTATCGTGATTATAAAATGTGGTGTGATGGATTGGTAAATATATTTGAGAAAAGTACTAATGGAAATACCTTTTTTACACGGTTTGCTCAGCCAGAGGATAAACCAGATTGTGATGCACAGGCGATTATGTTAGAACTTAATGTTGAAATGATATGTAAATCAAGATCCTTTTCAGGACTTGTAGAAAGTCAGAACCTTGAAATCATAAAAGATAGATTTACATTATCAATTGGATCTAATAAAATTCCTGGTGAAATAAAATATGAAAGTGGTGGCAAGAAAAGAGCTTACCTTGTTTTTGATGATTCAAAAGAATTTGAAGTAATTGAAGATGACTTATATGGAGTGTCAAAAAAATATTTATTAAATGAATTCTTTAAATATAAGAACTTTAGGTTGTATTATAGTAGAAAGCAAGTGACATATTATAACGGAATATATTTTAAACCTAATATTGAAACAAGATTTAATTCGATTAGTGACTATTCGTTATGGGATAAAATTGAAGCAGTTGAAGGATTGAGCGATTGTACTGATGAAAAATTGGGTGTCGAGAAAACCAAATGTACTGCGACGACAAAAGGTACAAAAGTATTAACAGAATGGCCTAAGGGAAGTGTTTTCAATGTCACTTGTGACATTATTAAGAGTAATAAATATGCAAACATTAATTACATGGTTTGTGATGATATGAATACTGAAATAGCAGATTTCATCGGATTAGATACAAATAAGAAGATAATTTATTATATACATTGTAAACATAAGGATAGTGAGCTGAGTGCATCTGGTCTACAAGATTTGTGCGGTCAAGTGAATAAAAATGTTGAATATATAATGAATACAGATTTTGAGAATCTAAAACATTTGACGAAACATAAACTCCGCTGGGACGAGATGTGGAAAGGAAGTTGGTCGAAAAAAATTAGTGGTAAAAAAGTAGAGTTTTCACGTGAGATGTCAAGATATGTAATTGCACCTCCCGTGGGAGCAGGTAGTACAATAAAAAAAGATTTTTATGATCAATATAAGAAGCTTATTACAGATGCCTATTCGAAGAGAGAAGTTTGGATTGTGACGAGTGGATTGGCAAGCGAGGATTTAGAGAAACAATTGACTAGCAAGAAGACAAAAAAACAGAATGAAGAAATTCCACAGATATTATGGCTATTACAAAGTACGCAAGACTATTTAAGACAGATTAATGCTGAGTTAAAAATATTTTGTAAGTCTAGAAAGTAAAAGTAGAATTATCACTGTTCCAAATGTTGTTGATATCACGAAAATAACAAGAGATACAAGAATTACCTGTAGGACTTGTTGTAAAAATTTCACCAAGTCCCGGAATTTGTCAAGCTAGTTGTCCGTCTTTCTTGAATTTATGATGCTTCACTTTCGTTCACTAACGTGTCCGTTCACTAGCGTGTCAGGTAATATGAAGAAAAAAACAGAAAAGACATGTTATATATTAAAAATGTCAGACAATTCTACAAATGTTACAGATTAATCAAAATGAGAAGTGGGAAATATAAGTCGCTATGTTTTTGAATGAAAATGTTCTTTAAAGCGCATAATTTTATTCATGCTTTTTAAACAGCATTTTTAATGATTAGGATATACGCTAACTAAAATGTCAAAATGACAAAGCTATAAAGAAACCATATTACAGGAGATTTTTGAGGAGTGAAATTTTCTAGAATAAGTTACGAGGGGATATAGCATGAGTAATGAATTACGTAAGAAACTTTACATTAGCCTTTTTAATACAGAGATGACAAAATATGATATTAGCAAAATAGGTATTGAGA
>ASRL01000049.1_pt1 | contig 27721 bp, 27 predicted proteins | sample 692978 | NCBI WGS metagenome assembly ASRL01 (sample SAMN02169241, study PRJNA158439) | bioreactor metagenome | isolation source: day 67 sample from continuous culture bioreactor inoculated with sediment... | place: Germany: Bremen | reverse complement strand
GCAGAGCCTTTTTCACGTAATAACTTTATAGATAGCGAAGGGAGACAATTACCATGGTAAATGGAACCACATCTTTTGATAAAAAAAGAATACTTGTGTTAGGAGACGATGAGAATGCATCCTATCATCCTATTACACAAATAGAAGACGTTTTGATTGAGATTTTAAATGAATACGATGTGAAGTGTACCAAAGATCGTAAGGAACTGAAAAATTTGAAGTCTTATGATGTGTTTTTGAGTTATGTAGATTGTTGGGAGCAAAAATTAGATAGTCAGTACATGGCTGATTTGCTTTCCTATGTAGCTCAGGGTGGTAGGATGTTAGTTTTACACAATGGTATTTCCTATCAGGAAAACTATGAATTTGCCTGCATGCTAGGGGCGAGGTTTATTGGCCATCCAAAAAGACGAGACTTAACCATTACAATGGTAGGCGATCACGAGTTAATTCAAAGCCTTGAACCCTTTGTCTTGTTTGAAGAACCTTATCAATTTGAATTTATTGGTCAAAATCATGAGGAATGGATGCCAACGATTCTCATGGAATATGAGATGGAAGGTATTAAGTATCCTGCTGCCTGGGTTCATCAGTATGGCGCAGGTCAAGTATGTTATTTTATGCCCGGACATGATGTTTCAGTTTTTGAAAATATTGAATTTCAAAAGGTCTTGAAACAATTGGTGTCAGGAACCATGAAAAAATAAATATATTGTAGTAGGAGGATGTAAAAATGTATGCATTAAGTTATGAAGAGGTTGATAAACAGGTGATCAGCTTGTGTAATGATGAGAAATTTGAAGAAGCGGTTACAAAATTAGAATCTGTACTCGATCAATTTCCGAATCATTTGTTTGAGATGACTTGGGATATTGCGGTTCTCTCCTCATTTATGCGACCACGTAACAATGAGAAGATTATGGCGATTCTGGAATTTGGGAATTCAAAAGGACTGTGGTATTCATTGAATCCTCAAGATAAGCGTTGGGAAGAATGCAAAGATCTGGTAAGATTTCAAAAGTTGGTAACTGAAAATGCCAATAGAAAAGCCTTGGCACAAGAAAAGGCAAAGAAAAAGAGCGACGTATATCTACCCAAACACTATCATCAAGACCAGAAGTATCCCCTACATATTTGTATACATGGATGGGGTGAAGAGAGTGCTTTTTTTAGAAAATATTGGACATCCGCCGGATTAGAAAATGAATATATATGTCTGTTTGTTCAATCATCGCAAGTAGCAACACCCATAGGCTATTGCTGGGATGATATAGAGATGGCAAGGCAAGAAATTATAGAAGCATACCAAGAGGTTACCAGTCAGTATCCTATTGATATGAATCATATTAGCCTAGGCGGATTCTCTCAAGGTGCTACCATGGCAATGGATATTGCCCTACGTGGAAGCATACCGGTGGAAGGTTTTATTGCACTATGTCCGGACCGACCGGAAGATTTTGACAAAGAGCATATTCAGTCGATGCGGATGAAAAAGATAAAGGGCCTTATTCTAACAGGAGAAAACGATGGTGGCCTTGAAGAACAAAAGAAAATGGTCCATGAATTTGAAAAAATGAATTTTCCACATGATTTTATCATAAATCCGAACCTAGGACATTGGTTTCCGGAAAATATAGATGAACAGATTGATCACGGATTAAACTTCATATTCTTTAAGGTTTGAAGAATCTTATGTTTGTTGTATAAGAGTAAAATCAGCATTCCGCCTATGCAGGTGATTCCTGCAACATAAGCGGACATGCGGATGCCGAAGTCATTTTAGATGGTTGGAGCGATGATGGTCAGAAACCCAAGAAAATCTACCTGTTGGATAAACAAAATACCAGGATTTAATGGTGCTGATGTAGCACCTAAAAAGTATGTACAAAATGTTAATTTGTGATATAATATAAATCAAACAATAAAATATGAACTAAATTTAATGTATTAGATTGTTAGTTCATAATAGGTCGTGATTATAATTAAAGATTTCAGCTCTTGGTTAGAATATGAAGGTGCTTCAGAAGGTAGTGGGCGTAGTGAAAAAATTTGGTTAGTAAATAAAAATAGTGGAGACATAGGATTATTTAAGTTTAGAAAAACCGAGTTTACAACGGAACATCTATCAGAAAAAATTGCTATGCAACTAGCTAGATTACTTGGCATAGAATGTATGGAAGTAGACATTGGATGTTATAAAGGCAGAATAGGCTCTTTAAGTTATAGAATTAACAAAAAAGATGAAAACTTAATAGAGGGCATACAATTAATTAATAAATATTATCCAAATTACAATCCATTAACTTTATATGATGAGGTTAACAAAGAATACTATTCCTTAGAAATGATTTTAAAATCTCTTCAGCATTATAAGTTTAAGAAAGAGTTTTTAAAAATACCTATTTTTGATTTTTTGATAGGAAATACAGATAGGCATCAAAACAATTGGGCTATTTTACAGAAAGACGATAGCGTTAGAATATGCCCTTTATATGATAATGGATCTTCTCTTTGCTGTTATATAGATGAAAGTAAGATTGATGGATATTTAGGGAATGATAAGGTTCGATTTAGCGCTTTGATAAATAGTAAATCAACATCTAGAATAAGAATAGATAAAACCATAAAAAAAGAACCTACGCAATTAAGTGTTCTAAAGTTTTTGTTGGAAAACTACTATGAAGATGTAATTGATATTATTATGTGTATTGTGGATAAGATGAATGAAGAAAATATAAATAATATAATAGAACCATACATCGGATTAATGAGTGAAAAAAGAATGGTTTTAATTCGAAAATTCTTAATAGGAAAAGTGGGTTTAGTAAAAGAAGAGCTAATAAAAAGGAAGGAGGAGTAAATGTGTCAAGGAAAGAAGGAAAAGATTATCTATATTTGATTTGGAAAGAACCTGATTCAAGACGTAATTATGTAGTAGGACAATTGACTAAAAATGGCCAGTATGAATTTTGTTATGGATATGAAGTGCAAAAGGCTATTGAGAAAGGGTTCGAACTGCTAATATCTTTTGAAGATATTAATAAGACTTATAAAAGTGACACTTTATTTCCAACTTTTTCAAGTAGATTACCTGACCGTAAAAGAAGAGGGATTGAAAGAATCCTTTCTAAATATGGTTTGGATGTATTTGATGATTATAAACTGTTAAAAAGAAGTGGGGCTAGATTACCAATTGATACGTTGGAATTTATCGACCCAATTTTAGATACTTATGATGGAGAGATTGAAAGAGTCTTTCATATTGCAGGGATAAGACATTATATTGGGTGCGAGGGAGAAAACTGTGAAGAAGCCCTTCAATTAACAAAAGGAGACAAATTAAGGCTAAAACCGGAGCCATCAAATCCATATGATAAAAATGCAATCAAAATATTAGATGAAGACGATAAACATATCGGATATTTACCTAGATATTATTGTGAAAGTGTTTTAGAATATTTAAAAAAAGGTAGTAAGTATACATGCACAGTTCTTGAGATGAATAAAGATTCGAAATGTAATGAATGTGTTAAGGTGAAATTTGAAATAGAATGCGATGTAAAACAATTGGATAAAATTAGTTGATTGTTAAATTAGCATAATGTGAACATATCAAGCAACTCAGTAAGGATTTCCTTATAGGGTTGCTTTTGTGTTATACGACGTCTTTAGAAATGAACAAAAAATAATTTCATGGTATAATAAGTCTATATATAAATAAGTTTACAATGAGGAAAGGTGAGATGATAATGAAAAACGGAGTTATGTTACAAGGTTTTGAATGGTATCTACCTGAGGATGGAAACTATTATAAAAATATGATGACCAAGGCTTCTGAAATAAAATTTGCAGGCTTTAGCAGTGTTTGGCTTCCACCGGTATGTAAAGGCACCGGAACCAATGATGTAGGATATGGAGTCTATGATCTGTACGACTTGGGTGAGTTTGATCAAAAAGGAAGTGTCCGGACAAAGTATGGGACTAAAGAAGAACTTCATGAATTGCTTGAGACGCTTAAGAATGAAGGGCTTGACGTTTATGCGGATGTTGTATTGAATCATAAAGCCGGAGGAGACCGACTCGAACAATTTAAAGCTGTAGAAGTTGATCCGGATGATCGAAGAACAGAAATCGGACAAGCTAGGGATATAAAAAGCTGGACGGGATTTGACTTTCTGGGAAGAGACGGCAAATACTCTCAGTTTAAATGGAATTTTATGCATTTTACGGGGGTAGGATATGATGATATTACGGGTGAGCATGGAATATATAAAATACTAGGTGAAAACAAGGGCTGGGGCTTTGAAGTTTCCCCTGAAAACGGCAATTTTGATTATCTCATGTTTGCCAATATCGACCATGCACATCCGGATGTAAAGGAAGAACTTAAAAAATGGGTGCAATGGTTTATTCAAGAAACAGGTGTCCATGGATTTAGAATGGATGCAGTGAAACACATCGATATTGACTTTTTTAGGGAGTTGACGACGAGTATTAAAGAAGCTGATGGTCAAGACTTTTATCTCTTCTGCGAATATTGGACCGGTGACATGGAATTGATTAAAAACTATGTTGAGGAAACCCAACATCAGTTGGATTTATTTGACATTCCCTTGCATTATAACCTTCAACAAGCCTCGACCGATAGAGATGGCTTTGACCTAAGAACCATATTTGATGGCACCATTGTCCAAGCCTATCCCACATTAGCGGTGACCTTTGTCGATAATCATGACACACAACCACGGCAATCCTTAGAGTCATGGGTAGATCCTTGGTTTAAAGAGATGGCCTATGCGCTTATCTTGCTTAGAAAAGATGGATACCCTTGTGTTTTTTATGGAGACTATTTTGGCATTGATTCCCAAGAGGACTATACGGGTGTGAAAGATGAGATTAATCGACTTATGTTCTTGAGACAGCATTATTGTTTTGGAGACCAAGATGACTATTTTCAAGAGGCTAATCTGATTGGTTGGGTTCGACATGGGGACGCGGAACATCCGGCAAAAGCAGCTATCGTTCTTTCCAATAAAGAAGGGGGGGCGATACAGATGTTTATTGGAGAAGGTTATGCCGGTAAAACCTTTATCGATCAAATGGAGCGGGACGAAAATCATGTGACTATCCAAGGCGATGGATTCGGTGAGTTTTCAACGCCTTCAGCTGGATTAAGCGTCTGGGTAAGTGAGGAGGATGCGTAATATGTTAAAGGATAAAGTAGCGATTATTACCGGTGCCGGTTCAGGAATCGGAAAAAGTACAGCAAAGCTATTCCTGAGTGAGGGAGCAAATGTTGGACTTATTGATATCGATAAAGAGAGTCTTCAGCAATTAAAGGATGAAGTAGATGCTGATGAAAAAGTAAGATATAGAACAGCCGATGTAGGCGACGCGTCAATGGTTAAGAGGGCAATTGATGAATTGGTCGAATCTTTTGGACGTTTGGATATTGTTATTATCAATGCAGGCATTAATGGAAGGGTCGCGCCGATTGAGAATTTAGAAGAAGAGGATTGGCATAAGACCATGGAGACCAACTTCAAGAGTACATTTTTGACATTAAAGTATTGTATACCTTATCTAAAAAAACAAGGGGGAAGTGTTGTGATTACGAGTTCCATTAATGGAAATCGCGAATTTGGCAACATAGGTATGTCCTTATATGCTTCCAGTAAGGCAGCACAATTGGCTTTTGGAAAAATGGCTGCCCTTGAATTATCAACTTATCATATTCGCGTCAATGTGATTTGTCCCGGTTATGTGAAGACGAATATTCAAGAAAATACAGATAGTGAGCATCATTTACTTAATAAAGTTCGGATTCCTGTAGAGTATCCGGAAGGTAATCAGCCCCTTGAAAATGATGGGGCCGAAGCCGAAGATGTCGGCGAGCTCATTTTGTTTTTAGCGTCGGATCGGTCAAAACATATTACCGGAACCGAAGTATATATCGATGGTGGATCAACACTATTATAAAAAATGCATTCGTAGGAGGAAATGATGATGACAAAAAATGATTTACTTCAACAATTAAAAGCGTCTAACATTAATACCAAGGGAACACTCATGGTCCATTCATCCATGAAGGCTATAGGCCAAGTAGATGGAGGCCCGGAGGCAGTGATAGATGCCTTATGCCAATACATGAGTCATGGTCTCCTCTTATTCCCGACACATTCGTGGGATGAGTGGAACTTGAAGGACAATGTATTTAATGTAAGAACAGAAAAAGCCTGTGTCGGTTTGCTGCCAAACACCTTTTTATTACGAGATGATGTGGTTCGGTCACTCCATCCGACCCATTCTGTTGCGGCTTATGGAAAAAGAAAAATCGACTATACAGATAAAGATAAAAGCATCATTCAAAGAGGCGACGTGCTAACACCCTGTCCCAGAGAGGGGTGCTTCGGGAGCCTCTATGACGAAGATTCTCAAATTCTCTTTATCGGAGCGACCTTACAAAAAAACACCTATATTCATAGCATCGAAGAGTGGTTATCGATTCCAAAACGTCTGGCAGAAAAACCAAGAACAATAAAAGTAGTGGACTATGATGGAACAAGCTATGATATCGATGTGCTTCCCCATAATAATACTCGTGGAAGTGTTTCACAGAATTATGACCGTATTGAGTCTGTGCTCTTTGAAAAAAATATCGCAACGACATTTGCCTTAGGTAATGCAAGCTGCAAGCTCCTTCAAGTCAAAGAAATGACGGAATTCGTTTTAGAACTATTAAAAGAGAATCCGAACTATTTTGGCTTTGATTAAAATTCATATAAATTTCATACAATATTCACATTAAGTTCATGAATCTAACCTACCATAAAAGTAGGTATATTTACCTAATAATTCTGATTATTAAGTGAATTTTACTGAAGATGATGGGAGGCAGAATTATGAAAATCGTTTTATTCTATGCAACAGAAACTCCAAAAGCTTTAAAATTAGTTGACCATTTTGAAAAAGCCAATCAAGAAAAGGGCCATACTGTGGAATGTGTTGAAGCGCGCAAATATCTTCAATTAGAACATAAGGTGGATTTAGCAGAGCCTGATACCATTTATGGTTTTGGAGTTTCCGGACTTAGTGAACAATCAAAAAAAGATATGCTATTATTAGCCAAAATGTTAAAAAATGAATATATTAATAAACCTGCATTTATTTTTTCTGGAACAAAAAAAGACTTTCTAAAAATAAAACGAAACTTGCAAAGTATTTTAAGAGATAAAAACTTTGATGTGGTTGTAAGTAAAGTCAATGATTACGATTCGGTGGAAATGGATGAAGCCATTGAACATGTGCACGATGTTTATCGTCAGTATTATAAAGATCGAACAGAAAAAAAGTCAAATAATAATCCGGCATGTAATGTTTGTGAGGTTTGCACGGAAATTATTGAATAAAGTTTAGTTAAGAGCACCTATAAAAAAGGGTGCTTTTTTGATACAATAAGATAGTAAAGTGTAAACAAATGGAGAGGAGAGATTGTATGATTGAAAAGATTATTACTCAGTACAATGATCGAAATTCGGTTTATGGAGGTCAACTGACCAATCACTTGAATATGGGGCTCTATGCCTTATATCGCATGGGGGCAGATGAGAAAAAGCTTCATGACTATGCAAAAAGCTATTTAGAACGTAAGAATATATCGCCTCAGCCCCCATCCGAGGTGCCGATTCATTTGGCGAACTATGAATATTTTTTAGGTCACATGGGGTACTACAGTTCGTTTATTCCTTTTTTTACAGAGCAGATTGAAATCTTAGGTGTTGAGGAGACCTTGAGAAAATTTTTAAATCGTTTAATTGACGGTAGCGCAGGTGGCGCCTTTCATGGCATTATTCGAACAGCCTATGCCTATGAATTAGGGGATAAGAAAGAAATTGCCAAGGCCTTAGCCTATTTTTCGGAATGCTATCAAGCCTATCCAATCAATATAGAACCAGACTCAACAGCAAATCCCCTAGACCATGTTAAAAAATTAGCAACTATGGATTATTTTAAAAATTTTGCCTTTAAACGTTCACTAATTACAGGTAGAATGATGGATATTTATGAAGATCCAGTCTTCCACAGTGAAGTTCGAGCCTTAGATACGAGTCTATGTAACAGTGAAAGCTTTGCAGATTTGACTTTGACTTTATATGGAATGACAGAAGATTTCACCATGCTTCACGGCTTTACCTCGACACATGCCATCCGAGTATTGAAAGAATTTTTTGATGATTATACCGAGGTTTTGAAGCAACACTGGATAAATTTGCAGTTGGCCTATTTATCAACAGGGTGTACCCCCTTAAATCCAATGCCGGAAGCAGAGGAAGTTGATGAGTGGGATCAGCTTTTTAAGAAGGCACTAGAGGTGAAGGATGTGCATACAATCAAGCTCATATATAGCTTACACGAACAATCCCGAATCGGCGCCAAAGAAGATCGTGCCTATCGTTTAATAGCTCAACAGCGAGTGAATAATTCGCAGTAGTGACTTATAATGGAACATTTACTAGAGTTAGAGCGTCCAATGAGTATACAAACAAATCAACTCAATGAGGAGGTCTACTATGAAAGTAAAATTAATCATATCAATGATAGCTATATTAGCGATTCTTGTCGCGTGTTCAGCCCCTGATGAAACTCCGGTGGATGGTAATGATATGCCATCCGATTCAGATTCTCAACTAGTGGTCTATGGCGTTGCAGGAAACATAACGGAACTCACAAGCAATGACAACGGTACCATGACGATTTTAGTTGAAGGCGACTTGGCGACAAATGGTGCGGATTATGATCGTGGTTATGTAACAGTTAATGACGATACGGTCATATATCTGGATGAAGAAGTGGGCATGGAAGTCTTAGAAGAAGGACAATATGTGAATGTCTTCTTCCAAGGGGATGTCATGGAATCATATCCTATTCAGGCAACCGCTCGACAAATCAACATTATACCCGAAGATCCAATCGATAATTAATTAAATAATGAATGGATGAAAATCCTCATAGGGAGTTCTCCTTATGGGGTTTTATTTTTATGTATGCTTGTGATATAATTTGTAGGTACAGAAATAGGGTGATTAGGGTGTTTTAATATGGGAGGTTGAAGATGAGAAAATCAATCGTATGTTTAAGTGTTGTACTAATTCTATTAACGAGTTGTTCGCAAACAAAACCTCAAGAGACAGGAGTCGAAGAAAACATACAAAGCTTGGAAAACACACAAAATGTAGAAGCTGAAGAAGAGATACAAGAAGAAATAGAAGAAGAAATGCAAGAGGAAAAACAAGAAGAAGTGCAAGAAGAAGTGCAAGAGGAAGTGCAAGAGGACTTGCAAGAAGAGGATGAGGAAGACAAAAATTCCTATATATATGCAGAGGCTCTTGGCGAGACAATGCCAAATATACTTGAGCAATATGGAGAACCCAAGGAACAATATGATTATAACGGAGGGGTTTACTACGAGTATGAAATAGACGGATATCGATTATTATTTGTTACCCATGCATACGAAGAGGTATCAAAATCAAGGGTTCGGCAAGTCGTCGTTTTTAATCCGGAAATTGATTATAATGGCTTATCTGTTGGGATGACTATTGAGCAACTTACGGCATTAGAAGAATATCAATTAACAACCATATATAATGAATGGGAAGAGTGTTTATCATTTTCATATTCATTTGGAGAAGACTACATTTTTGTGGCGGAAATATATGATCAAGAAAATATATTTGACATACAAATAATGAATAGAGACACATGGGAAAATGCATGGTACGCATCGGAGGGATGATATGGAGAGATTAAAAAAAAAATTAACTGAAAAATACGGTGGTGAGGATATTCGCGGGGTGGTTTCGCCCTTACGAATATGCCCTCTTGGAGCCCATGTGGATCATCAAGGTGGGCGTGTAACAGGAGTGGCATTAGATTCAAGTGTTAACCTAGTCTATACACCCAATGAAGAGGGGTTTATTCGGATTCAAAGTATGGATTTTCCTGATGAAGAACATTTTCATCTAGATAATATTCCGGAGATGGTTCCGGCTTCATGGGGTAATTATATTCGTGGTGCAGCCTTATCCTTGAAGCGGGATTTTGTACTTAAGAAAGGATTTAACGCCATTATCAGTGGAAAACTTCCAATCGGTGGTTTGAGTTCGTCTGCGGCGGTAACGACAGCCTATCTTATGGCCCTGTGTGATGTGAATGATATAGAGGTAGATAAGATGGCCCTTGTTCACTATAGTCATTGGGTAGAGACAGACTATATTGGTCTTAAAAATGGTATCTTAGACCAAGCGGCCAATATTTTGAGCCAGAAGAACAAGCTGATGGTTATGGATTGCAACACGGACGCCTATCAATTGGTTGAAAAAGCTTCCCATATGCCGGAGCCTGAATTTGTGGTTGTATACTCAGGGATTTCCACGGCCCTGATTGGTACAGATTATAATAATCGCGTTGATGAATGTAAGGTGGCTTCATGGCTATTGCATGAACTATCTGAAAATCATGTTCCCAGTCTTAAAGATTCGATTTTACGAGATATTTCGGAGGAAGTTTTTCAAGCCCACAAAGAGTGGCTACCCGGACGATTCAAAAAAAGAGCAGAACACTATTTTACAGAACAAAATCGAGTGACTGAAGGGATTGAGGCCTGGGCCCAAGGAGATTTGGAGCGATTTGGTCAGTTAATGAATGCCTCCGGCGAAAGTTCCGTGCATCAATATGAATGTGGATGTCCTGAATTGACGACCATCTTTGAAATATTAAAAGAAACACCGGGAGTCTACGGCGCTAGGTTTAGCGGAGCTGGCTATAGAGGTTGCTGCATCGGACTCATTAACCCGGAATATAAGGACAGTATTCAAGAAAAAATAGAAGCAACCTATCCAAAAATACATCCAAAATATAAAGACGTTTACAATATCCATTTTTGCAAAGTTGCAGATGGTGCCCATTATGCTAGTTTATAAACCAGGAGGTTGACATGAAGTGCATAATATTAGCAGCAGGATATGCTACGAGGTTATATCCCCTTACAGAAAACATGCCCAAACCCTTACTAGAGGTGGCGGGAATAACCATATTAGATCGGATTTTACACAAGGTGGACAAACTTAAAAATATTGATGAGATTTTTATTGTGACCAATCACAAGTTTTTTCAGACCTTTCGTGAGTGGGCCCAAGAGTATGAAGGGTGGCAGAGTATTCAAGTCCTTGATGACCAGACGACCTGCAATGCTAATCGTCTAGGGGCTATCCGTGATATTGCTTTTGTCATTGACGAAAAGAAGATTAAGGAGGACCTTCTTGTCTTGGCCGGGGATAATCTTTTTGACTTTGAATTGACGGATTTTCTTGCCTTTTATCATGAAAAAAACACGGATTGTATTACAGCCCATGTTATTGAAGATGTTGAACGGATCAAACGAACAGGTGTGGCTGAGTTGGATAAGCATAATAAGGTAATCTCCTTTGAAGAAAAACCGAAACGACCAAAGTCCAATTATGGGGTTCCCCCATTTTACATATACAAAAAGGACACCCTCCCACTTATTCATCAATTTATTGATGAAGGTCATGATGGGGATGCGCCTGGTATGTTTATTAGCTGGCTTTTAAATAAAGTGGATGTCCATGCATATTTGTTTGAAGGAAACCGATATGATATCGGAACATTGGAAAGTTATCAAGAAGTACAAGGAATTTTTATCAAATCTTAATCGTTTTCAAATTGTGGTTATGGAGAATTTCGTTTATAATATAAATATAATTGTGTCCGGATAATTTGGATTAGATGGAGGATGGACAGTTATGGATCGTAAAGAATGGAATGAACATACAAGTGAATTTAGACGAAATATAAAAGAATCCATGCGAACAGGAAATTTTAAAGGGATTGATCATGATATAGGCGGTGTCGTTAGCGATACGGTCGATTTGGCCATTCATGAAGTTCAAAAGACAATCGGTTCAATCCAGTATAATTTAAAGCAACAAAACAATACAAAGTATGAGCCGCCTCGTGATACGACCTACGTTCGTGTCGAACAGCCGGTCAAAAAAAACAAGAAGCGCAATATTACCTTTGCCTATAATCCCATTGGAAAAGTTTCAGGAATGCTTCTTCAAATTTTCGGAACCATCGGCACGCTTGGTTTAGGAATAGCAGTTATGGTATTAGGGATTATTGGATTATCGATAGGTAGTTTCGCGGCATTTACCATTCCCATCGGCATTATGCTACCCCTCTTAGCGGGGAGTATGATTATGAAGTCAAGAGGGACGACCCTTCGAGGTCGATATAAACGGTTTGACAAATATCTGCATATTATTGGCAACCGACATTTTATTGAGTTGTATGAGCTAATGGAACTAAGTGGATTTTCTTATAAATATGTTGTTAAGGATCTTAAGAAGATGATACGTATTGGTATGTTTCCTCAAGCGAGTCTGGATACAGAAGACGGCATGATGTATCTTTCCAGAGGGGGTTATGAGCAATACCGCTATTTAACCGGACATGAAGCGGAACCGGTGAATGAGGAAAACTCAGAGACAGAAGATCAGGAATCAAAAGTAAATATAGTTGCTAGTATGGGACGGGATTATATTCAGCGGATTAATGACCTGCGAGTCAAACTAAAGGATTCGGAAGCGGCGAGTAAGATTATCCATATGGAAGCTGTGCTTTTGAAAATAGTCGAATATATTGAAAAACACCCGGAGCAAAAGGATGAAGTACGTCGATTAATGGATTATTATTTGCCTATGACCATTAAGTTATTGACGGCTTTCTATGATTTTGAACAACAACCGATTCAAGGTGAGAATATTATTAAAACAAAGCAAGAGATTAAAGCGACCTTAGATACAATCAATAATGCTTTTGAGAAACTGCTAGATCAGTTGTTTAAAGATTTGGCCTGGGATATATCCACGGATATCTCGGTAATGGAAACTATGTTGGCCCAAGAAGGCCTTACAGAAAATACAATCAATAAATCAAAGACGATGGGAGAATGATATGAGCGAGATACCTACACTGACCTTTGAACCTTTTAGTGATGATCAAAAAACAGAGACAATCCTTGCAGAAGAGGAAAAGAAAATTGAAAAAGAAAGCGTCTTGTCAAAAGAAGAACTTAAGATGGTGGATGAGTTTGCGGATCAGATTAATTTGACGGATTCAAACATTATTCTTCAATTTGGCGCTGGGGCCCAGAAGAAGATTGCGGATTTTTCTGAGACGGCTCTTGAACGGGTCAAGACCAAAGACTTGGGTGAAATCGGAGACATGCTCTCGGGTGTTGTCAAAGAATTGAAGAACTTTGATAAAGAGGAAGAAGAAAAAGGCTTGAAGAAACTTTTCAAAAAGCCGGCCCAAAAGATTAGTGATATGAAAACCAAGTATGCCAAAGCAGAGACCAATGTTAATCAGATTACAACGGCCTTGGAAAATCATCAAGTAACACTCTTAAAAGATGTTGCCATGTTGGATAAAATGTATGAACTCAACAAGACCTATTTTAAAGAGTTAAATATGTATATCCTTGCAGGTAAGAAAAAATTAGAGATTGCCAAGAATAAGGAATTACCGGAACTTGTTAAGCAGTCAAATGAGTCCGGTCTAGCGGAACATGCCCAAGCGGTCAATGATATGAATAATATGATTAACCGTTTTGAGAAAAAACTCTATGACTTGGAATTAACCAAAACGATTTCCTTGCAGATGGCACCTCAGATTCGTTTGATTCAGGAAAATGATTCCATCATGGCAGAAAAGATTCAATCAACCATTGTAAATACCATTCCTTTATGGAAGAGTCAAATGGTTTTAGCTCTTGGAGTGACTCATGCCGGACAAGCGGCGCAAGCCCAACGGGAAGTAACGGATATGACCAATGAGCTTCTGAAAAAGAATGCAGAGACACTGAAGATGGCAACCATTGATGTGGCCAAAGAATCCGAACGGGGTATTGTTGATATTGAAACCTTAAAATATACCAATGAATCTTTGATTACAACCTTAGATGAAGTGCTCAAGATTCAAACGGAAGGCCGACAAAGACGCCAAGAGGCAGAAGTCGAGCTTAACCGCATTGAGAATGAATTAAAACAAAAGTTGTTGACCATTCGTCAATAGAAATAGAAAGGTGCCAGGAACTATGAACAGAAGTCCATAGTTCCTGACACCTTTTATCTTTATCTCTAATTATCTATTTCTTCGTTTCCATCCAACAAAGCCAAGGAGTGAAGCTCCACCCAGAACAAATGCCGGAAGTAAAGATGCAGAAGCTACGCCCGTATAAGGGACTTCTTCTACGTCCATATCTACGGATTGCAATGTAAATCCATCAGGAATTAAGATTGCGTCGATAATGTGAACAACTCCGTTAGAAGCTTCAACATCAGCAGTAGTTACGCGAGCGTTATTGACCATAACACCATCCGATAAATCGAAAGTAAGGGCTTCTTCTTGTAAGGAATTGGCAGTTAAACCATCGGATAAATCTGTGCTCATGACTTTTCCGCTAACAACATGGTGTAATAAAACTTTGGCTAATTCAGGTTGTGCCATTAATTCATCGGCTGTAATATCTAAGCTAGCTAATAAATTTTCAAAGGCAGCATTGGTTGGTGCAAATACAGTAAATGGTCCCTCACCTTGAAGGGCGCCGACAAGATCTGCTTTTTGTAATAACATAACGAGCATACTAAAGTCAGAATTACCGGTTGCAATGTCAACAATACTTGGTTTTGCTTCTTCTTCCATCATTTGATCTTCAGCATCGTCTGAAAGTGTAAAAGATGCAGGTACTAATACAGCGTCGATGACATGGATAACACCGTTGGTTGCGTCAATATCAGCAGTGATAACAGTCGATGAATTGACCTTGACACCATCGGATAAATCAAAAGCAATCGATTCACCTTGAAGGGTATTGGCAGTCAATCCGTCAGATAAATCAGTACTCATTACTTTTCCACTGACAACATGGTATAATAAGACATCGGATAAATCCGGATGTGCAAGTAATTCTTCAGCTGTAATTCCTAACTGGTTTAGTAATGCGGCGAAAGCATCATTGGTTGGTGCAAAAACGGTAAATGGACCCTCGCCTTGGAGTGCTCCGACAAGTTCGGCTTCTTGTAATGCGGCGACGAGTGTTGAAAAAGTGCTGTCACTTGATGCGATATCGACAATGTCATTTTCTGCGGCTTGTATATTTATTGTGAATAGAAAGGTTAAACTCAATGCAATGGCTAAAAATTTTTTCATTTGAACTCCTCCTTATAACTAATTGATGAATATCTGATAAATTGAATATATCACAATATGTAATATAATGCAATAGAAAATGAGAATAATTTTCAAATATATAGAATAATATTACAAAACGTGATATAATGTAATTCTTAAAGGTATGTATTATATTATTGGAGGGATCATATGTGTATATATAAAAAGTTAATAGGAGTGTTCATAATATTAATGATAGCGACAAGCTGTACAAACCAGGAAGAGACAGAGCTTGTAAAACCGGAGCTATCGGTTTCTGAATCTTCAAAAGAGTCTATTCAAGAGTTGACAGATGTTTTGGAGCAGGAAAGCTCGGTCCCGCTAGTGAATTCGGAGTATACATACATAGAAAATCCGTCGCGTCAATTACTTGAAAAAAATCCGGACTATTCCGGATGGATACGGATAGAAAATACGACCATAGATGAACCTATAGTTAAAGGGTTAGACAATGAATTTTATCTGGACCGTGATTTTAATAAGAAGAAAGATAAATATGGCACCGTTTTTATGGATTATCGAAATATTGGCTTTGAATTTAGCCAAAATACAATTTTGTATGGACATAATGCAAAGAATCGACTTCGCTTTGGCCCCTTGGAAGATTTTTTGGATAAAGAAATCGCTTTTGAAGCCTCTATAATAACCATTCAAACCCTTTATGATACATATACTTATGATATCTTTGCCTTTTATTTTGATGAAGCTGAGCCGGGGAACATACAAACCCAGTTTAGTCCATCAGAAACTTTTAGCCAATACCTTGAAGATGTATCGGCTAAAAGTCTGTATGATTATGAGATTGAAGTTACAGAATCGGATCAAATACTGACATTAGTTACCTGTAGCTATGATATCGATGACGGACGTTATTTTATTCATGCAAAGAGGCGATAATAAGTGCAAGGTATTTACAATGCACTTATTATGATGTATAATTTAAGTGTAAAATGTTTGATTTAGAGAGGAGAAAAACAATATGGCTACGAAAAATATTACCATTCGAATGGATGAAGAATTAAAAGAACAAAGCGAAAAATTGTTTACTGCTTTAGGGATGAATATGACAACAGCTATTACTACATTTATTAAACAAGCTGTTAGAGAACAAGGAATACCTTTTAATATAACCCTAGAAGTACCAAATAAGGAAACTAGAGAAGCGATAATGGAGAGTGAAAAATTAATTGCTAATCCAAATACTAAGAAATATACAAACCTTGATGACTTATTTAGGGAATTAAAAGGCCAATGAAATATGATGTGATACTTACCAATAAATTTAAAAAAGATTATAAATTAGTGGTCAAGAGAGGCTGTAATATAAAAGTATTGGATAAAGTAATTAATATTTTAGCGAATGGAGAACAAATGCCTGAAAAGTATCAGGATCATTCGTTAAGTGGTGATTTTGAGGGATACAGAGAATGTCATTTAAAACCTGATTGGTTGTTAATTTATAAAGTTGTAGAAGATGCGCTTGTTTTATCATTAACTAGAACCGGAACACATAGTGACTTGTTTAGATAATAAAAGAGCTGCTGCACTAATTTATTTAATGCAGCAGCCCAAAACGATAAAGGTCTATGCTTTTGTTTTTAATGCAATCCGTAGACAATAGCCAAATCCGCCCCATGTAATGGCGATAGAAATGATGGCCATAATAATTGCGCTAGTACTCACTTAGATCAACTCCTTTTCCGATAGAGCTATGATAGGTGGGTTGCCCTTTGAAATGGTTAAGCACAAATGCCATCACAAGGATGAAGGCCATTGTAGAGCCGCCAATAGCTAAGAGGGATTTGAGATCATAGTCTTCATAGCCTTGAGTTAAGTCGATAACCGTATTAAAGACAAACATGATGGATAATACAATGGGTGTTAAATATTTAAGCGATAGATTCCACCACTTGCCGACGGAAAAGTCAGACATACCGTTGGCGTATTGACGCACATCTTCTAGGTTCAAGTACCAGCTTAGGAAGATAATCTCGATTAATCCGGCAATGGCAATGGCATAGATATTAATGAAATGATCGATAATGTCTAAGAAATACAAGCCGGCATCGGTGACAAATAAGAAGGAAAAGATGAATCCAACCAAACAGGTGATGGTTAGGATTTTTTTTCGTGAACTTTCGAACTTATCAGCAAATCCGGAGACGATAACTTCTAATATGGACATGCTGGAACTGAATCCGGCAAAGATGAGGCAAGAGAAAAAGAGGGCCCCCATTAATGCGTTCATATTAGGAAGTGCATTGATTGCCGTTGGAAAAACAACAAAAGCAAGACCGATTCCGCCCGTAGATACTTCGCTCACAGGAATCCCTTGGCTTGTGGCCATGTATCCAAGAACGCTAAATACAGCAATTCCGGAAAGGATACTAAAAGAACAGTTACCTAATCCGGTTAAGAAAGCATTGTTGACTAAGTCGGTCTTTTCCGGTAGATAGGATGCGTAGGTAATCATAATTCCAAAGCAAATACTTAAGGAATAAAAAATCTGTCCGTAAGCGGCAATCCAAACGGTCGGATCCTTTAGCTTGGTAAATTCAGGTTTGAAAAAATAGTCAAGTCCTTGGGCTGCACCGTCTAAAGTTAAGCCCCGAGCAGTAATAACAAGAAGACAGATGACCAGTAAGGGCATGAAGATCTTATTGGCTTTTTCAATACCGGCTTTGATACCGCCCATGAGTACAATATAGTTCACTAACCAAACAAGAGCAAGGGCGACTAACATTTTTGTGTTAATCCCGCCAATGTTTAAGGGATGATCAGAAATATTCAAAAAATCATTAAAGAAAAAGCTTTCTGTATCCTGCCCCCATTGGCCTTTGAAGGCATATAGGACGTAGTTAATCGTCCATCCGATAATCGCTGTGTAGTAGATAACGATGCCGAAAGATATGGCGGTTTGAAACCAGCCCAGTAGTTCCATTTTTTTTGAGATACGTCCAAAAACGCCGGGTGTTGAGCGCTTTATTTTGTGTGCAACGGCAAATTCTAGAATAAGTATAGGAATGCCGGCGGTTAATAATGCAAATAAGTAGGGTATCAAGAATGCGCCACCGCCATTGCTAGCTGCTACATAAGGAAAGCGCCATATGTTGCCCAAACCGATGGCGGATCCAATCGCTGCAATGACAAATCCCATTCGAGATCCCCATTGTCCTCTTTTTTCGTTCATAGTAATCTCCTTTAGTTATAATAAAAAACTCACTGAGAAATATAATACCCGAAATTTTGGTGTGTGTAAACCCAAGAAATGCCGAATTGTGGTATAATAGTGAAGAATTTTATGTTGAGTCAGAATGAGGGAGGACATACTATGCAACAAAAACGTGCTTTATTGTTAAGTTTAATTGGAGGAACGGTTCCTTTTTATGTTCGTGGAATAGCTATGGAGCAATCCCGCGTTGAACTAGAACATTATTCATTATATACTTCTCCCTTTTTCATTGATCTTTTTAGTATTTCAAAATCCCGAGTGTTGGCTTTTTTTCTTTTGTTAGCCGGACTTTATTTAGCCTATATGGTATTAAAAAAACGTCTTCATATTCCTATGAACCCGATGCTATTGTTTCCGGTAGCTTTTATGGCAATCGTTGGTTTGACAACGCTGACGTCTAAGTACAGTGAAATTGTTCCTATAGGATTTTCAGAACGCTACGAAGGTGCCCAAGTTTATGTCTATTATTGTATGTTGATTGTATTGAGTGGGATTCTCTTGCAAAATCGCCAAGATGTGTATGCGGTAATGCGGGGGATTGGCATTGGAAGTATACCGGTGACGGTCATTGCATTTTTGCAGACTATGGATATTTTTCCCATAACAAGTACACGTCTAGAGCCCTTTATGTTCGGCTTAAACAATCCGGTTTCCCAAGGTGCGATTGCTAAATATTTAGAAACCCATCGGACGTTTCGAGAAGGGTTTGATTTTGCTTCGACAACTTTATACAATTCCAACTATTATGGTGTATATTCCGCGGTAGTTTTATTCGTAGCCCTTGGGCTATTTACCATGAGTAAAAGCCGAAAAGGGAAACTTTTCAGTGCTGTTTTAGTGACTGTCAATTTTACAGGACTTCTTTTTTCAGGCTCAAAAGCGGGGTTTTATATGGTGCTTTTTTTCTATATTTTGTCTTGCCTTCTATCGTTGGTAGAAAAATCAAGAAAAAATCTCCTGCATTATGGAGTTTTAGCTGGACTTATGCTTATAGCATTTGTAGCAATTAATACATATTCGGGAGGTCGTGTTGCCAATCGTTTTTTTAATGTTCCGACTAAAAGTCTAACAATGGATGAAGAAGAAGGTGTGAGTCAAAGTGGCTTTTTGCTTCTTCAATCCATCGATATTGGTGAAGATAGGACGGTCTTAAGTAACGGTCAAGATAATGTGGTGATTAAAAATAGTGACCAGGGTCTCGTGTTGGCCAATGAAGAAGAATTGATTGGTGAGTGGCAATACGAATATATTGATGATGTCATGAAGCTGAGTATTCAAGGACATCGTGCCTTTTTGCTTGCTTTAGATGATGGGCGAGTGGGTGTTATCGGTCCCAAAGGCATTGTGGATGCAGTCCCTGAGCCCCAACCCATGTTAATGAATGGTTATTTTTTGTCTTCTCGTGGATATATCTGGTCAAAAGTATTGCCTATGATTCGTGAGCGCCTATGGTTAGGTCACGGTGCCGATACACTGGCTATTTATCATCCTGCAGATGATGTGATTAATGCCTTTAATTATACGTCCAGTACAACCAGTATTGCGGTTAATCCTCATAGCCTGTATCTGCTTTTGACCTTTAACTTTGGTCTCGTCGGCTTATTTGTTTTCTTGATCATAGTTGGGGTTCCTCTCGTTCGATTATTGACTCAATATATAAAAAGTCCGGAAAAACGTCTATATATTCGAAGTATCGCAACGCCGGTTGTCGTTTTTCTGGCCCTTGGACTAAGTAATGATACGATTATAGGAACCGGTGTCATCTTGTACTTGCTCATCGGCGTATTATACACAAGGACAGAAGATGAGAAAGAAGTATTGATGGATTAAAGTTTTTCGAGTATACTTCATAATAGATTAAAGAAAATTGAAGGTGGTAAGAATGCAAGAATTTGAAATATATGATAGTAAACCCTTAGTTGAGCAGGTGTTTAATTATCTCTTGACTTACGTTATTGATAAAAAACTAGAAGTGGGCGATAAATTGCCCAATGAATACGAGTTAGCTGAAATGCTGGGTGTCGGTCGGAGTACGATTCGGGAAGCGGTTAAGTTATTAGTTTCGCGCAACATTGTTGAGATTCGAAGAGGGGCGGGAACCTTTGTTTCCTCCAAGCGTGGCATGGTCGAAGATCCTCTTGGTCTTTCTATGGCAAAAGACCGGGAAAAGTTGGCCTTAGATCTAGTTAATGTACGACTAATGCTTGAGCCTGAAATAGCAGCCATGGCAGCCAAGAATGCTACAGATGAGGATATCGAAAATCTTGTCCGCCAATGTGACAAAGTGGAGTCGCTCATTCGGGCTCAAAAAGATCATACCCAAGAAGATATAAAACTGCATCGTTATATTGCCAAGTGCAGTAAAAATCAAGTGGTCGAAAATTTGATTCCCATTATTAACTCCTCCGTTTTTGTTTTTGTTAATGTGACAAACAGCCAATTGTTGGAGGAGACAATAGAGACCCATCGTGAGATTGTAGATTGTATAAAACGCCGGGATGTTGAAGGTGCAAAGTATGCAATGATTATGCATCTCAACCATAATCGAAAAGTTATTTCAAAAAAATATAATGCACAATAGTAAATAAGAGTTTTCTGATGAAAAAATGGAAAGCTCTTTTTTAATACACTTTTTTATAAAAAGAGAGCAGATGTATTTTTGTTTTGAAAATAATTTATACAAAATGATATGTGAATTATTAGTGAATGTTTACAAAAAAACAGGTTTTTATTGACGGAAATGCAGATGTAATATATAATACGTTTATAAATCGAGCAGATGTCAGACAACATAATCACGAAAAAAGAAAAGGAGTTTTTATGGAGTATAATAGTCAAAAAATCCGGAAAATAGCACCGGAAATGGATCCATTGAGGATAGGAATGGGATGGTCTGTCGATGATTTGTCAAAACCGCAGATTATTATCGAAAGTACTTTTGGAGATAGTCATCCGGGTAGTGCACATTTGATGGATCTCGTCGAGCGAACGTCTAAAAATATTAGCCAGTCAGGCGGGAAACCGGCAAGATATTTTGCCACAGATATTTGTGATGGCATGGCTCAAGGGCACGATGGAATTAATTACTCCCTCGTATCAAGGGATATGATTGCAAATATGATTGAGATTCATGTGAATGCAACAACATTTGATGGTGGCGTCTTTATATGTAGTTGTGATAAAGGTGTCCCTGCACATTTAATGGGAATAGGTCGAGTAAACATTCCCTCGATTATTGTAACAGGAGGGGTCATGGAAGCAGGGCCAAACTTACTGACGTTAGAACAGATCGGTATGTATAGCGCCATGGAAAAAAGAGGTGAGATTACGGAAGAACAACTCACAGATTACAAGCATCACGCATGTCCTTCTTGTGGCGCGTGCTCCTTTATGGGAACGGCATCTACCATGCAGATAATGGCAGAAGCGTTAGGATTGATGTTTCCGGGAAGTGCCTTAATGCCTGCTACATGTGAAGATCTCAAAATCATGGCAGATCGAGCAGGAGAACAGGTTGTCAAATTGGCGGCGCAAGGACTAAAAGCGCGCGATATCGTCACGAAAAAGTCCTTTGAAAATGCAATTATGGTTCATGCAGCAATATCAGGCTCTTCGAATTCGTTGATCCACATACCTGCCATAGCCCATGAGTTCGGAATTAATTTAAATGCAGATGACTTTGACCGGATTCATCGAGATGCCCATTACTTATTAAACATTCGTCCGGCAGGCGAATGGCCGGCAGAATATTTTTATTATGCAGGTGGGGTTCCACGTATTATGGAAGAGATAAAAGAACGCTTGCATTTGGATGTGATGACAGTTACAGGAAAAACCTTAGGTGAAAACCTTGAAGAAATGAAGAAAAATGGATATTATGAACGGTGTGATGAATTTCTTGAACAACGTGGATTAAAAAGAGAAGAAATTATTCGAAGTTATCATGAACCGATTGGAAAAAACGGAACCATCGGCGTGCTTAAAGGAAACTTAGCACCGGACGGAGCTGTTGTAAAATATTCAGCTGTACCCAAAGAAATGCAAAAAGCTGTTTTAAAAGCGAGACCCTTTGACTCTGAGGAAGAAGCCTTAAACGCAGTCTTAACTAAAAAAATAAAGCCCGGTGATGCGGTAATTATTCGTTATGAAGGACCTAAAGGTACAGGTATGCCTGAAATGTTCTATACCACAGAAGCGATTACATCGGATCCGGAATTATCTAAAAGCATTGCATTAGTGACAGATGGACGTTTTTCAGGGGCAACAAAAGGTCCTGCTATTGGGCATGTGTCCCCGGAAGCTGCAGAAGGCGGACCCATTGCACTGATTGAAGAGGATGATCTAATCCATATTGATATTGAAAATAGAGTGCTTGAAGTGGTTGGAATACATGGGGAAGAACAATCAAGACAAGTTATAGAAGGCGTATTAGAAGAGCGTCGAAAGCAATGGGAAAAACCGGAAGAAAAGTACAAAAACGGTGTTTTACATTTGTTTGCAAAAAATGCGGTTTCGCCAATGCAAGGCGGGTACATGAGCTAATAAAAAAATATATTATTAAGGAGAAAGATTATGGAAAATGGAATGGGAATGTTTTCGTATCAGGTGCTCTTAGCGGCACAAGGATGGGAACCGAGTAGTGGAAGTCGGCTAGTTATAGCTGCATTATTAGGACTGGCAGTCTTATTGGTCTTGATTATTAAGGCAAAAGTGCAACCGATAATCTCCATTTTAATCAGTGCAATAGCGATTGGTTTGTTTGCAGGAATGCCCTTTGGCATGATTGTTGATTCTGTGGGTACAGGAATTGGAAATACCTTAAAAGGTATAGCGCTATTAATTGGTCTTGGGTCTATGTTTGGAGCAATACTCGAAATATCAGGTGGAGCCCAACGTATTGCTATAACTATGGTAGACAAATTCGGAGAGAATAAGGCGGCTTGGGCCTTAGGGATTACCGGGTTAATTATTGCAATGCCTGTGTTTTTTGATGCAGGTTTGATTATTTTGATTCCCCTAGCATTTAGTTTGGCAAAACGCACGAAAAAATCCACACTTATTTATGCTATTCCCCTCCTAGCAGGACTAGCTGTTGGGCATGCTTTTATTCCGCCAACACCGGGGCCAATACTTGTAGCGAATCTATTAGGCGTTGAGTTAGGTTATGTTATTGGTGTGGGTATTGTTGTCGGAGCACTTGCTATGATCGTTGCAGGACCGATTTTTGGTAAGTATATTGGAAATAAAATCATGACACCGGTGCCGAAAAGTATCGATGAATTAATGGAACATGATCCGAAAAAACTTCCTAGCTTTTTGACAGTTGTTAGTATTATACTTATACCTTTAGTGCTTATATTATTAAACACATTATCGAAAGCTGTTCCTGCTTTGGCAGGTGTACAACCGCTGTTTGGATTTTTAGGAGAACCTTTTGTTGCTTTATTGTTAGCAACGGTTACAGCAATGCTTATCTTGGGAATTAAAAATGGATATTCTAAAGAAGAACTTGAAAAAATCATGACGAAATCATTAGAACCAACGGGAATGATTTTACTTGTAACAGCAGGTGGTGGAGTGTTAAGATATATTTTACAAGATTCAGGCCTAGGTGAAATCATTGGCGGAGCGGTTTCATCAAGTGCACTTCCCTTAGTCGTCATAGCATTTGTTGTTGCCGCATTGGTACGAATATCCATCGGTTCTGCAACTGTATCTATGACGATGGCGGCAGGAATTATCTCTGCAATGCCTGAGATTGCCAACTATTCGCCCCTATACTTGGCTTGTGTTACGGCTGCTATTGCAGGTGGGGCTACAGTGATGAGTCACTTTAATGACTCGGGATTTTGGCTAGTAAAATCCTTGCTTCAAATCGATGAAAAAACGACACTAAAATCGTGGACAGCAATGGAGACTATTGTAGGAGGCGTTGGTTTTTTAGGCGCACTCGTCATATCGTTTTTTGCATAAAAAACATCTAAAAGGTGTCAGGAACCATGAACAGTTGTTCATGGTTCCTGACACCTTTTTTTTAAAGGAAAAAGCGCTAAAAAGTAGAATATATAATCATGGAGACCTATTTTTTGGATGTGTATCGAGAGGAGCAAATACGATGAAAAAAACATTCTTATTTTCAATAATGATATTTGTTTTACTTTTTTCCCAGATAGGTGGCGTTGTAGCAGAAGAAATTCCATCGGACTGGGCTGTTTATGAAGTGGACCAAGCTCAAGCGTTAGACTTAGTGACCAATCAAGTCATGACTGGCTTTCAAGATTCGATTACGCGAGAAGCTTTTGCTGAACTTATAATGAAGATGTATGACCGTATGTCGGGTCAAACTGTTAATGTACCTTCCAACAATGTGTTTGTTGATACAAATAATCCGGAAGTTTTAAGGGCTAACGCGCTTGGGATTGTCTATGGAGTAGGCGATAACCGCTTTAACCCCCATGCAAATATTAAGCGACAAGAAATTGCAGTTATGTTTTATCGTGCACTAGAGCTTATTGATGGCCAACATGTGAATCAAGATGCAAGATCAGACTTTAGCGTGCTTTTTGGATTTGTTGATGCACATGTGGTTGATGATTGGGCAAGACAAGCTGTCGTTTATATGTATAATCAAGAGATTATTGGTGGGATTGGGAATAATCGCCTAGATCCCTTAGGAAACACGACAAAAGAGCAAGCAATAGCCCTTGTTTATCGTACGTATCTTCGTTTTTCTAATGAAATTAGGCTGGGGATATCCATAGAGCAACTTGAAGCAATCCTTGGAGAAGCGACGGATGTTGTCGAAAGTGAATATGGTTTTGATTGGTATTTGTATGCGGAGGATTACGGACGCTATATTCAAGTAGGCGTTGAAGAAAGTAGTGTTGTTGCACTGTATACAGGAAGTAGTGTGTACACATTTGCGCAAGAATTTATAGGTAGTCAAAAAGCAGAAATCAGGAAAAGTTTTGGAGAGCCGGAAGAATATATTTTAAAAGGACGTACGCGATATTACCATTCATCAAGGGACAGTGTTGATCACTATGAACTTGATCGAGGATATGTACGAATATTTTATGATGTTCATAAAGATAACAATGCAAATGGTGTTTTATTAATAGAAAAAAATACAGAACTAGGACTGGATGGTTTCCATGGAGACCTTAACGAGGAAGTTCGCCGTGGTTATGAGCTTCAGCTCTTTCATTTAGTCAATGCAGCAAGGAAAAATGAAGGCAAGACCATACTTGAATGGGATGACCAAGCAGCTAGAGCGGCTTATTTGCATAGTGAAGATATGGCCGAGCAAAACTATTTTTCACACGCGAGTTTAGATGGAAGTGACCTACTTGACCGATTGCAAGCACAAGGCATTCAACCCAGAGCTGCAGCGGAAAATCTAGCAGCCAACCAAAATGCAATCTTTTCCCATAATGGTTTACTCAATTCATGGGGACATCGTGTGAATATTTTTAGTGATACAAGCCGATTAGGGGTTGGAACCTATTTAATTGACTCAGGTGCCTATAGAATATATCACACACAAAATTTTTATAAGTGAAAGGGTAGATTGGTCTCTTGACATTCGTGCTAAAAAATATTACTATTTTAGTATAAATGACAAGAGAGAGGTGAGATTATGTCCAGTGCGGAGGAATTAAAAGCGCTTATAGAAAAACATGATGGTGTTATAACCACAAATGTGGTAGAAGAAAATAATATTCACAGAGAATATTTAAGGAAGTTAGTGAAAAGTGGAGAGTTGGAACGAGTTTCACATGGGGTTTATATTACGCCAGAGACTTGGGAAGATCGAATGATGATTCTTCAACTAAGAAAAAATAAGATGATTTATTCTCATGAAACAGCATTATATTTACATGATTTAACAGATAGAGATCCGGTTCAATATGTTGTTACGGTTCCATACGGATATAATTCTATTCGATTAAAAAAAGAAAATGTAAAAGTGCATACGGTCAAGACAGATTTATTTGATTTAGGTGTTTGTTACAAGCAAACGGCTTTTGGACATCAAGTGAGAACATATGATATGGAAAGAACCATCTGTGATATTCTAAGTGATAGAAATAATCAAGATCCTTCCATCAGCAATGAAGCAATTAAAAGATATTTTAGACGTAAAGATAAAGACCTAAATATGCTTATGAAATATGCGGAGCTTTTGAGAGTGGTAAATATTCTTAGGCCATACTTGGAGGTGATGCTATGAAAACATACAAGTTGATTAGGTGTTGGAATATATATCATACACAAAATTTTTATAAGTGAAAGGGTAGGTTGATATGGAGCAAAAAGAATTTAATAATAAAGGACAAGCCATATATTTTTCTCATGGAGGAGGCCCCTTACCATTACTTCATGACCCTTCCCATGATAAAATGGTGGAGTTTATGAAAAAGCTTTCATCAAACATCTCGCGACCGGATTCAATTGTTGTATTTAGTGCCCACTGGGAAGAGCCGGTGGTGACGATTCAAAGTAGTGATGAACCGGAACTCATTTATGATTATTATGGATTTCCAGAAGAAGCGTATGCAATTGAGTATCCGTGTAAAGGAAAGCCTGATTTAGCGAAAAAAATAGCAAATTTATTAAAGGCTGCTCAGATTGAGTGCGTGCTTGACGATCAACGTCCTTATGATCATGGCTCATATATTCCGTTAAAATTAATGTATCCGGAAGCGGATATCCCAGTTATCCAGGTCTCTCTCAATCATGATTTAGATGCACTTACACATCTTAAGATTGGAAAGGCATTAGGCCCCTTGATGGATGAAAATGTCTTGATTATCGGATCTGGTTTTTCGTTTCATAACATGAGAGAGTATGATTTTTCAGGTAGAAATGCAGAAGATCCAAAAAACAACGTTTTTCAAGAACGACTAATTAAACTTTGTTGTGAGGAAAAAGACGAGGCGAAAAAGTGGAAACAAGGAAGCGACTGGGAAAACTTTCCGGAAGCTAGATATTGCCATCCGCGGGAAGAGCATCTTATACCCCTCTTTGTCTGTCTTGGCGTCAGTCAAAATGTTGGGACAAAGATATTTGATGACTATATTGCCGGCAAGAGAGCAACGGCATTTTATTGGGGTATAGAATAAAATTAGGATAATAATAAAATCGGTATCGAGAGATATCGATTTTTTTGTG